>OIWP01002533.1_pt1 | contig 18238 bp, 14 predicted proteins | sample 1587661 | NCBI WGS metagenome assembly OIWP01 (sample SAMEA3888899, study PRJEB22519) | human gut metagenome | biome: human gut; feature: human-associated habitat; material: faeces | place: Denmark | collected 2010 | reverse complement strand
GCTGCACTACCATTTCTATAATGTCCTTGAGAAGAACGCCCTTTACGGGAATGTTTGAAATGGTAGTGCAGCCGAGGCCGGATGTCTCGCAGTTCTGGGTAGCAGTATACTCTGTCTGAGGAAGCGCTTTCAGCTCCTCCATGGTGAAGGAACGCGGATTGTTCACGCCGCCTTTCACCTCGAGTGACCAATTGTCATATGAGTCATCAAGTGACCAGGTGTAAGGCTCTGAAGTTGTCTTTTCGTAGTGGTAATAATAATCACGGGGTTCCATTTCAATGGAATCCCAATTATCAATGACGAAGTTATCCTCTTCGTTAGAAGCCGGCTGACTAAATTTAACATCAATTACTGGGTTCTCGTCGATGCCGACGCTGGTCATATAGCCACCGTCACTAATGCCGCGAGAGTCGATCCACCAACGGGTATTCGTATCGGTAGGGGTTGGGTAGCCGCCTGCGTAGGCCTCGTACTTAACTTCGTCATAGAGCGCGAGTGTTGTGTTGCCATTTGCGTCGGTGGTTGACTGATGGCAGCTCCAGCAGTTGCCCTTCTGAGCGTCCGTAAATGTTGGATTCGCATAGTGAGATGCATGAATAGAATCAGCGAGGTAGATGCCAGCGCGACCAACGCGCATGTCGTGGCATGGCTGGCAATCGCCCCATACCACCTTTTTCCCATAGCCGATGTTGCTGATAATGTGCTTGGGGTTGGTCATGTTCATAACAGTATATAGGTCATCGTGACACGAATTGCATCCACGATTACCGGTGTTTCTCAGCTGGTTTGATGAGGTATCGGGAAAAAGTCCGGTTGAGATTTCCTGGAAGCTCCCCAGGCCTTCAGGGGACTCTGCCCCAGTTGACGCCGTAGGCGTCCCTTCTGTTTCAGTGGAATGAGATGCAGCAGGGGCGGGACTACACCCGCAGAACGCCAAGAGGCCAAACACGGATACAATTGAAATTGCCACAAGAGCGAGCTTTACCTTCGTGCTCAACGTGCGTCCACGGAGTGTTATTGTTGAGTCTGCTCCCATCGTGACTCCTTTCTCTCCTTTTTCTGCAATGTATGAATCGTTCTTTTAGTCCTTTAGCAATCCGAAGCGTTCTCCCCTCCTTCCGCTTTGATTAGCGTTCGGATGCTTCTCTTAGCTTAAGAGTTCGAGTTTTCCCCAACATCAGCAAATGTTTCTCAAATTGGAGAAAGAGCTGATGGGAATATCAGCAAAAAATGCTGATGCAGAATTGGACGACCGCGCTCACGATGAGCTAACACAGAATAGCGAAAGGAAACAAGATGAAGCGTAAGACCCTATTACAAGATAAGGCGACGGTAGTCGTTCTGTCACTAGTGCTTGCGAGCCTTCTGGCTGGCTGCACGAATCCCTTTGTCGCAAAGTACGGGTCGGAGGATCCCCTTGCGGAGAGTTACGATATCGCCGAGAAGGCAATGATGGACTACGGGGTGAGCGATGGAAAGCTTATGGCGCTCCAGTCTACGGGGCGGCTTATACCTCAGGGGTTGTGTTCCTGGATGTTCCTGTTTGGATCTGAAGAGAGGGAGAGCTCTTACACTGTCTTTGTTTCAGATGCCGACGTGACGGTCGCGCGCTATGCGCTCTTTGATGTTCCGGGCAATGAGTGGAGCCAGTTTCGAGGGCGTGACGAGGTGTCTGTGGGCTACGCTGACGCGTTGAGCTTGGCTGCAAATGAGGTGAATGAAAACGATTACGGCGGCTCGCTCAGCGTGGCACTCGTTTTATGGGGAGACGAAACACCTTCCTGGGAATTTTCGTTTTATCCAGCACTTGAGTCGAAAGAAGGGCTTAGCGAGCAGGATAAGGTCGAGGAGAGCGTCAAGAACGATGATGCTTCTGTCGAGAGACCCGTTGTAGTGTCCGTTGCGGTCCAAACAGGCGAGACGACATCTAATATCTAGGTGCCTTGTCTTGGTTTTCCATTGCGCGATCAATGAGCTGTTGGTGGGAATGAATGTTTAGCTTCGAATATATTCGGTAGATATGACTGCGCACGGTTTTAACTGAAACAGTGAGCTCTTTCGCGATTTGCTCGGGACGCTTTCCGCTAAGAAGTAGGGTCAGCACCTCGGTTTCTCGAGGCGTAAGCTGCCCTTCTGCCGCAATTCGGCCAACTCTTGCCGCTGCTTTCTCGTCGCGGTGCGATCGGGCGTCGGTCTTCGCGAGTCCCCACAGCGTTGAGATTTTGCGGTCAGTCATGACGGTCTGGGACATAGTGATGATTAGCATAACGACAATGAGCGAGATAAACGACAGCATGTCCGAATGGGCCCGCAGGGCAGGTGTCGCTAAAAAGCTGATAATCATGCCGATGGTAATGCCCGTGCTATCCGCAAACTGCCCTTGGGCGTTCGTGGCGAGAGGAGAGACCTTGAGCAGACGGCTCATTTCGACATAAAGATACATCATCAGGATGTCCAGATAGTCATAGCCTGCCCAGAAAACGGCGTTGACTAGGTTTGGGTTGTTGACGGCAATAAGAGGAAGAAGTAGTGCCCCTAATGCCGTCAGCGGCGCGATTGCGTACCTAACCGAGAGAGCCCCGTTTGACAGGCCCTCTTGGTTCTTTCGTGCGTTGAGCTTCCATATAGCGAGAAAAATGAGTCCCGCTATGGCGATTCCCGCAATTTCCAATCCGATACCTGTGTGCTCATCGGCTGCAACAGCGAAAGGCGTGTTGAGCATAAGTCCGAACAGAACGCCAAAGAGAAAAACTGCGGCAAGAAGCTGCTTCGGAAGCGCAAATCGGGTCGCGCAGTCAGTGGAGCTATGCTTCTGAACGTCCATGCGCGACAGACGCAACGCTTGAAAGGATAGAGGAAAAAGTGCGATGTGAATAATTGCCACGAGATAATGGGGAAGGAAAAAATGCCCCACAAGAAGCAGAAGAAGAAGGCATCCATTAAAAAGAAGACAGAGCGGGACGGTCATCGCGCTCCATCCTTCCGGGCCATCGGGCAGGCGGCTGTACAGTTCGAACCACGCCATGAACAACGGCACGGAGAATAGTCCCAGGAAAAAGGGGATTGCCGGCGTGCTAATGTCCCATGTCGATCCGAAGGCGGGTAAGTAAAAAAGAAAGCTCAAAGCAGCTTCGATAGCAATCGAACCTGCGAGGGCCTTCGGTCTGTCTAGCACGGAACCGATGCTTCGATATCCAAGGGCAAAGGCTAGAACGGCTAGGTTGAAGCCGAGCGACACGGCAATGCGTCCTGCTTCCTGTTCCATGGCCAGGCCGGCCGTGGGTGGCAGAAGATGTGAGTCTGCGATTCTGAAAAAATCGTACCAAGCCCACCAAAGACCGAACCCTAGCAGAGATGCAGAAGCTCGGAAGCGGCTCCCTTCGCGTGAATCTAAAGACATGCACTTCCTTTTGTTGATAGGTGCTAAAGTCAATGATATACAGCGACTTTAAGCGCCTCCCCGAAATAATTATAGTCCATTGTCTCGCAATTGGGTAACGAGGTCCAGGTGCGTAATGGCATGGCTTTGATGGGGGCGGCGCCTCCTCAACCTCCTACCAACCCGTTCCGACCACCCCTGAGTCGACTGCAGCAGCATATAGTGCACCTCGGCCACTCAGCCCTGCCGCCGCGGCGTTGAGCGGCTCGTATCCTCCGTCCGCCCGAGCGCTCGGGCCATGACGGGCATGCCCCTTGGCCAGGGCGTCGCGATCGAACATGGAGAAGTCGGTGTCGTCTGTCATCAGGGGTGCCGGTGAAGATGCCGGCCAGGGCCGCCTCCGCGGGCCCCGCTCGCCGGGGCCGAAAAAGATTACGCCGCGTAAGTGCGTCCTTGCGAAAAGAGCAGCTGAGGATTGCCGGCCTTGCTGTAATTGGGGAGGCGCAGCCGGCAACCCTTCCCGCGCCTTTCGCGACGCGGAACATTTATCCTGTCATAGGTTCTTTGGTCATGCATCAGCAATTATTGCTGCATTTGGTTAGTCCGCTTCAATTTCGGAAATTAATCTAGCTGGTTGAGTAAAGAAGCGTTATTCGCCTAGCCCTTTGCCTGTGTGTTGTGTACGGCGTTTCAAGCCGCACCCGCATGTCCCCTGTTTTGTGCATCGTAAAGACGAGAGGGCAGCGCGCCTTCGAGGGTGTGAGTGATACCGGGGAGCCACAGCTTCGTTCTACTTGTCAAAATGCGCAAGGCCTATTAGATGCGCGAAGTGGGAGTGGCCGCCGCCCGCGATATGGGCTTTGAGATCGAGCAAGCTGAGCTCGTGATTGTCGCGAGACTTCCGGTGCCGACAAGGCCGCGCTTGCGAACATGCTCGGTGGCAAGGACTCGGCCACCGTGGCCGCCATCCTAGTCGTTGGCTCCTCGTTGAGCGCCTTTTAACCGCGAAGACGGCGTTTGTGTCAGCTCGGTTTTCCATTCTGGGGCGAATAGCAAACGTCCAAAACAGCGGTATTTGTCATGTTGGGAATAAAAGTGGGCAAATATGGGCGATTTGGACAGGAAGACGCGTCTTCGGGAGCATTCAAAGCTTTCTGAACTGGGCTTTCGTTGGGCTGTCGACGTGAAGGGTACCTCACGGCTGCCCATATCGGTCATATTTGTCATGAAAGCATCTGCCCCAGGCAAAAAGAGGGGATATGGACAACGGCTGCTTGCCTGAGTGGGAGCCGATTGCGCGAAAGAGCCGTGCGTGCGAGAGAGCCGTGCGTGCGAGAGAGCCGTGCGTGGAAGAACCATCAGTGCAAAAGCCGTATGTGCGGGAAATGTGACGGTTGGCCGCTTGTCGAAAAAGTTCTTGAGGCGGTTGCCCCCCACCCCTATAATGCTTCTTTGCGTCTGTGTGCCCAGCGATGGATACACCCGGGCGCGTGGCAAGACGGCGTCGCAGTGTAGAGCCTCCATCTGCGCTGATCGGCAATCGCCTGGCCACTACCGTAGGGGAGGTTCCGGTGTGCGGAGAGGCGCGCGAGCGGAAACTCCAAAGTAAGGGGCGCACGTGTCCCGCTGGTTGCCGTTACCGGCCAGCGAGCGCGGAAGCCCGAAGTCAAGAAAGGTTGTTACTGTGGGAATCAAACAGTACAAGCCGACGAGCCCCGGCCGACGTTTCCAGACGGTCTCCGACTTCTCGGAGATCACCACGTCCAAGCCGGAGAAGTCTCTTCTGGCCCCGAAGCCGAAGAAGGCCGGTCGCAACTGCTATGGCCGCATCACCACCCGTCACCAGGGCGGCGGCAACAAGCAGGGTGGACAAGGGGGCCAGGGCGGCCAGAACCGTCCCGGACAGGGCGGGCAAAACCGTCCCGGCGCCCAGAACCAGCCCAAACCGGGCGAAGGCCGTCGCAACAAAAACAAAGGTAAGGCCGCACCCAAGCCGATCGTACGCCCCGAAGTGAGCGACGAGGAGGTTTCGAAGCAGGTAAAGGACACCCTGGCACGCCTGACGGCCAAGGGTGCCAAAAGCAAGAGTGCCAAATACCGCAAGGATAAACGCGACGCCGTTGCCGAGCGTATGAACGAAGAGTTCGAACGCGAGGAACAGGAACGCTCGACCCTCAAAGTCACGGAGTTCGTGACCGTGAGCGAGTTGGCGACGATGATGAACGTGTCGCCCACGCAGGTCATCACGGCCTGCATGAACCTGGGACTGATGGTCTCCATCAACCAGCGCCTCGACGCCGAAGCGCTCGTCGTGGTCGCCGAGGAGTTCGGCTACAAGGTCGAATTCGTCTCGGTCGAGATCCAGGAGGCCATCAACGACGAGGGCGAAGACAAGGAGGAAGACCTCGTGCCGCGTCCGCCGATCGTCACGGTCATGGGACACGTCGACCACGGTAAGACCTCGCTGCTGGACAACATCCGCAAAACCAACGTCATCGAAGGCGAGGCCGGGGGTATCACGCAGCACATCGGTGCGTACAGTGTCGAGCTCAACGGCCAGAAGATCACGTTCCTCGATACGCCGGGCCACGAAGCCTTCACGGCCATGCGTGCCCGCGGTGCCGCCGTAACGGACGTCGCGATCATCATCGTGGCGGCCGACGACAGCGTCATGCCGCAGACGATCGAGGCCATCAACCATGCGCAGGCCGCAGGCGTGCCGATGGTCTTCGCCATCAACAAGATCGACAAGCCCAATGCCAACCCCGACCACATCAAGGAGCAACTCTCGCAGATGAACTATCTGGTGGAGTCGTGGGGCGGTAAATACCAGGATCAGGAAGTTTCGGCCAAGAAGGGCCTGAACCTCGACAAACTGCTCGAAAAGGTGCTGCTCGAAGCCGAAATGCTCGACCTGAAGGCCAACCCCGACAAGAAGGCGCAGGGCACGGTCATCGAATCGACGCTCGACAAGGGCCGCGGGTACGTCTCGACGATCCTCGTGCAGAGCGGTACGCTCCACGTGGGCGACGTGATCCTGTCGGGCACCTACACGGGCCGCGTAAAGGCCATGTTCAACGAGAACGGCAAGAAGGTCGAATCCGCCGGCCCCTCGACGCCGGTACAGGTGCTGGGACTGAACGGCGCGCCGCAGGCCGGCGATACGTTCAACGTGATGGAGGACGACCGCTCGGCACGCGAAATCGCCAACAAACGCGAGCAGTTGCAGCGCATGCAGGGCATCATGACCCAGAAGCACGTGACGCTCGACGAAATCGGCCGCCGTATCGCCATCGGATCGTTCAAGGAGCTCAACATCATCGTCAAGGGCGACGTGGACGGCTCGATCGAAGCCATGTCGGGCTCGCTCATCAAGCTCTCGAAGGAGACCGTGCAGGTCAACGTCATCCACGCCGCCGTGGGACAGATCTCGGAGTCGGACGTGCTGCTGGCCGCCGCTTCGAACGCCATCATCGTCGGCTTTCAGGTACGCCCGTCGGCTGCGGCGCGCAAGCTGGCCGAGAAGGAGGAGATCGAAATCCGCCTCTACTCGATCATCTACGATGCGATCAACGACATCAAGGATGCCATCGAGGGCATGCTCGAACCCGTGATGAAGGAGGAGATCGTCGCTTCGGTCGAGGTACTGGAGATCTTCAAGATATCGAAGGTCGGCACCGTGGCCGGCTGTATCGTCCGCGAAGGCAAGCTCCAGCGCAACACCCCGATCCGCGTCATCCGCGACGGTATCGTGATCTACACCGGCAAGCTGGGTTCGCTCAAGCGCTTCAAGGACGACGTCAAGGAGGTTGCGGCCGGCCAGGACTGCGGCCTGAACATCGAATCGTTCAACGACATCCGTGTCGGCGACATCGTCGAGGGATACGAACAGGTAGAGGTGAAACGCAAATAGCAACGCCATGCTGAAACGTCTGACCGTTTTGCTGCTGTCGCTCTGCACGCTGTGCGGAGCGGCATCGGCCATGCAACCCGGGGAGGGTAGCACCGCAAAGGAACAGAAGGCGCTGCAAAAGGCCCAGAAGAAAAAACTCCGCCGGGAAGCGCGGCATTTCGAATCCCTGCGCAATGAAACCGTCGAGAAATTCGCCCGCGGGCACCAGCCCTCGGAGATCAGTACCCCCTCGTTCGTAAACGACTTCCGCATTTCGAACGTCATCTGCGCCGGGGACAACATCACGGGCAACGTGATGCTCCGTTTCGACATCACACCCCTCTACGGGGGGTTCCGCCTCTATATGGGCGGCGAGCGCAACGGCACGGCCGCCTATGCCAAAGGCGCGGCCTATCCTTCGTCCGACCACTACGGCCGGGTCTACACGATGCGCGGAGGACAACCCGAACACGTCGTCGTCATGTTCTACAACATTGCCCCGGGTATCGACACGCTCGATCGCGTGGACATCAGCATGGGCCTTGCCCTGAATACGCTGAACATCATCACGATGCGTAACGTACCGATTTTCTGGACTTACACAGACAAGGCCATCAGGAACTTTGTCCGCGAAAAATCGGCGAAAGGAAACGCTAACCAAAACCAAAATACAAACTTAAAGTAAAAATGACTACCCAGATCAAATTTACGACCGCCGAAGAGGCCGTCAAGGTTATCAAATCGGGCGACCACATCCACCTGAGCTCCGTGGCTTCGGCCCCCCAATGCCTGATCAACGCCATGTGCGCACGCGGCGAGGCCGGCGAACTGAAGGATGTCCACATCCACCACCTGCACACCGAAGGCCCGGCACCCTATGCCGACGAGAAGTTCGAAGGCGTATTCCAGCTCGATTCGTTCTTCGTGGGCGGCAACGTCCGCAAAGTCACCCAGAGCGGCTATGCCGACTATATTCCGATTTTCCTGAGCGAGACGCAGCGCCTCTACCGCTGCGGCGCAGTACCCTGCAATGTGGCGATGATCCAGGTGTCGACGCCCGACAAGCACGGCTTCGTATCGCTCGGCACGTCGGTCGACGCAACGCTGGCCGCCGTGGAGACCGCCGAGCACGTGATCGCCGTCGTAAACAAATATGTCCCCCGCGCATTCGGGCAGGCCATGATCCACTCCTCGAAGATCGACATCTTCGTACAGGATGACAAACCGCTGATGGAGGCGCACTTCACGCAGCCGAACGCCACCGAAGAAGCCATCGGCAAACACTGCGCCGCCCTGATCGAGGACGGTGCGACACTCCAGATGGGCATCGGCGCCATCCCGAACGCCGTACTGGCGCAGCTGGGCAACCACAAGAACCTGGGTATCCACACCGAAATGTTCGCCGACGGCGTACTCCCGCTCGTGGAGAGCGGCGTCATCAACGGCGAAGCCAAGAACATCGACAAGGGCAAGATGGTATCGACGTTCCTGATGGGTTCGCAGCGCGTCTACGACTTCATCGACGACAACCCTGCCGTGCTGATGATGGACGTGGGCTACACGAACGACCCCTATATCATTTCGAAGAACGACCGCGTGACGGCCATCAATTCGGCGCTGCAGGTCGACATTACCGGCCAGGTATGCGCGGACTCGCTGGGCACGAAGTTCTATTCGGGTGTCGGCGGACAGATCGACTTCGTATACGGCGCATCGCTGTCGAAGGGCGGCAAGGCCATCATTGCCATGCCTTCGGTGACCAACAAAGGCATCTCGAAGATCGCCCCCGTACTGTCGCCAGGCGCAGGCGTCGTCACGACCCGCAACCACATCCACTGGTTCGTAACCGAGCACGGGGCCGTAGACCTCTACGGCAAGACGCTGCAGGAGCGCGCACGCCTGATCATCTCCGTAGCCGACCCGTCGGCCCAGGAGGAACTCGACCGTGCCGCCTTCGAGCGTTTCGGCCAGCACCACCACTATGTGAAGGGTTACATGAAAAAATAATTTTTTCACATCCGAAAGGCGCCCGCTGCAATAGCGGGCGCTTTAGCCTAAATTGGTAGTATTTTTATCTAATCACGAATCATATTCTGTAATTTTTCCGGGGAAAATAATGTTTCCCCGGTTTTTTATTTTCGCGATTTCCGACTCTAATGGTTCCTTCTTCATGTTTAAATTTAGCATACAAACCCATAAAAATTCTTAATGTTATGTATGACTTTATCAAGCAACACGAAAGAGAGGTGGGCAGAAAGATGCCAGGCGTTCTGGTTTTGTGCGTTACTACCGTTCCGGTTTGACAAATTTGGCTCCACCCCATTACTTGCGGAATCGAACCGATACGGCTCCTTATTTGGAATCGTTTTATTACGAACGCGATCCGCCCTTTTCGATTACCTGCGATTATAAAATGGTATCGCTCATTATTGAAAACTCCCTGAAGTTCGCAGATCGTATTGGCGCTCCTTGCTTGATTTTCAGATCGGATCCGATTACATTTTCTGATTTATGGCAACGGCTTCGTTCTTTACCATGTTCTTAGCCCGGAAATAGCTGCGGTAATTACTAAATCCCGCATGGAGCACAATCTCCAACACAGGTATTTTTTGCTTTCTCTGCACAGCATCCGCATGTAGCCGCTCCACCTCCTTCAGCCGGTAACTATTGATGAAACGGTTGAAATTCACGCCATATTCCCGGTTGATGAAAGCCGATATATAAGTCCTGTTGGAAACGAGATCCCGGGCCATATCGGTTATTTTGAATTCCGGATTCAGATAAGGTTTCCGATCCTCCAAATACTTCTCGACCTGCTGCCGCCCCAGTTGCGGATAATTTCCCGACGCGGTCATTTCCTTCTCTTTGACGGTAACAGGTTCGAAAATCACGTAATTCTCCGAAAGAATACTCAGGCACAGCACAATATGGGTGAATACCGCCGGCAACGTCGTGAATGCCCAGGCAAACCCCAACCCGCCGAACAGCCCGACACCCAATATCAGCCCGGCTATCGGCAGGGTTTGCAGCACGACCCTGAAGAGGATGATAAAGGAGAGCCAATCCAGCGACATGCGGTAGATGTCGGCGGAATAGTCGATTATCTTGCGTTTATACGACTTTATGCGGAGCAGGCTCAGCCAGGAATATAAAATACACAGCAAAATGCAAACGATAAACGTGATGTCGATGATTGCTGATGTAAGGTTTACCTCGTTATCATAAATAGCTGCCCATCGCTGCCGGAGCGGGACTGCCAACGCAATCGCGCAGATAATTAGGGTCAAACACGCCGGAAGGATGAAATGACAGGCCGGAAAAAGTTTCCGCTCGCCCGTATCCGTAATAATATGCGTGATCCGGTAAAGGAATACGGGGATGAAAGCGAATGAGGAAAAGAAAACGGGCAGGTATGCTATGAACGTGTCGCGGGCGATGGAATGCATGACCAGCCCGCTCCAAAACAGTATCATCAGACAGTATACAGCGATCATGTTGTAATGGATCTTCCGGTCGACCGTATTGGAAGAGCGGGTCGTATCGAGCGAAATCAGAATCAGGCTGACCGCAGCACTTACCACCGGCATTGAGAAAACGATTGCACGTCCGATATCTTGATTCATCCTTCCTTATTCTTTATTTGCGGTTTCTCGTCGGGCTGTTTCTTGGCAGCCTTTTCCAATCGGATCGCACGCTGGAAATGCCTGGAGTCTTTGAATCCCGCCATAACCATTACCTGATACGGATTTTTACGTTCGTTCGAAGGATGTGCCATTAGAATCTGGTACTCCTCGATCCGCCACAGGTTCAGGTAGCAGTTGAAATTCTTGCCGTAAGTCTGATTGATAAAATTAGACATGACGGTACGGTTCACCCCCATCGCCTCAGCCATGTCAGTCAGTTTGAAATCGGGATCGAGGTACGGCTTTTTTTGGGACATATAGTTTTCTAAAGCCTTACTGGTCAGCCGTCCGCGCGTGTTGTCCGGCACAAGGCGCTGTTTGTCGCCCACCCCGTTGCTCTCGCTCTTTTTCCCGGCGGACGGAAACAAATCGGCGGTTTTGTAAGAGAGATACTGCCTGCGGATAACATGGTACGTGAGCAGGATTTCCTGGGCTATGATACATAATGCGTTCAGGCGTACGAGCCAGCGGTCGGAACACACTACCGAAGGCAAAAAAGCGATCAGCCAGATAGCGATGAAAAGCACGAAGAGCACGACGAGCCAACGCGACGATCTTATACTGAAAGATTTTCGATCCGTGTCTACCTTCTGCACGACCGCCTGCTTATAATACCGCGACAACAACCGGCAAGTCGGAACGACATAGGCTATCGCCGTGACGAACCGCAACAAAAAGCCGGAGATGAACAGATCCGCATAACGCTCAAACGGCGATAATCCGGCGATTCCTTCTCCATGCGGCAATATCCAGGCCGCCGCCGTCAGGATAACCGCCAACGCGGGCACCGGCCAAAGGTAATTCAGGACGGGAAAGTTTCTTTTATTCCCCAAATAGGTCAGGTAATAAACGATGTTGTAGAACAATACGGGAATATAGACATACGACAGGGCAAAAGGAATATCGACCGGAAGGAATACCGGGTCGTCAGAGAGCACATGCCAGAGTACGGACGCCCACCACACGGCGAGCAGAATACAGTAGATGCTCACGACCCGCCTCAATTTTCGTTCGGCAGGATTGCGATAATTCCAGATCAGCAATAAGGCAAAGACCGAACATATGACCGAACAGCAGATCGGCAAAATATAGACCATCAGGCTGCCGTATGTGACAAATGTTCCCATGATTCAAATTATTCCCCTCGAACGTGTGTTCCCGCCGGCTGTTTCCTGCACACTGGAACCGTCCGGGATGTCACCGGCCGCATACTTCCGGGAATACGACGTGTAAATACACCACAGCACGCTGGCTTTATTTACATTACGTCCGTTGACGACGAGACTCCGTGCGCCCCGGGAAAAGTCCGTTTTTGATGATTTGACATATCCTTTACAAAATTGCGGTTTGCGTATATAAGGTCATTACGATTTTGCCGATATGATTTATACGTTTTGGCATTATGCGATAGCAAATATATCATTTCTTTGTGCAGAACAAAAAAATCCCACGGCTATTTTACAAAAAAGTTTTTCAGTCACTCCACCCGCTCTACCTATTATAATGAAAAGAACAGAATTCATTCTTCCGTCATAACTGCGGCAGCCTCTTCCGAGGCCGTTCCGCCGACCATCCCCCAGAACTATTTGACCGGATTTATCAAGCCGAGAAAGCAAGGACACCGCAACTGTCCTTTCGGATGTCTGTACTCGGACAGACTGTAAAATCTGTAACGCAATAATTTAAAGTATGAATAATGGAATTATAAAACGAATGTTCGTCCTGCTGGCAATCGCCGTCACCGGTATTACGCAGGATATCGAAGCCCAGCGAGTGGCTGCCAAGAGCAATATCCTGGCAGACGCTTTCCTGAATCCGAATTTGGGAATAGAGGTCGGGCTCGCTCCCAAATGGACGTTGGACATAACGGGGCAATTCAACGCATGGACGCTCTCGCACGACCGACGCTGGAAACACTGGGTCTTTCAACCTGAAGCCAGGTACTGGTTCCGCGACCGGTTCTCGGGGCACTTCGTGGGTGCCCACATGCATGGCGGACAGTATAATATCGGAGGTTTCGACGGACAAATCAACTTCTTCGGTTCGGATGCCCGCAAACTGAAGGATAGCCGTTATCAAGGCTGGTTCGTAGGCGCTGGTATCGCTTATGGTTATGCGTGGATACTGGGGCGACATTGGAACCTCGAGGCAGAAATAGGCTTCGGCTATTCCTATACACGCTATGACCGCTTCCGGTGTACCGGCTGCGGCAGGAAGGTGGAAACGGACAAGCCGCACCACTACGTGGGCCCGACGAAGGCGGCAATCAACCTTGTTTATGTATTTTAATCGTGTACGAGATGAAAAAGAGATTGTATATCCTTTCAGCCCTTTTGGGCATGGTTACGGCAGCGGAAGCGCAGACCGCAATCGACATGCGGAAACAGGACATCGTGGACGGCGTTTCCATAGAAAATCTCAGGATGGAACGCAACGGCGCGTACATCGCCATAGATATGCTTTGGGATTTGTCTGGGCTCGACGTGGACAATAATCGCGCGGTGCTGCTCACACCATGGCTGGTCAACGGCAGCGATTCGCTCAGCCTGCAATCGATAGGAGTTTACGGCAGACGGCGCTACTACTTCTATGTACGCAAGGGCGAGAGCATGCTGTCGGGCAGGGATGAAAAGAGCTACAAGGCTGCGGAGAAGCCTGACGACATCGAATATCACTGCATGGTGCCATACGCCGAATGGATGAACGGCTCCGTGCTGTCACTTCACCGCAGCGACTACGGATGCTGCAACACGCTGCTGGCAAAGCAGACCGGGATGCTCGGACGACATTCCGAGGCGTTTTTCCCCGAACTGGTATATGTACGTCCGCAAGGGCTGGTCGAAAAGCGGGATTCACTCGAAGGTTCGGCGTTCATCGACTTTCCGGTCGACCAGACAGCGATTTTTCCGGGCTATCGGCACAACACCGCCGAACTGGGGAAAATACAGTCATCGATCGACTCCGTGCAGAACGACATGGATATAACCATCACCTCGGTATGGCTGAAAGGTTATGCTTCGCCCGAAAGTCCGTATGCGCATAACAAGGAATTGGCTATCGGGCGTACCGCCGCATTGAAGAAACACATACAGCAACTCTACCAGTTTGAAGGCGATATGATAACGACCGGCTACGAAGCGGAGGATTGGGCTGGATTGCGCCGCTACGTGGAACGGTCGAACCTTGAACATCGCACGAGGATCATCGCTTTGATAGACGCCAATTTGGAACCGGATGCCAAAGAGTGGAAAATAAAAAGCACCTATCCGGAGGAATACCGCTTCCTGTTACAGAACTGTTATCCGGCGTTGCGCCGCACCGACTACCGCATCGCTTACACCATCCGCAGTTACAGCGACGTGGAGGAGATAAAACGAATTATGCACGAGCGACCGCAGAAACTGAGCCTGAACGAGTTCTACCTCGTCGCACGAGAGTATGAACCGGGCACGGACGAGTTCACCGAAGTGTTCGAGACAGCGGTGCGCATGTTCCCGGATGACACCGTTGCCAACCTCAACGCCGCCAACGCCGCAATGCGCCGCGGCGACCTCACAGGTGCGAAGCGTTACCTTGCCAAAGCGGACGATTCGCCCGAGGCGGTTTATGCCCGCGGTGCATTGGCCATCCTGCAAAAGGATTACGACAGCGCCCGACGCTACCTGAGTGAGGCGAAAACGCTCGGATCGGAGCAGGCAGGCATCACGCTCGAACAGCTTGAAAAAGGGAGACATTAACAAGAAAATATACCATTAACAAAATCAAATCCACACATTTATGAAGATGAAAAAATTATTTTTAGGGTTGTTCGCATGTAGCGCATTGTGTGCATGTTCGAACGATGAATCGGGAATCATTCCGGATGATACCCCGAAGATTTTCACTGTAGACGAGGCATACCTCAATGTCCGGCTCGCCGATGCAGGCTCCCTTACGAGGGCGCAGGAAGGCGAATTTGAATACGGAACGAACGAACAGTCCGTCAAAAACGCCTATTTTTACTTTTACGATGCAGACGGCGTATTCGTTACACAAGGTGATGTCTGGACGGGTGGCAACGCCTCGACGACAAACCCTGCCGGCAACATTGAATTTACGAGCAACAACGTCGTCGTACTGAAAGAACTGGGCAGGAAGAACTATCCCAGGTACATGGTAGCGGTGCTCAACAAACCGACGGGCTTCCTGCATGGAAACACGCTCGGGGAAATGCAAATGGTGCTTGCGGACGCGAATGCGGAAGGTATTTATTACCCGTCAACAACCGATAATGTCACGACCGGTTACTTTACCATGAGCACGACGAGCTATACCGCAGCCAATCGGGCTGCGTATTTCGTAACGTGAAGTAAGTATCGATAAATAACGATAACAATAAATAGGAATATAGGGTGTAACTCAACAAGTTACGCCCTATATCTTTTTGTAGAATTTTCTTTGGCTTTGCTTATTTCTCGGATTTTTATCGTATATTTGTACCATAATTGTACCGACACTTAAAAGTAGATAATATGACACTTACAAGAATGCCGGTATTGAGAATGAGGAATATAAGTAAAAAGTAGATTATGCCAGCAGCAAAATTTGAAATAAAACGGAAGTGCCAGATTTGTGGAGAAGAGTTTTTAGCCAAAACAATAGAATCTTGGTATTGCTCTCCCAAATGTTCCAAAATTGCATGGAAGCGACGCAAGGATGAAGAACAAAGATTGCAAAGGTTGGACGAAGTGGTTAAGAAGATACCCAAGTCCAAAGAGTACATCACGGTTCCTGAAGCATACGCATTGTTTGGCATAAGCAAGGAAACTCTTTATCGTTTGATTCGTAAGGGTACAATCCCCAGTGTAAATGCAGGAGAAAGACAGACATTACTATCAAAAGCAGAACTGATGAAACTCTATCCTCCACGCAAGAAAGCTCTCACAAAGCCGAAACCTGTTGCCAAACTATATAGTCTGGAGCCGAAAGATTGTTATACCATTGGAGAAATCACAGAGAAGTTTCTTGTGAATGAAAGTACAGTTTATCTCCATATACGCAAATACTCTATCCCTACCCGGCAGATTGGGAACTTTGTGTATGTACCCAAGAAAGAAATTGATAACTTATATAAAGGTGTGAAGCGATGAAGAAAGCATTAGTCAATACACGAGTGTCGGTAAAGCTCCGCAAATCTGAATATCGTGATGAATGGTATCTTTATGTGGAATCTTATCCTGTATTTCAATCCGGAAAAGATACGCCACAAAGAGTGCGTGAATATCTCAATCGTACCATTACAACACCTATTTGGGATAAGTCACGCAATGCAAGGACTAATGCCGAAGGCAAAACCACTTATAAGCCGAAGCGAGATTTGAACGGTGTCATTCAATGTAAGTCGCAATTAGACCAGGAATCATGTATCTATGCCGACAAGGTCAGAAGCCTACGACAAAAGGAATACGACAATGCAGCTTTATATGCCGATACCGATGCAGAACAGGCGGAGCAGTTGGAACGCTCCCGAAGTAATTTCATTGAGTACTTCGACCATGTGCAGCGAACAAGGCATGCCCATAGCTCTGATTCTATCATTGTCAACTGGAGGAGAGTGCATGAATTATTGAAGATTTTCGCAAAAGGTGACACCATTCTCTTTTCGCAAATAGACTTAAAGATGGTTGAATCGTTCCGGCAATTCATAATGAATGCCCCACAAGGAGGCACTAAACGAGGTACGATTTCTCAAAATACAGCAGCAACCTATTTCTCTATCTTCAAAGCCGGATTGAAACAGGCTTTTATAGACGGATATCTGACTATTGATATTTCTGCAAAAGTCAAAGGCATTCAAGAAAGGGAAAGCCGGAGAGAATATCTCACGGTAGAGGAATTAAACCGACTGGCTCAAACACCTTGTGACCCATTACTGAAACGTGCTGCCTTGTTCTCTGCTTTAACAGGAATCCGTCATTGCGACATTCAGAAGTTGAAGTGGTCGGAAGTGGAAATGTTCAATGGAGGCTATCGGTTGAATTTTACTCAGCAAAAGACAAAAGGAGTTGAATATATGCCTATATCAGAGCAAGCATATAATCTCTGTGGAGAGCAAAAAGAGGGTGAACTTTTGGTTTTTGCCGGACTTCCTGACCCTTCTTGGATAAACCGTCCTGTCAAAAAGTGGGTTGAAGCTGCCGGAATCACCAAACACATTACCTTCCATTGTTTTAGGCACAGCTACGCAACCCTGCAACTGGCTGGAGGAACTGATATTTATACGGTCAGCAAAATGTTGGGACATACAAATGTGCGAACAACACAGGTGTATGCAAAGGTTGTTGATGAAAAGAAAGAGAAAGCTACAGAAACCATTAAATTGGATTTATCTCAAACAAAATAACCATTATTATACTTTGTAAGTATAGCCATCTGCGTAAAATCTGCGTGGGTGGCTTTTTGTTTTTATCTATGGTCTTTTCTTCTGACCATCTTATGATTCCTTTATGATTGAAGACATTATCATAAAAATCTACTACTGATATTCTCCACTATTCATATTGATAATCAATGGGTAATCCTTATGATGATTATGTTTCGTTACTGCTTATTTATGTGATGTATTACACTATGAAATCAGTATGCGTAATCGCTGTTATTTTGCCGAAAAATCAAAAAACAAGTAGCAATATGAGTGAGAAGAACATTACATTTGAAGATTTACCCAAAGCAATGTCGTGGTTGATGGATAAATTGAATGAGCTGGATTCTAAAATAGATGGATTAAACAATCAGAATCAAAGCGTTCCAACCGAACAATGGATGAACCTTAAGGAATTGTGTGATTATATTCCCAGTCACCCGGCAGAGCAAACTGTATATGGCTGGACGAGTTGTCATCTAATCCCATTCCACAAAAGAGGGAAGCGTATCATGTTTCTAAAATCGGAAATTGACGAATGGCTCCATGCCGGCAAAATCAAATCTGATAAAAACTTGGAAGATGAAGCCGCCCAATTCATAAAGTCAAAAAGAAATACCAAATTCTAATGGATTCAACCAATTTATGCAATGCGCTCAGAATGGAATTTGAAGGGATCTTTGAAAACAAGATTCCTTTGGATGCTTTTCCTGCCAAAATTCAAGATATGATATTGGCTCTATCCCGACAAGAGAATTATTCCATAGAATATATGATGGCTTCTCTTTTGGTGGCAGTGTCAACCGCTATCGGCAACGCTGTCAATATTCGTATTCGTGGTGGATGGATTAGTAATCCTGCCCTTTATATGATATTGGTAGGTC
>OIWP01002512.1_pt1 | contig 18328 bp, 15 predicted proteins | sample 1587661 | NCBI WGS metagenome assembly OIWP01 (sample SAMEA3888899, study PRJEB22519) | human gut metagenome | biome: human gut; feature: human-associated habitat; material: faeces | place: Denmark | collected 2010 | reverse complement strand
GAAGAGGAATCCCGGCAGAAGAGATTCCGAAGATCACGGAGGCTTTTTATATGGTGGATAAGTCCAGATCCCGCAAGGAGGGCGGAGCCGGTATCGGAATGGCTCTCTGTCAGAAGATCATTACCCTGCATCAGGGGGAACTGAAGATTGACAGCAGGCTTGGAGAAGGCACGGTAATGCGGTTATATTTTCCCGGGGAAATACATGCTGTAAAAAATAAAAGCAACAGGGGAGCAAAAGGCGGAATATGAAAAAACAGGAGAATAAGAACCGGCGCAATTTCCTACTATGTATGGGCGGACTGCTCGTGCTGATCGTATTTGCATTCGCAGGACCGGAAGGGCTGTTACGATTGCAGGATAAAAGCAGGCTGACTGGGTCAGTCAGTATATCGAATACAGGAACGGATTATACCGTCTGGAAGGAAGAGTATGAGACAGACACCGTGCGCAGACTTCAAAATCTGGCAGACGGTATCGCTTTGGGAAAACAGTACTATATCTCTGAACAGGATTATGAAGCTGCAACGGATGGTGAAATATATAGTCTGATCGATGAATATATTTTAAATACGGAATGGAATTACACTTTTCAGGATATGGGTGTGATCCCGGAGGATTATTTTTTCAAAAATATGGATACAGATCATATTTCCATCAAACGATATATTTTGTATGATGAAAAGCTGTCGGATGGAGTCGCGATCATGGCCTATGACATCTGTATGCGCATGAAGGAAGAGGAGGTTACGGGAGTCAGTATAGAGTGTGTCGTGGATTCTGAGACCGGAACACTCTATGCCATGAAGGTTGTATTGGAAGATGAGACAGAACCTGTCACCTGGGATGATATTGGTGCAGATGCCCCTTATTATTTTATCACTGATTATATGCAGTCCTATCTGCATGATTATAATTCCGGGACCTATATTGAAATCGAAGGAGAGGAGCCTGATGATACCAATGCACAGATCACGTGGGATAAAAAGGCTGAAATAGAAGCGAAGGAGCAGACAACCATGGGAAACGACAACGGTGAGTATACGTGTGAGCTGGAATACGGAGAGCATAAGCTGCATCTGACCGCAACACTGCTCAATGCTTCCGAAGGACAACTGGAGAAAGGCATCGGATATCTGTTCGGGATCCGTGAGATCGCAGAAAAGATACCGGTTTTTTTGCCGGATATCCAGTAAATACATTCCGGAAAATACAGGAATCCGGAAAAGCAGCCGGACAGTGATAGCAACGGTATAAAATAGAAAAATAAAGAATATATTTTAGAAAATAAGTCGGGGAGATACGACTGTTTATGATCACAGGAATAAAAAAACTTTTACAGCAGGCAGACCGGATCATATGGGGACCCTGGCTTATTTTTTTGTTGCTGGGAACCGGCTGTTATCTGATGCTTAGCTTACGATTTCTTCCCTTGAAGAATCTGCCTGCTGCACTCAGGCGTGTGTTTTTGCCAGAAAGCCGGAAGGGAACAGAGGGCAGGGGAGTATCTTCGTTTTCTTCCCTGACCACGGAACTGGCGGCCACCATTGGAACGGGAAATATTGTAGGGGTAGCCACTGCCATGGTACTGGGAGGGCCGGGTGCTCTGTTCTGGATGTTACTGTCCGGGATCATCGGGCTGTCGACCAAACTGGTAGAAAGTACACTGTGTGTCAGGTATCGTGTCCAAAACTCAAAGGGGGAACCGGCAGGCGGTCCGATGTATGTACTGCAAAATGCATTCCCACAGAAAACGGCAGGCAGGATCCTCGCCATGCTGTTTGCAGCATTTGCAGTGCTGGCTTCCTTCGGCATGGGAAATATGACACAGGGAAATTCTATTGCGGAGGCACTTTCGGTGACGTTTCAGGTAAAACAGACAGTCACGGGAATTGTGTTAAGTCTGCTTACGATTCTGGTGATTCTGGGAGGGATAGGAACCATTGCGAAGGTGACGGAATATCTGGTGCCCTGTATGGCAGTGTTTTATCTGTTTGGAACAGGAATGGTGATCTTTACCCATTTTAAGAATCTTCCCGCCGGTGTGGTGCAGATCCTGTGGGGAGCTTTCTGCCCGGAGGCTATGACAGGAGGGGCGGCAGGGATGATGCTTGCAGTGGAAAACGGAATCGCCAATTCCGGAAGAATGGCGATGCGCTATGGGGTCTCCAGAGGTGTTTTCTCAAATGAAGCGGGACTGGGGGCGGCGGGAATCAGTGCTGCTGCCGCAGATACGTCAGATGCGGTGCATCAGGGATATATCAGCATGACGGGTGTCTTTATTGATACCATTGTGATCTGCTCTCTGACGGGGCTTGCCATTGCGGCCAGTGGAATGCTGGGGCAGAGGGACCCCCGGGGAGAAGTCCTGAACGGTACAGCCCTCATGATCGCTGTTTTTTCAGATACTTTCGGCAGAACAGGGGAATGGATGCTCACAATCTCCATTGTACTGTTTGCATTTGCCACGATTATCGCCTGGGAATATCAGGGGGAGAAAGCTTTTGAGTATCTGACGGGCGGCTGTGACCGAACCCAGTGGTATCGCCTGGGCTATGGACTGGTCACTTTTTTGGGAGCGGTCTGCTCGCTGGAAGCAGTGTGGGATTTTTCGGATATTTGTAACGGACTGATGGCAGTACCGAATCTGCTGGCGGTATTGACGCTGTCAAGAGGGATCTGTCGGGAAATACGGAAATATAATTTCCGAGAAATATAAAATTTGAAATTAATGATTGAAGGGTTGCCGACACCATGATATGATAAATAAGATACAGCTGTCCGCGTTTATAAGAGCGTAAGAGAGGACAGTTGTATTTGTGTATACGATGAGCCAGGTACAGGCTTGTGCTTGCACAAGGATCTGTATTTGGCGAATGTACATCATCGAGCTTTTAAGCGAGCTGGTGTATAAGTTAAGGAGTGAGATTATGGACAAGACCATTGAAAATTTTTTACGATATGTAAAGATCGATACCCAGTCCAGTGAAGAAAGCACCACCATCCCCAGTACCATGAAACAACATGATCTGGCCAGACAGCTGGTGAGCGAACTGGAGGCCATGGGGGCCGCAGAGATCACTTATGACAAGGAGCACTGTTATGTCTATGCCACAATTCCGGCATCCGCAGGCTGCGAGAAAGCTCCGGTACTTGGCTTCATTTCCCATATGGATACCTCTCCGGCGGTGACGGATACCAACGTAAATCCCCGGATCGTAGAGAATTACGATGGAAAAGATATTGTGTTGAATGCAGCAGAGAATATTGTCATGAAGGTGGAGGATTTTCCGGAACTGTTACATTATATGGGACAAGATCTGATCGTGACGGACGGAACGACTTTGCTTGGCGCGGACGACAAGGCCGGTGTGGCTGAGATCATGACCATGGCGGAGACTTTATTAATGCATCCGGAGAAAAAGCATGGTAAGATCCGGATCGGCTTTACCCCGGATGAGGAAGTGGGTGCTGGAGCCGATCATTTTGATGTGAAGCTGTTCGGTGCGGATTATGCCTACACCGTGGACGGCGGAGCGCTGGGGGAATTGGAATATGAAAACTTTAATGCAGCCGGAGCAAAACTCCATGTCTATGGCAGGAGTGTGCATCCGGGTTCCGCCAAGGGTAAAATGAAAAATGCCATTCTGATCGCGCAGGAGTTCCAGAAGCTGTTGCCGGTGGAGCAGAATCCAATGTATACCGAAGGCTATGAGGGATTTTTCCATCTGGATGCCCTAAGCGGCAATGTGGAGGAAACTACTGCGGACTATATTATCCGTGATCATAACAGACAGCTGTTTGAACAGAAAAAAGAGCTGTTTATGTCCTGTGCGGATTTCCTGAACCGGAAGTATGGGGAAGGCACTGTTGTGGTAGATGTGAAAGATTCTTATTATAACATGCGGGAGATCATGGAGCAGCACATGCATCTGATCGACAACGCGAAAGCTGCCATGGAAGAACTGGGGATCGAGCCCAAAGTATCTCCGATCCGCGGCGGTACAGATGGAGCCAGACTGTCCTTTATGGGGCTGCCCTGTCCGAACCTGTGCACAGGTGGAGAGAATTACCACGGCAGATACGAGTACGCCTGCGTACAGTCCATGGAGAAGACTACGGAACTGCTGATCGCCATTGCAGCAAAATATGCGAATCGATAAGATGAGAACAAAAACTGATTTGGAAAGGCAACATTTTTTTATATGACGAATGTAACACAAATGAACGAAACGGAGAGACAGTATTATTTTATGGAGAAAGCCTCCGGTCATGTGGCAAAGCTTGGAGAAAAGCTGGGCAGAAAGCCGACCTGCTGCGTGACGACTTTCGGGTGTCAGATGAACGCCAGGGATTCCGAGAAACTGGTGGGAATTCTGGAGAAAGTGGGCTATGAGATCATTGAGGACGAAAATGCGGATTTCGTGATCTACAATACCTGTACGGTCAGAGACAATGCAAATCAGCGCGTTTACGGAAGACTGGGGGTACTGAACGGTTACAAGAAGAAAAATCCCCATATGAAGATCGCCCTGTGCGGCTGCATGATGCAGGAACCTTCCGTGATCGAAAAGATCAAGACCAGTTATCGTTTTGTTGATTTGATCTTCGGAACGCATAATATTTTCAAATTTGCAGAGCTGTTATGCTCCCTGTTTGAAAATGAGGGAATGGTCATTGATATCTGGAAGGATACGGACAAGATCGTGGAAGATCTGCCGGTAGAGAGAAAATATTCTTTCAAATCCGGTATCAATATCATGTTCGGCTGCAATAATTTCTGCAGCTATTGTATTGTCCCCTATGTCCGCGGCAGGGAACGCAGCCGTAATCCGAAGGATATCATTCGGGAGATTGAAGGCCTGGTGGCGGACGGTGTGGTGGAGATCATGCTGCTCGGACAGAATGTGAATTCCTACGGCAAGAATCTGGAGGACCCCATTACCTTTGCGCAGCTTCTGCAGGAAGTGGAGAAGATCGAAGGCCTGGAGCGGATCCGATTCATGACTTCCCATCCCAAGGATCTGTCGGAGGAACTCATTGAGGTGATGAAGCATTCGAAAAAGATCTGCAGACATCTGCATCTGCCCTTACAGTCCGGTTCCACGAAGATTTTAAAAGCCATGAACCGTCGTTATACCAAGGAACAGTATCTGGAGTTGGCGGAGAAGATCCGCAGGGAGATCCCGGATATGGCTATTACCACGGATATTATCGTAGGCTTTCCGGGAGAGACGAAAGAAGACGTGGATGAGACCATTGATGTGATCCGCCGTGTGAAATATGACAATGCGTTTACCTTTATTTATTCCAAACGTACCGGTACTCCGGCGGCAGCCATGGAACAGGTGCCAGAGGAGCAGGTGAAGGAACAGTTTGACCGGGTACTTAAGACCGTGCAGGAGACTGCCAGAGAACAGGTTAGCAGATATCAGGGACAGATTGCAGATGTGCTGGTGGAAGAGATCAACGAAAACGACCGCTCCATGGTCACCGGAAGAATGTCCAACAATACATTGGTACATTTTCAGGGGGATGCATCACTTGTGGGGAAGATAGTGAATGTATCGCTGGATGAATGCCATGGATTTTATTACACAGGTCATCAGGTGTAAAAGGAAAATAAAATGAAACAAGAGAAGGAAAAAGAACTTTGGGGAAATTGTGATATAGAGAAGGATATGTCCTGGAATATGTATCAGATTCTTGTGAACACGGCCGTAAGCGCAAACCTGATTGGGACGATTTGCAATTTCTGTATTCATGGGACGGAACTACCCACCATACTCTGCGGAGTATGCCTGTTGATGATCCTGATCATCGGATGTGCCGGATGGATTACCCAAAAGGTGCAATTACCTGCGGTTGTGATCATTTTAATACTTTCCTGGTTTGAGTTCCCTTATCTGTATTATTGCTATGGGAACACAGCCATTGTATATCTGATTCTTGGAATTGTGGGACTGGCAGTATTTTTCCCCAGAAGCATGGTGATTGCTTCTTATGCGTTCACCCTGCTGGAATATCTTGTAATCATGATGATCAGTTTTGAACGTCCTTCCAGATGGAGCAATATGGATGAAATCGGTATAATAGGAACAACTCTGGGATCTTTTATCATCGTAGCACTTTCCGTATTTACCATGATATTTGTACTGCTCAAAAGGTATGAAGAACAACGGAAACAATTGCTGACGCTCAGTGAAAATCTGGAATTTGCAGCAAATCATGATCCACTGACCAGACTGTATAATCGACGTTATCTGGTAAAACAGGTGGATGGGTGGATGCGGATACCAGGCAGGAATTTTTGGATCATACTGATGGATGTGGACGATTTTAAAGTAGTAAATGATACCTATGGACATGGATATGGTGATGATGTGCTAAGGGAAGCCGGCAGACTGATGCTGGAGGAAATGCTGGGAAAGGGAATTGCCTCCCGATTCGGCGGCGAGGAATTTATGCTGGTATTCGAAGAAGACAACCGTGAGCAGGTGCTGCAGGCGTTTCAAAATATTCAGGAGGGGTTAAGGAAATACTCTCAGGCAACCAAACAAACGGATATTACGATCAGCGGTGGAATGGAACGTTATGAGGCAGATAAACAGATGGATCTGTTGTTTACTTCTGCAGATCGTAAGCTATACACCGCAAAAAATAATGGGAAAAATCGTATTGTAGAATGATTTGGCCAAAAAAATCTTGCCAAGAAAACGAAATAGAGATATGATAAGGCTCGTGTGACTTTATAAAAATTTTATAATTTCACACGAGTTTTGTATTATTAAGGAGATTGTTATGGAAAAACTAAAACCGAAGCTTTTCTCCGTGATGAAAAGCTACACGAAAGAACAGTTTGTAAAAGATGTGATCGCAGGTATCATCGTGGCGATCATTGCCCTGCCCTTATCCATTGCACTGGCACTGGCTTCCGGAGTAACACCGGAAAAGGGTATCTATACAGCAATCACCGCAGGCTTTGTGATCTCTTTCCTGGGTGGCAGCCGCGTACAGATCGCAGGTCCTACTGCGGCATTTGCCACTATCGTAGCCGGTATTGTGGCGAAGAACGGCATGGACGGTCTGATCATCGCGACATTGTTAGCGGGTGTGATCCTGATACTGATGGGATTATTCCGATTGGGTAATCTGATCAAGTTCATCCCTTATACCATTACCACGGGCTTTACCTCAGGTATTGCCGTGACAATTCTGATCGGACAGATCAAGGACTTCATGGGACTGACCATTGTCAGTGAAGAGCCGCTGATCGAGACCATGGACAAATTAAAAGCGGTATTTCAGTTTATATCCACCACCAATCTGCAGGCCCTTCTGGTGGGTGTGATCAGTCTGCTGATCCTGATCGTATGGCAGTATCTGCCGGGCTTCTGCAAGAAGATTCCCCCTTCACTGATTGCAGTACTGGTGGGAAGTGCCATGGTAGCACTGCTTAATATGAATGTAAACACCATCGGAGATCTGTATGAGATCTCCAATAAGCTCCCGACAATTTCTCTGCCGTCCTTCAGCCTGAAGACCGTACAGAATGTCCTGCCGGATGCTTTCACCATCGCTATTCTGGCGGCTATCGAGTCTCTGCTTTCCTGTGTGGTGGCAGACAGCATGGTGAATAGTAGACACCGCTCCAACATGGAATTGATCGCCCAGGGTGCCGGCAACATTACTTCCGCATTGTTCGGAGGAATTCCGGCTACCGGAGCCATTGCCAGAACCGCAGCCAACGTGAAAAACGGCGGACGTACCCCTATTGCAGGTATGGTACATTCTGTGACACTGCTGTTAATACTGGTGGTGCTGATGCCGTATGCGGCACTGATCCCCATGCCTACCATCGCAGCGATCCTGTTCATGGTGGCATACAATATGTGTGACTGGCGGAAGTTCGTAGGACTCTGCAAGACTGCACCCAAGAGCGATATCATCGTTCTGGTGACCACGTTTGTACTGACTGTTGTGTTTGATCTGGTGGTAGCCATTGAGGTAGGTATCCTGCTGGCAGCCATTCTGTTCATGAAACGTATGAGCGATGTGACGGAAGTGGAAGGCTGGAAATATGTGGACGATGAGGATGATGCGGACAGCCTGTCCTTAAGAGTCGTACCGCACAACACTATGGTTTATGAGGTCAGCGGCCCTCTGTTCTTCGGCGCAGCAGACAAGATCCTGAAGATCACACTGGATGAGAAGATGAATTGTCTGGTACTGCGTATGCGCAGCGTGAGCGCTATCGATGCCACAGCTATGCATAATCTGGAACAGCTATATACAGACTGCAAGAAGAAAAATATCCAGATCATTCTGTCCCATGTAGGGGAACAGCCCATGCACGTCATGGAGAAGAGCGGTTTCCTGGACAAGGTCGGCAGAGAGAATGTGTGTGCGCATATTGATGATGCACTGGAGCGCGCCGCACGGTTGGGATAAGGGGCAAAAACTATCATTTGTGGACGGGTTCTTTAATTTACAACCTCAATATTTTGTGCTAAGATAGATGCGGATACGCAAGCTTTTGCGTGTCCGCTTTGTCGTGTATTCTTTTACAGAACAGGAGAAAATCATGGCTGAATTGACACCAATGATGCAAAAATATATGGAGACCAAGGAGCAGTATAAGGACTGCATCCTTTTTTATCGCCTGGGAGACTTTTATGAAATGTTCTTTGACGATGCTATAGTAGCATCCAAAGAGCTGGAAATTGCACTGACCGGAAAAAGCTGTGGACTGGAGGAACGTGCTCCTATGTGTGGTATTCCCTATCATGCGGTGGAGACATATCTGGCCAGACTGGTCAGCAGGGGCTATAAAGTAGCCATCTGCGAACAGGTGGAGGACCCAAAGCTGGCAAAGGGACTGGTGAAGAGAGAGGTTATCCGTGTGGTGACCCCGGGGACCAACCTGGATGTCCAGTCGTTGGAAGCCAGCAAGAACAATTACCTGATGTGCATTGCCTATACCTCGGATGGAATCGGCATTTCCGCAGCGGATGTCACTACCGGAGATTATTATGTGACAGAGGTAGAAGACCTGCGGAAACTGAAGGACGAACTGATGAAATATGAGCCCTCGGAGATCATCTGCAATGAGGCCTTTCTGGTCAGCGGATATGATGTGGAGGACTTGAAGTCCCGGTTACATATGTCGGTCAGCTCACTGGAGTCTCACATGTTCGATGATGACGGCTGCCGGCGGATCCTTATGAGACATTTTAAGGTGAATACTCTGATCGGCCTCGGTGTTGAGGAATTTCCTACAGGAATTCTGGCAGCAGGAGCATTACTGCAATATTTATATGATACCCAGAAGACGGATCTGGAACATTTTACTCATATTTCTCCCTATCTTACCAGCAAATACATGCTGTTGGACAGTTCCACCAGAAGAAATCTGGAACTGACAGAGACACTGCGGGAAAAGCAGAAGAGAGGGTCTCTGTTGTGGGTACTGGACAAGACGAAGACGGCCATGGGCGGCAGATTGCTGCGAAACTATATTGAGCAGCCTCTGATTGATAAGGAAGAAATGGAGAAACGTCTGGATGCAATCCAGGAACTGAATCAGGATTCCATCTCCCGGGACGAGATCAGAGAGTACCTGAATCCGGTTTACGATCTGGAACGACTGCTCAGCAAAGTAACTTATAAGACGGCAAACCCCAGAGATCTGATCGCTTTTCGTAACTCTCTGCAGATGCTGCCGCCTATCAAGACGGTGTTGTCGGGCTTCCAGAAAGAGGAGCTGGCAGCCATCCGGGAAGAAATCGATGGACTGGAGGACATTTATCAGCTGATTGACGAGGCAATCGTTGAGGAACCGCCCATATCTATTCGTGAAGGCGGAATGATCAAGGATCAGTTCGATGAGACTATAGATCATCTGCGTGCCGCCAAACATGACGGCAAACAATGGCTGGTCCAGCTGGAGGAAGAAGACAGAGAACGTACCGGGATCAAGAATCTCAAAATCAAAAAAAATAATGTGTTCGGCTACTTCTTTGAGGTGACCAATTCCTACAAGGATCTGGTGCCGGAGGATTATATCCGCAAGCAGACCCTTGCCAATGCGGAGCGGTATACCACACCGAGATTAAAAGAACTGGAAGATACGATCTTAAATGCGGAGGACAAGCTTCAGACACTGGAGTATGATATTTTCTGCAGAATCCGGGATACCATCGCACAGGAACTGGTACGTATCCAGAATACTGCCAAGGCGCTTGCAAAGCTGGATGTTTATGCATCCCTGTCCCTGGTGTCTGAGCGCAATCACTATGTACGCCCGAAGTTAAATGAAAAAGGTGTCATTGATATCAAGGATGGCAGACATCCTGTGGTGGAACAGATGATCACTAATGACATGTTCATTGCCAACGACACCTATCTGGATAATGGAAGTCATTGTATCAGCATCATCACCGGTCCGAATATGGCGGGAAAATCCACATATATGCGTCAGACGGCACTGATCGTGCTGATGGCACAGATCGGTTGTTTCGTGCCTGCCAGAAGTGCCAACATCGGCATTGTAGACAGAATCTTTACCCGTGTGGGTGCATCGGATGACCTGGCCAGCGGGCAGTCCACGTTCATGGTGGAGATGAATGAGGTGGCGAATATTTTACGGAATGCCACATCCAAAAGTCTCCTGATCCTGGATGAGATCGGAAGAGGCACGTCCACCTTTGATGGCCTGAGCATTGCCTGGGCAGTGATCGAACATATCAGTAATCGAAAGCTTTTGGGAGCGAAGACACTGTTTGCCACCCATTATCATGAGCTGACCGAGCTGGAAGGCAAAATGAACAATGTCAACAACTACTGCATCGCAGTCAAGGAATGCGGAGACGATATTGTATTCCTGCGTAAGATCGTAAAGGGCGGTGCAGACAAGAGCTACGGTATCCAGGTGGCCAAACTGGCCGGTGTGCCGGATATGGTCATTGACCGTGCAAAAGAGATCGTGGAACAGCTGTCCGACAATGATATCACCGAAAAGGTGCAGAGTATCGCCATTGATAATAAGGGCGATGGGAAAGCAAAAAAACAGCCAAAATACGATGAAGTGGATCTGGCGCAGATGTCTCTGTTTGATACGGTGACGGACGAGGATGTGCTGAAGGAACTGATGGAGATCGAAGTAACGACTCTGACACCGCTGGATGCACTGAATACTTTGTACCGCCTGCAGAATAAGTTAAAGAACCGCTGGAACGGCTAGAAAGCATAAGGGAGGAGATTTATGGGAATACATGTACTGGACTCCCGGACGATCGACAGGATCGCTGCCGGTGAGGTGGTGGAGAGACCAGCCAGTGTGGTAAAGGAACTGGTGGAGAATGCCATTGATGCCGGATCTACAGCAATCACGGTGGAGGCAAAGGAAGGCGGCATTGAATTCATCCGCGTGACGGATAACGGCTGCGGTATCGAGAGAGATCAGCTTCCTACCGCGTTCCTGCGCCATGCCACCAGTAAAATAGAGGATGCGGATGATCTGAACCATATTGCGAGTCTGGGATTCCGTGGTGAGGCTTTATCCAGTATCGCGGCAGTTTCCCGGGTGGAGATCATTACCAAGCGAAAGGAAAATCTCACGGGTACCCGCATGGTACTGGAAGGGGCGCGGGAGCAATCCATTGATGAAATCGGTGCACCGGACGGCACAACGTTCCTCATGCGGAACCTGTTTTTTAATACGCCGGTACGCCGGAAGTTCTTAAAACAGCCTGCCACGGAGGGCAGTTATATCACGGATCTGATGGAACATCTGGCATTGTCGAGACCGGATATTTCGTTTAAATTCGTACTGGGAAACCAGACCAGATTCCATACTTCCGGAAACGGTGATCTGCGGGAGGTAATTTACCGGATCTACGGCAGGGAGATCGCCGCAGAGCTGGTGCCTGTCCAGATCGAAGAGAACGGCATCAAAGTCGAAGGATATCTGGGCAAACCGGTACTGGTGCGTTCCAACCGTAACTTCGAGATCTATTTTATCAACGGTCGTTTTATCCGCAGCGGTGTGATCGCCAAGGCTATCGAGGAAGGCTACAAGCAGTATCTGATGCAGCATAAGTTCCCACTGTGCGTACTGCATATCACCATGGATACGGAGACGGTGGATGTGAACGTACATCCTTCCAAAATGGATGTGAGGTTCTCTGACGGCATGGCATTTGCCAGAATGCTCAGTGAGAAGATCGCCATCACTTTGCGGAACCGGGAGATGATCCCGGATGCTTCTCTGGAGGATGAAAAGGCAATCCAGAAGAAAGAACAGGAAGAAAGAAGAGCTTCCTGGAAAGAACACACACCGGAAGTATTTGAAAAAAAGAGAGAAGAAAGCTATCGTGTCATGGAGGCAGCAAAATATGAAGCGGCTTCCAGGGACCGGAGAGAATTTATACAGAAACCTGTCTGGCAGGAAAATCATGACGGGGTACAGACCAGTATCCGCAAGCCGGAGCTAATAGAGAACTCCACAGTGGGTGTTGCAGGAACTGTGACGGTGAAAAAAACGCAGGCCGTCCTGTACGGTAATACACCGGAAGTTTCCAAAGCAGTCAGCACCACAGCCGTACCGCAGGAAGATGATTTCTTCGTGGAGGCAGTGCCACCGGAAGACAGGAAGAACCCGGTACAGGAACAGATGGCCACAACAACTGCTTCCGGACAGCCCACGGCATCGTCGCAGGATGCAACTGCCGCCCCGGAACCGGAGATCAAAAATACCCAGCAGTTGAATCTGTTCGAGGAAAAACTGTTGTCCATGCAGAATCGCAGCCGTTACCGGATTATCGGTCAGGTCTTTGATACTTACTGGCTGATCCAGTTTGAAGACAAATTGTTCATCATTGACCAGCATGCGGCTCATGAAAAGGTAAAATATGAACGCCTGATGAAACAGTTTTATGAAAAGAGTGTGGTGTCCCAACGTCTGATGCCGGCGATTATTGTCAGCCTGACAGGGCAGGAGGAAGGCATTCTGCACACCTATGAGGATGCTTTTGCACAGCTGGGATTTGAGATTGATGCTTTCGGAGGCAATGAATATGCCCTCCGTAGTGTACCAGTGGATCTCTACGGATGCAGTGAGAGGGAACTGTTCCTGGCAGTGCTGGATGAACTGTCCCAGGAGACCGGCAATCGCGGAAGTTTTCAGGTCATTGAGGAAAAGATTGCATCCATGTCCTGCAAGGCGGCGGTCAAAGGCAATAACCGTCTGAGCTTTCAGGAGGCGGAGAAATTGATCGACGAACTTCTGACCCTGGATAATCCCTACAACTGTCCCCACGGCAGACCCACTATTATTACCATGACGGAGACAGATCTGGAGAAGAAATTTAAGAGGATAGTATAATGCGTTTACTGATCAAACAGAGAGTGTTTTCCTGGACAGATTCCTATGATGTCTATGATGAAAATGAAAATCCAAAATATTTTGTAAAAGCGGAGTTTTTCTCCCTGGGACACCAGCTGCATGTATACGACAGAAATAACCATGAACTGGGAGTGATCAGACAGCGGCTGCTTACCTTTCTTCCGGCCTTTGAAATCGAGATCGGTGGCCGGGTCCGTGGTGAAATCCGCAAACAGTTTTCTTTTTTCAAGCCCAGATATGAGATCGACTATAACGGCTGGCGCGTGGAGGGAGATTTTCTGGGCTGGGATTATGATGTATACAATGGATGCAGCAGTATCATCCATATCTCCAAAGAACTGTTTCACTGGGGAGATACGTATACTATTAATTTCTCCGATCCACAGGATGAATTGGAGGGTCTGATGCTTGTCATCGCCATCGATGCAGCAAACTGTACCCAGAACAACGGATAGCAGGATAAAAAGAGTAAGGAAAAAATAATGTCGGTAATACAGAATAAAAAGAAACCACTGGTGGTCCTGACCGGGCCGACGGCGGCGGGAAAGACAAAACTGTCCATCGCGCTGGCAAAAGCCATAAACGGAGAAATCCTGTCGGCAGATTCCATGCAGGTATATAAACATATGGATATCGGTTCTGCCAAGATCCGTCCGGAGGAGATGGAGGGGGTGCCCCATCATCTGATCGATATTCTGGAGCCCTGGGAAGAATTCAATGTAGTAGTGTTCCAGAAACATTGTCTGGAATGTATGGAGCAGATATATGACAGGAGCCATATCCCTATTCTGGTGGGAGGCACCGGATTTTACATTCAGGCGGTGCTTCGGGGCATTGATTTTACGGAAAACGAAGAGAACACCGAATATCGAAAAAAACTGGAACTTCTGGCAGAAGAACAGGGACCGGAGAGTCTGCATGAGATGCTGAAGAAGGTCGATCCCGTATCGGCGGAGAATATTCATGCCAATAATATCAAGAGAACCATCCGTGCTTTAGAATATTATGAACTGACAGGAGAACCGATCTCTGTACACAACGAGAGGGAAAAAGAACGGACAAGTCCCTATAATTTCAGCTATTTTGTGCTGACGGACGACCGGGAAAAGCTGTATGCACGGATCGAGGACAGAATCGATGAAATGATGTCACAGGGTCTGGTGGATGAGGTAAGACAACTGAAGGATATGGGATGCCGTAAGGGCATGACGTCCATGCAGGGACTGGGCTACAAGGAGATTCTGGAATATCTGGATGGAGAATGCAGCCTGGAAGATGCGGTCTATACCTTGAAACGGGATACCAGGCATTTTGCCAAGAGACAGCTGACATGGTTTCGCAGAGAGAGTGAAGTCACCTGGATCGACAAGGGCCGGTTTGATTATAACGAAGAGAAAATATTGGAATACATGATCAGAGAATTAGGAGAAAAAGAGATTTATGAGAAGCAGTAATGAAGAGATCTACCTGTCTATGGGAATCAGCAAGACCGTATATGATTACGGCTGCACCATTGAGAAAAGTTTAAGAGACCGCTTTGATGAAGTGGATAGTAACGCGGAATACAATCAGTTAAAGGTGGTAAATGCCATGCAGCAGCATCAGGTCAGTGAGGCCTGCCTGTTGGGCACTACCGGTTACGGCTACAACGATCTTGGAAGAGATACCCTGGAGGCTGTCTATGCAGCGACTTTCCATACGGAGGATGCACTGGTGCGCCCTCAGATCACCTGCGGCACGCATGCACTGGCATTGGCTCTGATGAGCAATTTAAGACCTGGAGACGAACTGTTGTCCCCGGTAGGCAAACCCTATGATACGCTGGAAGAAGTCATCGGCATCCGCGGCGAAGGAAGAGGATCGCTGAAAGAATTCGGCATCACTTACCGTCAGGTAGATCTGCTAAAAAACGGTAGAATCGATCTTGAAGGCGTCAAACAAGTCATCAATGACAAGACGCGGATGATGTGTGTCCAGAGAGCTACCGGTTACGGCTGGCGCAGAGCTATTACCATCGACGAAATCGAAGAATGGGTCGCAGCGGTAAAATCTGTGAGATCGGATATAATATGTATGGCGGATAACTGTTACGGCGAATTTCTCGACATCAAAGAGCCTACCGATGTCGGCGTCGACGTCATGGCAGGCTCGCTGATCAAAAATCCCGGCGGCGGCATCGCTCTGGCCGGCGGATATATCGCGGGCCGGCAGGATCTGATCGAGCTGATCTCCTATCGGATGACCTCTCCGGGAATCGGGAAGGAGTGCGGCCTGATGTTCGGTCAGACAAGAAATATGTTTCAGGGATTCTTCATGGCGCCCAATGTGGTAAACGGAGCAGTGAAAGGGGCAATGCTCTGCGCCGCGGCTTTTGAAGAACTGGGTTTCGAAGTCTGTCCGACCTCAGCCGAGGATCGTAGTGATATCATCGAAGCGGTAAAACTCGGTTCTCCGGAAGCCGTCATCGCATTCTGCAGGGGAATACAGAGCGCTGCTCCCATCGATTCCTACGTTACGCCGGAACCGTGGGACATGCCCGGCTACAGTGATCCTGTGATCATGGCGGCGGGAGCCTTTGTACAGGGGTCCTCGATAGAGCTCTCCGCCGATGCTCCCATTCGTGAACCATATATCGTATACTTCCAGGGGGGAATTACATACGAACATTCGAAATTCGGCGTGATTAAAGCGCTTCAGGCGCTCTGCGACGAAAAACTCATCGATCTTTAATTCTGTTTGCCGCCGTTGGCCGCGGATCAGACGTGAAGCCGAAACGAATACTTCCGGAATACCGGATTTTGTTTTCGGCATTCGGCCTGGGACAAACTAAAGCAAAAGGGGAAATAACTATTCGATTCAGGGGATTATAAGACATGAAAAAAAACAAAACAAAAAACAACGGTAATTCTTTATCGCAACCGGCTGACATAGTTTCTAACACCTTAGTCCCTTTGGCTTTGCGTCACTGCCTTTCGACAGCTCTGCCCCTATAAATACCATTTATATTATAGCATATGCTCTACAATAAAACAATGGTTTCTGCAGGCCAATAAAAGAACTCTCCATTCCGAATTGCCATTCTATCGATCTGCCAGAAGCCATGTGCCATTCTTTCCCGAAAGCAATCGTCTGAACGTTTGCGGTCTGGCTCTCTGTCGTCTGCCACCCGTCCCAGGTAACGATTCATTTTCTCTTTTAATTTCTTAACAATCTTAATTTTCATGCCCGTCTTATTTTAATGTATGATATAATTCCGCAGATGTCAGATAGCGATACGGATTCGTATAAAGAACATTCACAATGTTCAATGTAAGTGCCCCCAGAATCATCCAACCAATAAATGACAGATCAAGCACAAATGCATCCCATTTATTCCCCTTCATCATTTGTTTACTCAATGCAAAAACTTCTTCTCTACTCATATCCGGATTCTCTGCCAGAATATATGGCACCATCATATATTCGTAAGCCTTAACAATTCCAGGCACAATCAGCAGTAAACACCAGAGAAAGGTAAATAACTGCTTTAAAAAAATATTCACACACACATTAACATAATTATTTCTAAAAACAAATAAAATATCTTTCCATTCTGCGTTACCATACCGACAATCTATAAAATACTTTATGCAGCCGACACTTAACGGATTCCATACAAAAACCGCTATCAAAGCATTCACTAAAAATGCAATGATCACAACACCCATAATACCCACAAAGGCTGCCATCACCAATGACCACTGGATACCTGTTAAATGGCTGAGGCTGATATCTGCATCACTGCCTTTGGCCGCTCCTTTGGCCGATTGATAACCAGAACTGGTCAAAAGTGCAAATACAACACTCACAATAACAATTTTTAAATAATTGGCTTTCAGCATTATTCTGGCATTGCTCTTTAGTTCCTGTCTGTTCCACATAGTGATCTCCTCTCTTCAATGCGCATTTTTTCTATTACTTTATTTTTAATTTACCACATATGATTTTAAAAATCTATCGAACATAAAAAATCTCAGAAAATCTTAAGATTCTCTGAGATTTTTGTTCGTTTAATTAAGAGTACTTATTTTACATAGTGATCAGGGAAGCCAATATACTTCTAAAGATTTTACAGAATACAGTAAGCGGATGGCAGTCACACAAAGTATGAGTAAAGCCGGATATCCATATGATAATGCACCAATGGAAAGGTATTTCAACACGTTAAAAAATGAATTGATCTATCAGCATGAATACCAGACAGAAGAAGCTTTGTATACAGCAATAGAAGAATTTGCTTACACAACGTACAATCATAGAAGACCTCATTCTTACAATAACTATAAAACCCCCTTTGAAGCACGAAAAACAGCATGATGCCATTTGAAAAAGGGGCATCGTCATAATAGGATTTTTTTAGCCCTTAGTGTTACAAAAAAGCTTGACCACAACAATTCTGCAAATAAAAAAGAAACTGTCGGATAATTCCAGGCAGTTTCCTTTTTTACATATATCAGATACTATATTTATTTACAATTATTTTCAATCATGTCAGCTTTTTTGTTTCTCCCCATCAGCCGATAGTATTTACACCATAATCGCAGCGATTGCAAAGGAACGATTTCTGTTCCAAGTGTCATTCGTTCCACGATTTGTTCTTTGTCAAGAGAACAATCATAAACCTTCCCTTCGCTTACAATAGAAAATCCAGCCATAACGTCAATATCTACAGAATCAATGGTGAATTCCATGAATACCTTTGTACGATACATTGGATCAGAAGCAGAAGCCGGTGCGTGAAGTTCTCCCATTTCTGATAAAATTGTTCGGACCTGTTCAGCATCATGAACAGAGACCATTAAATCAATATCATGAAATTCTGAAATAATACCTTTAAAGTACAGCAGCATAGATGCGCCTAAAGCCCACTCTATATTTGCCTCAT
>OIWP01002497.1_pt1 | contig 18498 bp, 11 predicted proteins | sample 1587661 | NCBI WGS metagenome assembly OIWP01 (sample SAMEA3888899, study PRJEB22519) | human gut metagenome | biome: human gut; feature: human-associated habitat; material: faeces | place: Denmark | collected 2010 | reverse complement strand
ATTATGTAGACGCTAATGGAAAGATGGTCACAGGAGATTATAAAATCAATGAAGTAGTTAATCGCTTTGATGCTAATGGTGTTTGGCTAGGGAAAATTTAATTCATTACAATTTAGTAGAAAGCAGCTCAGAAATATTTATTATATTATTTTTGAGCTGTTATATTTATAATTCAAGATATGAATGATTTATTGTTGTAAAGGTTAATTTAATATATACTTATTATGTATATATTTAATAGAAAGGAAAATTTTATACAAAAAGATTTGTGTAAAAAAGTAGTAGAAATTTAAATGGTAGAAACAAGTGTTATTATGGCAACTTATAAAGAAAGCATAGAATGTTTAAAACAGTCCATAGAATCAATTATTAATCAAACATATAATGATTTTGAATTTATTATTATTTTAGATAATCCAGATAATAAAGAACATATAGCATTTATAAATGATTATGTATGTAAGGATGAACGTATTAAATTCTATATAAATGATAAAAATATGGGGCTAACAAATACTTTAAATAGAGGACTTAAACTTGCTGAAGGAAAATATATTTGTAGAATGGATGCAGATGATATTTCTGAATTATATAGAATGGAACATCAAAAGAAGTATTTAGAAGAAAATGATTTTGATTTAATAGGTGGAATTTCACAAATGATCGATGAGGATGGAAATACTATTTATTCAATAAAAAAAGTTCCAACTAATTTTAAAAAGATAAAAAAATGTATTAAATATAATCAAGTTATTTCTCATCCAACATGGTTTGGTAAAAAAGAAGTATTTGATAAATTAAATGGCTATAGAAATATGCCACTTTGTGAAGACTATGACTTTACATTAAGAGCAATACTTCAAGGATTTAAAATTTCTAATGTGAATGAATGTGTTTTAAAATATAGAATGACAAAGGATAGTATATCAAGATCAAATTTATTTGAACAATATTTATTTGCTAGATACATTACTAAACAGTATAGTGAAGGAAAAGTAAGTGAAGTAGAAGAAGCTAAGGCGTATGTAAAGAAGAATTTAAGTGATAAAAATGCAAAGCGTTATTTAAAAGGAAATGAGAGATTTAATAATGCATTAAATAACTTAGAAGAGAAACAATATATTCAATTTATAGCAAATGGTATTGCATTACTTTTTACTTCTAAATATTATCTTGATAAAATATTTAGATTTGTAATGGTTTATTTAAATTCATAATATATTAGTAGAATATTGATTAAAAAATTGGGTAGTAATACAAAAAAGTATTACTACTTTTTTGTATTTGAGTAGATAAAAGGGTTGTTTGGTTTAAAAATATATAAACGAATATTTATGTGTAATATACTGTAGATAGGGAGGGAAGAACATGAGAAAAATATTTTTAAAAATAATGTGTATTACTGTGCTATCTCTAGTTATGTCAATAACTATGTTATCATCAGTAAGCGCAAAAGAAGCGAGTATTGAATATCAGGGATTATGGACTGATTATGCAGCAAAGGAATATGATGCTGGTGATGGAACAAAGGAATCTCCATATTTAATTAAAGATGCTTCACAGTTAGCTTTATTAGCAAAAAATGTTAATGAAAAAGAAGAAAAAGATAAATATTATGAATTAATTTCTGATATTGATCTATCTGGACATTTTTGGAATCCAGTTGGGTACGTAAAAAGAAAGCTAAATTTTTTTTCTGGTGGAAATTATTTCTATGGTGTATTTGAAGGAAATAATCATACCATTAAAAATCTAAACATTATACAGAATAATCCTAATGATGATAATTACTATTATGGATTATTTGCGTGGAATTCTGGAACAATTCAGAATTTAAATGTAATAAATGCTAATATTGATTGTGATGGAGTTTCATATATTGGTGGAATTGCTAGTGTAAATGTAGGAGATATTAATCAGTGTTCGTTTGAAGGCTCTATTAGTGTAAGCAATGATGCAGGAGATATTGCTGGAATAGTAGGAAGACAAGAGGATGGCGGAACAGTAAATCATTGCAAAAATAAAGCACAGATAAAGGCAACAACTCAAGATTGTAATTATCTTGGAGGTATTGTAGGATATAATGAATATGGATGTATTAGAGATTGTGTAAATGAAGGAGAGATTATTGGAAACAGTCGAATTGGAGGGATTGCCGGAGAAAATGATGGATTCAATGGACATAGTTATATAGAACGATGTATAAATTTAGGTAACATTAAGGGAAATGGCATTATTGGAGGAATTACCGGAGAAAATTTTAGGACGGCATCTATAATAAATTGTGAAAATATTGGACATATAACAGGAACTATGTATTATGTTGGAGGAATTGCAGGGGCTGCTGGTGTATTAAAAAATGATAAAAAAGAAATAAAATATTGTATTAATATAGGAAAAATAGAATGTGATTCATATGGAAATGCGATTGTAGGAGCGTTATATGCAGGATCTTCAGAATGTGCGATTAGTCTTAAAAATTGCTGTTATCTTGAAACCAGTGCGAAAGTTGGATATGAAGAATATGATATACCAGGAAATTATGAAATATCGGAAATCAAAGCATTATCAACTTTAAAAGAATTAGTCCAACAAGAAATTTATAAAGACTTTGATTTTACTAACGTTTGGAAGATATCTAAATATTATCCTATTGTTAAAAATTTGGATTTTGATGAAAGTTTATTAGAAAAACCAAATGTTCATGAGCATTCTTATGATATTTTGAAATATGATGAAACAGGACATTGGAAAGAATGTTTATGTGGAGATAAGACAGAAAAACAACAGCATATATTAGAAGTAAGAAATCAAAAGCAAGCGACTTGTACAGAAGATGGTTATAGTGGAGATCAGTATTGTAAAGATTGTGGACTTAAAGTAAAATCAGGATCTAAACTTAAGGCATTAGGGCATGTATGGGATACTGGAACAATAACAAAAGAAGCAACTTGTACAGAAAAAGGAGAAAAGAAACATAAATGTACAAATAAGGGATGTGACGAAATCTGGGTCGAAGAGATCCCAGCTTTAGGACATGATTTTAAAGATGGAGTATGTACAAGATGTCATAATCAACTAAAAGGACAATGGAAACAATCAGGAAACAAATGGTGGTATCAATATGAAGATGGAACATATCCAAAAAATGAATTCATTACAATAGATAATAAACTCTATAGATTTGATCAATACGGATATATGCAAACAGGATGGTTCAAGATTGACAATGCTGATTACTATGCATCATCATCTGGAGAAATCAAAGCACAATGGGTAGGATCAGGAAATAACTGGTACTATGTAGACGCTGATGGAAAAATGGTAACAGGATTCCAAATAATCTCTGGAACTAAATATTACTTTGAAACAAACGGACTTATGAAAAAAGGATGGTTCAAAGTCAATGGAACTGACTATTATGCATCAACAAGTGGAGAAATCAAAGCCCAATGGGTAGGATCAGGAAACAACTGGTACTATGTAGATGCAGATGGAAAGATGGTAACAGGATTCCAAACAATCTCTGGAGCTAAATACTATTTTGCAAGTAGTGGATTAATGCAAACAGGATGGTTCAAGATCAATGGAGCAGATTACTATGCAACATCTAGTGGAGCTATCAATGCACAATGGGTAGAATCAGGAAATACTTGGTACTACGTAGACGCAGATGGAAAAATGGTAACAGGATATCAAACAATTGCAGGAGCTAAATACTACTTCGCAGAAAGCGGATTAATGCAAACAGGATGGTTCAAGATCAATGGTGAAGATTACTATGCAGCATCTAGTGGTGTAATTAGTGCACAATGGGTAGGATCAGGAAATACTTGGTACTATGTAGATGCTGAAGGAAAAATGGTAACAGGTGATTATGTTATTGATGAAAGAGTAAATCATTTTGACGCTAATGGTGTTTGGAACAATTAAAAATTTAACCAGAAGACAGAGAATATCTGCTTCTGGTTTTCTATTTTTTATGGATTATAACTAGTTTATTTTTTTGTATTTGTTATAATGTCAATTGTAAGACAAGAGGGGGGGGATTGTATGAAAAAAGGTAAATTATTAAATATTGCTTTATCGATAGCGTTTATTAATATTTTATTTGTATGTTTTTCGATTATAAATGTTAATGCGGAAGAAGATACAGATACATTAAATACAAATGATGAGTCGACTGTAATGGAATCTGGTTGGACGAATAAAGAGAATCAATGGTATTATTATGATCATGGTGAAAAGAAAACAGGATGGTTACATACGGATTATTGGTACTATTTAGATCAAGATGGAAAAATGGTGACAGGGTTAGCTTCTGTAGGAAATCAACAATATTACTTTAATCAATCAGGGGCCATGCAAACAGGATGGATCCAAGCAGATGGAACATACTATTATGCAAATAATAGTGGATATATTCAAAAAGGTTGGTTGCATAAAGGGTCTTGGTATTATTTAGACCAAGATGGAAAAATGGTCACAGGGTTAGCTTCTGTAGGAAATCAACAATATTATTTTGACCAATCAGGAGCTATGAAAACAGGATGGATCCAAGCAGATGGAACATATTACTATGCAAATAATAGTGGCTATATTCAAAAAGGATGGCTACATAAAGGATCATGGTATTACTTAGACCAAGATGGAAAAATGGTGACAGGATTAGCTTCTGTAGGAAATCAACAATATTATTTTGATCAATCAGGTGCTATGAAAACAGGATGGATCCAAGCAGATGGAACATATTATTATGCGGATAATAATGGTTATATTCAAAAAGGATGGCTACATAAAGGATCATGGTATTATTTGGATCAAGATGGAAAAATGGTTGTAGGTGATTATTATATCAATGATCAATATTACTATTTTAATTCTAATGGAGATTTGCAATTAGGTTGGTATTATAGAGATAATCAATATTATTATCTTGATTCTAATGTGGTTCTTGTTAAAGGATGGAATAAGATCACTAACAAATGGTATTATTTTAATGATCAAGGAATTATGCAAACGGGTTGGCAATTGATTAATAATCAAAGGTTCTATTTAAATGCTTCTGGTGATATGCATACAGGATGGTTAAAATCAGGTAATGAATGGTATTATTTAAATAAGAGTGGTGTCATGGTTACTGGTTGGGCACAAATTGGATGGAAATGGTATTATTTTAATGAAGATGGTGCAGCTGTTAAAGATGATGTAGTTATTGATGGTAAAACATATATATTTAGAGATGATTATTCATGGATTTCAAATTGTACGAGAAAAGAGTTTGTAGAAAGAGCCAAAAGATATTTAGGATGTAATGAAAAAGATGGATCATTTAAGAAAATTATAGATTCATATAATAAATTAGATCCTTTACCAAGAGGTTATAAAGTTAAATATACAGATTCATGGTGTATGACTTTTGTATCAGCAATTGTTAGAGAATGTAATTTGTTGGATCTTATTCCAGTTGAATGTTCATGTGGTAAAGCAGTAGAAAAGGCACAATCTATGGGCATTTGGCAAGAAAATGATGCTTATGTTCCTCAAATTGGTGATATTATTATGTATGATTGGGATGATAGTGGAAATGGTGATAACACAGGATGGCCTGATCATGTAGGTATTGTTACAGAAGTGAATGGAAATACTTTTAAAGTTATTGAAGGAAATAAAAATGATGCTGTTGAATATAGAACAATGAATGTCAACAGTAAATATATTAGAGGGTTTATTACACCTAAGTTTTTATCATAAGAAGTAGAAATACTTCTTTTTTTCTTTACTTATTAAATATATGTGGTATTATGTTCATATAAATTAACAAGGAGAAAAAAATGAACATTCTTACATATTTAGATTTTGAACTTATAAAGTTACTATATAAAGAAAATACACTTTCACAAAGAGCTATTTCTAAAAGATTGAATTGTTCTTTAGGTAAAACAAATGAAACAATAAAGAATCTTAAAGAATTAGAATATATTAATGATGATAATTCTTTAACAGATTTAGGAATAGACTTAATAAAGAAAAATAAGTCAGCAGTTATTTTAGCTGCTGGTCAAGGGATTAGAATGATTCCTATTAATAATAATGTGCCTAAAGCAATGTTAGAAATAAATGATGAAATACTTATTGAACGTCTCATAAGACAGCTTATAGAAGCTCATATTAATGATATAACAATAGTTGTTGGCTTTATGAAAGAAGAATTTGACTATTTAATTGATAAATATAATGTAAAATTAGTTGTTAATAGAGAATATCAAGAAAAGAACAACTTACATAGCTTAAATCTAGTAAAAGATAAAATAAGTAATACTTACATTATACCAGGAGATCTTTATTTTTATGAAAATCCATTTTTAAATAATGAAATTCAATCATGGTATATGCTTGAAAATAGAATAAGTAAACATAGTAATGTTACATGTAATACTAAAAATGAAATTGTTAAAGTAAAGGATGATGGTTTAAAAATGATTGGTTTATCATTTATTAATCAACATGATTCTTTATATTTAAAAGAACGTTTAGAATGTTTAGATGACGGAATGCATGATTCTTGTTTTTGGGAAGAAACGTTGTATCAAAAGAATAAAATGTTTATTTATGGAAAAATTGTTGATACAAGCTATGTAGATGAAATTAATACGTATGAAGAATTAAGAAATGTAGATGATCATTCAGCACACTTAAATAATGAGACATTATCATTGATTGCTGATGTTTTTAAAATCAATGTTGAACAAATTAAAAATATTAAAAGCTTAAAAAAAGGTATGACAAATAGATCATTTTTATTTGAAATCAATCATGATAAATATATTATGAGAATTCCTGGGGAAGGAACAGATCAACTTATTAATCGAAAAGAAGAATATGAAGTTTATCAAGTAATAAAAGATTTAAATATCAGTGATGAAGTTATTTATATGAATCCACAAAATGGATATAAGATTACAAAATATTTAGACGATACACGTGTATGTAATCAAGATAATGATGAAGATTTAATTAAATGTATGAAATTATTAAAAGAATTTCATAATCAGGATTTAAAGGTAGAACATGAATTTGATGTTTTTGAAAAAATGGAATTTTATGAAAATCTAAGAGGTCCAAAATCTTTATATAAAGACTATAAACAAACGAAAGAAAAAGTTTTATCTCTAAAGAAAATTATTGATCAATTACCAAAAGAATGGAAATTATGTCATATAGATGCAAATTGTGATAATTTCTTATTCTATAGAGAAAATAATGAAGAGAGAATAAAACTTATTGATTGGGAATATGCGGCAATGCAAGATGCACATCTTGATATAGCAATGTTTTGTATTTATTCTATGTATGATAGAAAACAAATTGATCATTTAATTGATATCTATTTTGAAAATAAGTGTGATCAACAAACAAGAATAAAAATCTATTGTTATATATCAATGTGTGGTCTTTTATGGAGCAACTGGTGTGAATATAAATATACGCTAGGTGTTGAATTTGGAGAATATTCATTGGCACAGTATCGTTTTGCTAAGGATTATTACAAGATTGTTATGGAAGAAATGGAGAATATAGAAAAATGTGTCAAGTAGAAAGAGCAATTATAATGGCCGCAGGTAAAGGAACACGTATGAGACCAATAACAAATTCGATACCTAAACCATTAGTTAAAATACATGATATTCCTATGATTGAAGGAATTATCAATCAATTGCATCAACAAGGGATCTTTGAAATCTATGTTGTTGTAGGCTATTTAAAAGAACAATTTAATTATTTAGAAGATAAATATGAGAATTTGCATCTAATAGATAATCCTTATTATGATACTTGCAACAATATTTCTTCTTTATATGTTGCTAGAAATCATCTAAAAAATGTCATTATTTTAGATGGTGATCAAATTATTAACAATACACAAATTCTTTCAAAAGAATTTAAATATTCAGGATATAACTGTATTTACAAACAAGAAATTCATAATGAATGGATGTTAAAATTAGAAAATGGTTTTGTAACTTCTTGTTCAAGAACTGGTGGACAAGATGGTTGGCAATTATATAGTGTATCTAGATGGAATGAAGAAGATGGAAAGAAATTAAAGAAACATTTAGAAATTGAATTTGAAGAGAAAAAGAATACTGATATTTATTGGGATGATGTAGCGTTGTTTTGTTATCCAAATGAATACCAATTATCTATTAAAGAAATGCATGAAGGAGATATTTTAGAAATAGATAGTTTTGATGAATTGTGTAGTATTGATGAAACATATTTAAATTGGGGGAAATAAAATGGAAAAGAAATCATTAAAGGGAAGATTAGATTATGTATCAATGATAATTCCTTTATTAGGGGTTGTCTTATTATGCGTTTTATTTATGCTTATGCCAGCAAAATCTTCATATATCATTCAAATGATTAGAGGATTTTTAGGGAATGACTGTGGCATTTATTATGCGTTATTAGGAGTTGGAATTTTTGTTTGTTCATTATATATAGCATTTTCTAAATATGGAAAAATAAAGTTAGGTAAGAATACAGATCAACCAGAGTATTCATCATTTAACTGGGGAGTAATGATTTTTACTTCTACAATGGCAGCTGATATCTTATTTTATTCATTATGTGAATGGGCTTTATATGCTAATGAAAAGTATATTGATCAATTAGGTGGAATACAAAAATGGGCGTCAACATTTCCGTTATTTCATTGGGGACCAATTGCTTGGAGTTTTTATATTATTTTAGCTGTTGCTTTTGGTTTTATGTTACATGTAAGAGGAAGAAATAAACAAAAGTTTTCTGAAGGATGTAGACCATTACTAGGAAATAAAGTAGATGGAGTTGTAGGTAAAATTATTGATTTAATTGCTATATTTGCACTTATTGCAGGAACTGCAACAACCTTTTCACTAGCAACACCATTATTATCAGCAGCTTTAAGTAGAGTATTTGGGTTGCCTAATGGTGTAGGACTTACTATTGCTGTTTTATTATTGATTGCAGCAGTTTATACATTTACTGTACTTACAGGAATGAAAGGTATTTCTAAACTAGCAACATATTGTTCCTATTTATTCTTTGCATTACTTATTTATTTTTTGATTGGTGGTGGAGAAACAACATATATTTTAGAAACAGGTTTTTCTGCTATTGGTAATATGGTACAAAACTTTATAGGTTTATCAACTTGGATGGATCCTTTAAGAGAAACATCATTTCCACAAAATTGGACGATTTATTATTGGGCCTATTGGATGGTATGGTGTGTTGCAACTCCTTTCTTTATTGGAAAAATCAGTAAGGGAAGAACAATTAAAAATACGATTCTAGGAGGATATGGATGGGGTCTAGCAGGAACTTTTACTTCATTCATTATTCTTGGAAATTATGGTTTGGCACAACAAATGAAACATGGAATTGATATTTCGGGAATGATTGCTAAAAGTGGAGATTATTCTGCAGTTATTTTAAAGATATTTGATACTCTACCACTAGCAAGTCTAGGTTTATTGTTATTAGTTATTACTATGATTGCTTTTTATTCAACAACATTTGATGCTTTAACTATGGTTGTTTCATCTTATTCTTATAAAAAATTAGATGTAGATGAAGAACCAGATAAAAAGATTAGAGTTTTCTGGGCAATTATCTTTATCCTATTTCCAATAGCGTTGATTTTTGCTGAAAATTCAATGTATAGTTTACAGTCAGTGGCTATTATCGCTGCTTTTCCAATAGGATTTATTATACTGTTGATTGTAATTAGTTTCTTTAAAGATGCAAATAAATATTTACAAGAAAAGAAAGAAAATAACAGGGATATAGAATAGAAAATTCTATATCCTTTTTGTTGAATTGAAAATGTATATCATTATAATAAAAAATAGTATTTACGAAGATGATTATTTTAGTTGATATTTGTAAGTATATTATTTTATGTGATATTATCACATTATTAAAAGCAAATAGGATTAGTAAGTTAAAATATTCTATAGATTTAAAATATTGTAGGAGGTTGGAAATGAAAAAAAAGTATATAAGTTTGTTTCTTGTTATATTATTGGGAATGATTTTTAATATCTCTAATATAAAAGCATATGAAGAAACAAATGACGTTATTGGACAAACAAAGTTTGTAGATAAAGATGGAAATATTAATACTGTAGATGTTTATGATGGAACAACGAATGAAGAGTATAACCCTTATGCACGAACAGTTTCTACAGCGAATATGGTTAATTTTAATTGTTCTAAAGCAAAGACAACTACAAATTTTACAGATTATTATACAGGACAAGAGGGATATTTATCTAAATCAAGTGCAGCGGATGCAGCTTTTTTAGGCTATGAAAATGGAAAAGTGAAGTTTATGATTTCAGGAATTGTTGGTTTAGTAGATCCTCAATATGTTGAAGTTCTTAGCCAAGGGACTTATTATGCAAGTAACTATGAAGTTAATTCATCAGGTGATTTGTATCATTATATTTCTAATAATGTTAATGCGACAGGAAATCAAGGAAATAAGAATTATATAGGGACAGGACCTAGTTATTTAACAAAGAATAAAGAGTATTATAGCTATGATGGACATTATTTTTATGATAACTATAATACAATGATTACAGATTATAAAAATAATGTTAGAAATAATGCTGTTAATCCTAATAATCCTTATTATAGTTATTTTCAATACTTACCAATGAGAAGTCAAACAACTTATACTGGTTCACAAATATCAAATTATTTAAATAATAAAGCAGGAAGTACTTCTAAATTATATAATACAGGTGATATTTTTATTAAGTATCAAAATAAATATGGGGTCAATGCTTTAATGGCAGCAAGTTTTGCTGCCTTAGAATCTGGATGGGGAAAAAGCAATATTGCATTAAATAAAAATAACTTATTTGGATTAAATGCTACAGATAATAATCCAGGTGGAAATGCAGATACCTTTAGTACAGTAGATGATTGTATTATGAATTTTACATCGAGTTGGATGTCTAAAAGATATTTAAATCCTACATATACTTCTTTATTTAGAGGAGGTTATTTTGGAGACAAGGGAAGTGGAATATTTGGAAAATATTCTTCAGATCCCTATGAAGGAGAAAAGTGTGCAAGCATTGCCAAAAATATGGATGCTAGTATCTCTTCTAAAGATAATGATTATTATACTTTAGGAATCAAAGATATTTATTTAACAACACATACTGCCCTTAATGTAAGAAGTAGTTCAAATACAAGTTCTAGTGTTTTATATACAACGATAAAAAATCCAGCTTATTCATTTATTATAAAAGATGCCTATACAACTAATGGTTTTTATAAGATACAAAGTGAAGTTGCTAGTAGTGATGGAACTTATAGCTTTAATAATACAGGATATGTAAGTAATCGATATGTTACTTTATTAAATAATATTTCTCATACACAAGGATGGAAAAAAGAAAATAATTATTGGTATTATTATTTTTCAAATGGTTCAAAAGCAACTGGTGTACAAACTATAGAAAATAATCTCTATTATTTTAATACAAGTGGACAAATGCAAACAGGTTGGCAAGAAGTTAATAATAAATGGTACTACTTTGATGAATTGGGTTATGGTCAAAAAAATTGGAAATTAATAGGAAATAATTGGTTTTATTTTAATAGTAGCTATCAAATGCAAACCGGTTGGCAAGAAATAAATGGTAAATGGTATTATTTAAGTACTGGTGTTATGAAAATCTATGGAAAAACGTATTATGAAGGCTATATGGTTACTGGTTGGTTAACTTTAGGTAGTGATTGGTATTATTTTGATAATACAGGTAAAAGACTTACAGGATTACAAAAAGTAGGAAACAATTTGTTTTATTTTAATGATAGTGGTAAAATGCAAACAGGTTGGCAAAAAGTCAGCAATAAATGGTACTATTTTGATGATTCAGGCTATGGACAAAGTGGCTGGAAGAAACTAGGGAATACATGGTTTTATTTTAATAGCCAATATCAAATGTTAACAGGTTGGCAAAGAATTAATGGTAAGTGGTACTATTTAAGTACAGGTGTTATGGAAATATATGGGAAAACTTATTATGAAGGTTATATGGTTACTGGATGGCTTCAATTAGAGAATAAGTGGTATTATTTAAAAAGTGATGGTTCGATGGTAACTGGTTATTATAAAGTTGGAAATAAGACATATTATTTTAATAGCAGTGGTGTTATGCAGTAATAATATTTTTAGGGGGGAGGAAAGATTTTGAAAAAGTTTTTTGGTTATTTGTTTTTGGCTTTTGGAATGGCTTTTGCATTGAGTTATTTTCAAAATAGTTCTGTAAATGCATTAGATGGAAGTTATGATGATGCAATTATGGGACAAAGTAGTCATATTGATCAAGATGAAAATAAAATAGAAGATGCAAAGGAAGAAAATTCTTATAGTTTACGAACTATGATTCAAAATGGTTGGTTTTATCAAGGAAATAAAAAATGTTTTTGTGATAATGATGGTCGCGTTATTGGTGAAAATGTTAAAAAGGTTATTGATGTTTCACAATACAATGGTCATATTGATTGGAGTAAAGTAAGTAAAACAGATGTAGATGGTGTTATTATTAGAATTGTTTCTCATAAAGGTGGATATTATCATATTGATGAACAATTTGAAAATAATTTAAATGGTTGTAGAAAATATAATATTCCTTTTGGAATCTATATTTATGATTATTCAAATAATGTAACAGATGCTGATAATGAAGCAACAATGATTTTAAATTATTTATCAAAATATAAAATTTCACCTTCAGAACTTTCATATCCTGTTTATTTAGATATGGAAAGACCTGAATTATCAACAACAACGAATGAATTAGTTGTTGATGCATTTGTTAATAAATTAGCAAATAGTAATTATAATACGAAGGTTTATAGCTATCGTTCACTTTTACAAACAAAATTAAATAGTCCAACTATTTATCAACATGTAGATTGGGTAGCTGCTTATACATCATCATTAGGATTTAGTAATAATTGGTATAGAGGTCCTAAAGGATGGCAATATAGCAATGGAGCATTTGTTGATGGTATTAGTGGTTATGTAGATATGAGTGTTTGGTATGATCAAGGTGTTCCTAAATATGATTATGTAGGATGGAAATATTACTATGATCATTGGTATTATGGAAGTAGTAAAAATATTCTACAAATCGGTTGGGAAAAGATTAATGGAAAATGGTATTATTTTAATACTAATGGAATTATGGCCACTGGTTGGATCAGTTTAAATGGTGAATGGTATTATTTAACAAGTAATGGTGATATGGTTACTGGTGCACAAACTATAAACAATAAAGAATACTATTTTACGAGTGAAGGTGTAATGGTCAGAGGATGGCATAAGGAAAATGATAAATGGAAATATTATAGTCCTAAGAAAATGTCAATCTATGGAAGAACGTTTGTAGAAGGTGAAAAGGTAACAGGTTGGTTACCAATAAATGATAAATGGTATTATATAGCTGAAGATGGTTATATGGTTACTGGTATTTATAAAGTTGGAAATAGAAAATATCTTTTTATGGAAGATGGTTCTATGAAAACTGGATGGTTTAAAGTAGATGGTACTTGGTATTATATTTCTCCTGATGGTGAATTAAGAGCACAATGGGTCAAATCATTAAGTAATTGGTATTATGTAAATGATGAAGGATTGATTCTTACAGGAGATCAAGTTATTAATGGAAGACAATATTATTTCAATGAAGATGGTATTATGCACACAGGATGGATGCAAGTAGGAAATCAATGGAAATATTATAGTCAAGGAACATTAAAAATCTATGGAAAAACATTTGTAGATGGTGAAAAGGTAACAGGATGGTTACCATTAGGAAATAGATGGTACTATATAGCAAATGATGATTATATGGTTACTGGATATTATAAAGTAGGAAATAGTACTTATTATTTTGATGAAAGCGGATTAATGCAAACAGGATGGTTTAAAATTAACGGTGAAGATTACTATGCAACATCTAGTGGAGCTATTCAAGCACAATGGGTCAAATCATTAAGTAATTGGTATTATGTAGATGTTGATGGAAAAATGGTTACTGGTTATCAAACAATTAATGGTGCGAAGTATTATTTTGCAAGTAGTGGATTAATGCAAAAAGGTTGGTTTAAGATCAATGGTGAAGACTATTATGCAGCTTCATCAGGAACTATCCAAGCACAATGGGTCAAATCAGGAAGAAACTGGTATTATGTAGATACTGATGGAAAGATGGTTACTGGAGATTATATAATTGATAGAAAGGTCAATTATTTTGATAACCAAGGTCTTTGGATGAATAAAATAAATTAAAAACCGATCTTACTCATTGTTTTGAGTAAAAATCGGTTTTTGTTTGGAAGGGAATATATATGAAAGAGAAAACGAAAAGAAATTCGTCTATTGAATTATTAAGAATTATTTCAATGATTGGTGTCGTTATTTTACATTATAATAATGCAAGTATGGGTGGTGCATTAGGAATGGTTTTAGATGGCAGTTCTAATCAATATTATTTATATTTAATAGAAAGTTTATTTGTTTGTGCAGTTAATGTTTTTGTAATGATTTCAGCGTATTTTCTAGCTTGTAATCAAAATAGAAAATTAATTAAGATACTAGAATTATTTGTACAAGTTATCGTATTTAATTTAGTTTTTTATGTTTTTGGAGTATTAAGAGGTCATAAAGTATTTACAGTAAGTTCATTGATTAGTAGTTTATTACCCGCTAATTACTTTTTAATACTTTATTCTGTATTATATATTATTAGTCCTTATCTTAATTTAATTATTAAACAACTTAATAAAGAACAATTCAAACGCTTATTAATTATACTCATGCTTATTTTTTCAGTTTGGACAATTGTTATAGATATTGCTGAAAATATAACAGGAAATACATATTTAGGATTAAGTACTATTGGAATGTATGGAAGTCAATATGGTTATACAATTATTAACTTTGTTTTGGTATATTTTGTAGGAGCATATCTTCGTGTAAATAAAATAACATTATCTAAGAAAAAAGCAGGTATGTGGATTATAAGATGTTTAGCATTTTTATATGCTTTTTCAATGATGGAACATGTTTTACATTTACAATATACAGCAACATGGTATTATAATAATCCAATTATTATCTTAATGTCTGCTTATATTCTTTTATTCTTTATGGATATTCATTTTGAAAGTAAAATAATCAATGAATTAGCTAAAGCTGCTTTTACATGTTTTTTATTTCATGAATTCTTATTAAGACATATTAGGATTGAACAATTTGTTAATAGAGGTATTTTGGTTTTAATTGTACATCAATTAGGATCAGCATTAATTATTTATCTTATTTCATACATTGTTTATAAAATATATCATTTATGTTCACATTGGTTCTTTAAACTTATTGAACCTTACATTAATAAAATCAATATTTCAGTTGAAAAGGGGTAACACAGTTACCTCTTTTGCTTTTTAGAATAAAAAAATGTCGTTTGGTTTTAAATAAGGGGTATTGCATTTTAATAAGTCTATGAAATATTTATTGGGTGAGTAGAAATTTTAAAAAGATTTCTGTAGCATCAGCTCTTGTTGCAGCAACAACATTACCAACTACGATGGTTAGTGCATTAGAAACAAATGTGAAAAATGATTCTAATACACCTGTCACTTTAAGTAGTGAAAGACGTGGCTGGTATGAAGAGTATGGATACAAATATTATTATGATGATAATGGTGAATTACTTAAAGGGCTTCAAGAAATTGATGGGAATACGTATTATTTTTATAGCTATGATGGTCATATGGCATATTCTTCTTGGTATGATGAAGATACAATTACAGATAATGGGTTGATTGTCACTGTTAATAAAAGTGGTATTGTAACGAATTATGCAAATATTGTTGTTGGAGATTGGACACATTATAGGGATAAATGGTATTACTATGATGCTGATATGAATCCTTATATAGGAGTTAAAACAATTAATGGTGTAGAATATTATTTTAATTATGGACAATTAGCTGAATATTTGGATAAAGTTGTTACATCAGGAGATACACTTGCTTATGTAAGAGATGGAAAAGTTATTGAAAAAGCTAAATTTAAAGATAATGAATTGATTTATTTAAATGGCAATTGTTATTACTATTATTTAAATGATGCAGGTTATTATTATCCATATGATGGGGAATATACTGTAGATGGAAAATCTTTGTATTTTATTTATGGTATGCTTCAAACAAGTGACAGTGATGAAATATTAACTGATTATCGAAATGATTATCTTTATGCTTATAATAATAAAGGTGAAATTGTAGATAAGGTTAAGAGAGTAGCTGGATGGAATGAAATTGGAAATGATTGGTACTATGTTTCAAGTGAAATGAATTTTGTAGATGGTATTTATACTGTTAATGGAAAAGAATATTATTTTGAAAATGGTAGATTAATAAAATCTTCTAATGGAATATCTGTTGTTTCATCATATAGAGATGAAAATGATAAGATAGTAACTTATGTCATTGCATATAATAGCGAAGGTGTTGTTGTTGAAAAGAAAAAAGCAGTAGCTAATACTTGGATTCAACTTAGAGGAAAATGGTATTATTATGATAAAAACTTGAATGAAGCTGATGGTAAGATGACAACTGGATGGTTAGAAGAAAATGATTCTTGGTATTATCTAGATAAAGATGGTCAAAAAAATAACTGGTTGGTTAACATTAAATGGTAAAAAATATTACTTTGATAAAGAAGGAAAAATGGTTACAGGAACTGTAAACATTAATGGAAAAGATTATACATTTAATGAAAGTGGTGAATTAACTACTGGAACTACTGAAAAATCAGGATGGGTACAATCAGGCAAAAAATGGTATTACTATGATAATAACCAAAAAGTAACAGGATATCAAACAATCGAAGGAAAGAAATATTACCTCGATGCTAACGGAGTAATGCAAACAGGATGGTTCAAAGTCAATAATGAAGATTACTATGCATCAACAAGTGGAGAAATCAAAGCACAATGGGTAGGATCAGGAAATAACTGGTACTATGTAGATACTGATGGAAAAATGGTAACAGGATATCAAACAATTGCAGGAGCTAAATACTACTTTGCAAATAGTGGATTAATGCAAACAGGATGGTTCAAAATCAATAAAGAAGATTACTATGCCCCATCATCAGGATCAATCCAAGAACAATGGGTAAAATCAGGAAGTAACTGGTATTATGTAGACGCTAATGGAAAGATGGTCACAGGAGATTATAAAATCGATGAAGTAGTTTATCGCTTTGATGCTAATGGTGTCTGGCTTGGATAATTAAAATTATGTACAAAAATGGGATGAATACATCCCGTTTTTGTGTATATTTTGTTTGAAATATATAATTTTATTGGTATAATCAATAAGAATAGTATTAGAGAAAGAGGGAAAGTATGAAAACTTTAGTTATAATTCCAGCATATAATGAAGAAGAAAGCATTTTAAGAGTTGTTAGAAATCTTGAAAATGCTGATATTGATTGCGATTATGTTGTAATCAACGATTGTTCTAAAGATAGCACTGGAAAAATTTTAGATGACAATAATATTAATCATATTGATTTACCTGTTAACTTAGGATTAACAGGTGCAGTACAAACAGGTTATAAATATGCTTATTATAATAATTATGACGCAGCTATCCAATTTGATGGTGATGGGCAACATTTACCAGAATATATACCTAGTTTAGTAAAAGAAATAGAAAATGGATATGATATTGTTATTGGATCAAGATTTGTGGATGAAAAGAAGCATTTTAGTATGAGAATGTTAGGTAGTAGAATTATTACTGCAATGATTAAACTAACAACAGGTGCCACTATTAATGATCCCACAAGTGGAATGAGAATCATTAATAAAGAATTAATTAAAGATTATGCTTTTGAATTAAATAGAAAACCAGAACCTGATACACTTGCATTTCAAATAAAAAAAGGTTATAAAGCAAAAGAAGTACAAGTTAAAATGGAAGATAGACTTGCTGGTACAAGTATTTATACAGGGATAGGAAGTTCTATTCAATATATGTTAAAAGTATTAATAACAATTATATTCTTTAATTAGGAGGTAACGTATGAGTTTAACATTACAAATATTATTAATTATATTCACTGTTTTATTCTTTATTATTTTAGTAAAGAATGTTAAAAAAGGTAAATTAAGAACTGATTATGCTTTAGCATGGATTCTTTGTTCGATAGCATTAATTATTTTAAGTATTTTTCCACAAATTGCTTTTTTTGTAGCTAGACTTATAGGTGTCATTTCAACAGCAAATATAGTTTTTGCAGCTATTATTTTTATGCTTATTATTTTAGTATATGTTTTATTTAATAAAGTATCTATGCTAGAAGAAAAGCAAAAAAACTTAATTCAAGAAGTTGCTATTTTG
>OIWP01002479.1_pt1 | contig 18669 bp, 16 predicted proteins | sample 1587661 | NCBI WGS metagenome assembly OIWP01 (sample SAMEA3888899, study PRJEB22519) | human gut metagenome | biome: human gut; feature: human-associated habitat; material: faeces | place: Denmark | collected 2010 | reverse complement strand
TAAAATAAATTCAAGTTTGTCGGGTAAATAGCAAACCCAGCCGAGCCAGTCAACGATAAAATGAACGCCGCTTCGCGCCGTCGTTGACAGCCCCGCCCGGTTTTGCAGTTAGGCAGTCAAGGAGCGACAGCCTAAAGTGCTGCCGCCCCTTACTATCATAAAAAGCAACTACTAACCAGCCACAGCCCTTTTGGGAGGAAAGGGGGATTTTCCATGACCTGTACAGAAGAATATCGGGAACATATCGAGTACACTTTCCATGCCTTTTGCAAAGTCGTTATCCGAAATGCAACGATCAACGCAGCGAGGACACGGAGCAGGAAGCACAAAAGAGAAATATCCCTTGAATACCTCACAGACGAAAAGCACTACCCTTTAGGCACGACAGATGAATATTTCCAAGCCCCGGAGCCGGACGAGGAATACATACTTACCCTTTGCGGCGATACGGTCATTTTCAGCAGCGGTTTACTTGCGGAAGCCCTGTCACGGCTGGACGAACGGGAGCGGGAAATGATTTACCTGTCCTTTTTCAAGCGTATTCCACAGCACGAAATTGGCAGACAGTACGGGCGCAGCCGCAGCACAGCGGGCTACCATATCCGAAAAGCCCTACGGCAGCTCCAAGCGGAAATGGAGGGAATGGCATATGAGAAATAATAGGCTTCTCCCCTATGAAACAATCGTCCAAGCCGCCAGCGGGGAGCCGGAAGCGGTGGGAACTGTATTGCAGTATTACCGCCGCCGCATACAATGTGCCGCCCGTGTGAATGGACGGGTAGACCAAGATACAGAGGACTACATCACCCAGACGCTTCTCACAGCTATTTTCAAGTTCCGCTTTGGGAGATAGCCCTACCGCCTACAACTGAATAACCGCCGCTTCGCCGGCAACCAGAAAGCAGTAAATCTATTCAACAGATTTGCTGCTTTTTTTCGTTCCTGTTTGGCATTTTTGAAAATCCCCAGTATGAAAAAACAAAAGGGAAAATAGCCGCCGCAGTTGGCAAAATCCCTTACTTATCCGTAGAGGGTATCAAAGAAAAAAATACTGCCATTGTCCGCCTATTCCGGCTTGCGTGGTGTTGTAGGGAATAGAGGGGAAATTCTAAAAATCTCCGTCCATTTTGCTTTGCGTGGTGTTGTAGGTAGTGAAAGGAAAATTTTCAAGATAAGCCGGAATAGCGGGTAGCAAAGCCCTTTTGAAACGTTTTGTTAGCGGAAAGGACGGGAGCCGGGGAACGCCGGAGTTTTTCAGAGCAAGATTCTACCGAGGTGCCAAAATTCGCTCTCCGCTTATTTTTGCCCCTGCGGGAATCTTGTTGGGGAGTGCCTTCCCCAAACCCTGCTATGCGCCCTGTCGGGCGAGAAAGGAGGTCACAGACCATGCGAAAGAAATACAATACGCCCCACCGCCGTCATGTGGTAAAGACCCGCATGACCGATGAAGAATACGCCGACTTCACCGGGCGGCTGGCGGCTTATGAAATCAGCCAGTCCGAGTTTATCCGGCAAGCCATACGGAAAGCGACCATACGCCCCATTGTCACCGTTTCCCCGGTCAATGACGGGCTGCTTGCCGCCCTCTCCAAGCTCACGGCAGAGTACGGGAAAATCGGCGGCAACTTAAACCAGATTGCCCGGAGCCTGAACGAATACGGAAGCCCCTACCGGGGGCTGGAAAAGGAAGTGCGGGGAGCCGCCGCCGACCTTGCCGCCTTGAAGTTTGAAGTCTTGCAGAAAGTAGGTGAAGCCGTTGGCGATACTCAAACATATCAGCTCTAAAAATGCCAACTACGGGGACGCTGAAAAATACCTCACATTCGAGCATGACGAGTTTACCATGAAGCCCACCCTTGACGCAGACGGGCGGCTCATACCGAGGGTAGACTACCGCATATCCTCTCTGAATTGTGGCGGGGAGGATTTTGCCGTTGCCTGTATGCGCTCCAATCTCCGCTACGGCAAGAACCAGAAACGGGAGGACGTAAAGAGCCACCACTACATCATCAGCTTTGACCCACGGGACGGCCCGGACAACGGCTTGACCGTTGATCGGGCGCAGGAGCTGGGCGAGAAGTTCTGCGCCGAGCATTTCCCCGGACACCAGGCCCTTGTCTGCACCCACCCGGACGGACACAGCCACACCGAAAATATCCATGTGCATATCGTCATTAACAGTCTGCGGATTGCGGAGGTTCCCATGCTGCCCCACATGGACAGGCCAGCGGACAGGAAAGCAGGCTGCAAGCACCGCTGTACGGACGCAGCTATGAACTATCTGAAAGCCGAAGTCATGGAGATGTGCCACAGCGAGGGGCTTTACCAGATAGACCTTTTGAACGGCAGCAAAGAACGCATTACCGAGCGTGAGTATTGGGCGCAGAAGAAAGGACAGGCTGCCCTTGACAGAGCCAACGCCCCTATTGCTGCGGACGGTATCGCGCCCCGGCAGACCAAGTTTGAAACGGATAAGGCGAAGCTGCGCCGGACTATCCGGGAAGCCCTTGCCGCTGCTTCCGGCTTTGATGAGTTTGCCGCCCTGCTTCTCCGGCATGGTGTGACCGTCAAGGAGAGCCGGGGGCGGCTAAGTTACCTCACGCCGGACAGGACGAAGCCAATTACCGCCCGGAAGCTGGGGGACGATTTTGACCGGGCTGCTGTCCTCTCCGTTTTGGAGCAGAACGCCGCCAGAGCCGCCGAAAAACCCGCAGCCATAGCGGAATACCCCGGCAGTATCAAAGACCGCTTACGGACGAAAAAAGAAGCGAAAAACGCCCCGAACAATGACGCTGTACAGCGCATGGTAGACATAGCCGCCAAGCGAGCCGAGGGGAAAGGACGGGGCTATGAGAAGTGGGCGACCATGCACAACCTCAAACAGATGTCGGCTACCCTCATGCTCTACCAGCAGTATGGCTTTTCTTCCCCGGACGAGCTGGACGCTGCCATTTCCGCAGCCAACACCGCCACGCAGGAGAGCCTTGCCGGACTGAAAGGGCTGGAAGCCGCTATCCGGGAGAAAAAGGAATTGCAGCGCAACCTTTTGGGCTATATCGGCACGAAGCCCGCCCGTGACGGTCTGAAAGCGCAGAAATCGGAGAAAGCCCGGAGAGCCTACCGGGAACAGCACGAAAGCGATTTTATCATAGCGGACACAGCCGCCCGTTATTTCCGGGAGCATGGAATAACCAAGCTGCCAGCCAGCAAAGCCCTGCAAAGGGAGATTGAGCAGCTTACCGTCCAGAAGAACGCCGGATATAACGACTACCGGGAGAAACGCCAGCGGGCGCAGGAGCTTCAGACAGTCAGACGCAATATCGACCAGATTTTAAGGGGCGCACCGAGCCAGCAGAAAAAGCGTGAACAGGAGCGTTAAAGACCGCCCCGAAATGATACCGAAACCCTACAAAAATACAGGTATGATATGAACCCTTACCGCAATACTCCCCGACTTCCAAACGGGGCTTACAGGGCAGAAAAAGCCCGAAAATGATACCGAGAACATACAGAAAATGCCCCCTATCCCGCTACACCGATAGGAACGGCAGAAAGGAGCTTACCATTGCCGAGAATGAGCAAGAAGCGGCGGCTGGAATGGTCTTTCTTCCTCAACCACCGCAACCGTATCACTTACAACGACCTATGCCGGGGCTGCACCCGTGACTGCAAACAGAGCTTCCGGGCGGTTATCATACTATGCCCTCGCTATTATTCCAAACGCTGGAAAAAGGAGGACGCAGCCTATGGCAGATAACCGCAAATATTACTACCTCAAGCTGAAAGAGAGCTATTTTGACGATGATGCAATCGTTCTGCTGGAAAGTATGCAGGACGGCGTTATCTATTCCAACATTCTCTTGAAGCTGTACTTGAAATCGCTGAAAAACGGCGGGAAATTGCAGCTTGACGAGAATATCCCCTACACCGCCCAGATGATTGCGACCATTACCCGCCAGCAGGTAGGTACCGTAGAGAGAGCTTTGAAAATCTTTATGAAGCTGGGGCTTGTGGAGCCTTTGCCAAGCGGCGCACTCTACATGAGCAACATTGAGCTTTTAATCGGCCAGTCCTCTACCGAGGGGGAGCGCAAGCGCAGGGCGCGGCTGGCTTTGCAGGAACAAAAAGCCCTGCCGCAGACAGGGGCGGACAAATGTCCACCATATCGAGCGGACATTTGTCCACCAGAGATAGAGATAGAGAAAGAGATAGATATAGAAATAGAAAAAGAGAGAGAGTTAGAAACGGGACACCCCGCCCCCGCCGCCTATGGCAGATACCACAATGTCATTCTTTCCGATACGGAGCTTGACGGGCTGAAAACAGAGCTTCCCGGCAAGTGGGAGTATTACATTGACCGCCTATCCTGCCATATCGCTTCCAGCGGGAGGAAATACAAGAGCCATGCAGCCACGATTTTCAAGTGGGCGCAGGAGGACGCAGCCAAGAAAGCCCCGAAAAAGGGCATACCCGATTATACCTGTAAGGAGGGCGAGAGCTTATGACGAATGGATTTGATGAAATGATTTTGAATATGACCGACACCACGCCGGAGCCGGAGGACTACACCGGCGAGGACGGGCTTTTATACTGCGGGAAGTGCCACAAGCCCAAAGAGGGCTATTTCCCCAAAGAAACCGCCGCATGGCTGGGGCGTGACCGCCACCCGGCAGAATGTGACTGCCAGCGGGCAGAGCGTGAGGAACGGGAAGCCGCAGAGAAACAGCGCAGTCACCTTGAAACTGTCGAGCGGTTGAAGCGGCGGGGCTTTACAGACCCGGCTATGCAGGGCTGGACGTTTGAGAACGACAACGGCAAGTGCCCGCAAATGGAACACGCCCATTTCTATGTGGAGAACTGGGAAACCATGAAAGAGCGCAACATTGGCTATCTGCTATGGGGCGGCGTTGGCACAGGCAAGAGCTATTTTGCGGGCTGTATCGCAAATGCCCTTATGGAGCGTGAAATCCCCGTGTGCATGACAAACTTTGCATTGATATTGGGTGACCTTGCCGCCAGCTTTGAGGGCAGGAATGAATATATCTCCCGACTTTGCAGCTTCCCGCTGCTTATCCTTGACGATTTTGGAATGGAACGGGGAACGGAATACGGCTTAGAGCAGGTCTACAACGTGATTGACAGCCGTTACCGCAGCGGCAGGCCGCTGATCGTCACGACTAATCTCACGCTGGAGGACTTGCAGCACCCGGAGGACACCGCCCACGCCCGCATTTATGACCGTCTGATTGAAATGTGTTCTCCTGTCCGCTTTACCGGGAGCAACTTCCGAAAAGCCACGGCGCAGGAGAAAATGGGACAACTGAAAAAGCTGATGAACAGAAAGGAGAGCCGCCTATGACCAACACCCCAAAGAATGACCGCAGCACCCGCCGCCCGGATTGCGTGACGGAAATCCGCATAGGTAATTCTGTCCTTGTCGTTTCCGGCTATTTCAAGCAGGACACCACCGCCACCGCCGCCGATAAAATGCTGAAAGTGCTGGAAGCGGAAGCTGCTACACAAAAATCGGCAATTTGACGGGACGTAAAGAAGCAGAAAGGACTGTACAGCCAGCCCCGGCGTGTGGTATGATAGTCATACGGAATAGTGGGGCTGGCTGTCGGAAATGGAGGACACTATGTTAAGACAGACCACCCGAAACCTTATTACCGCCCTTTATCCGAGATTATCCCACGAGGACGAGCTGCAAGGTGAGAGCAATTCTATTTCAAACCAGAAGCGTATTCTTGAAACCTATGCGAAGCAGAACGGCTTTTCCAATCTGCAATGGTACACAGATGACGGTTATTCTGGGGCGAACTTCCAAAGACCCGGTTTTCAAGCCATGCTTGCGGACATTGAAGCCGGAAAAGTCGGCACCGTTATCGTCAAGGATATGTCACGGTTAGGGCGAAACTATCTGCAAGTGGGAATGTATACGGAAATGATTTTCCCACAGAAAGGCGTCCGCTTTATCGCTATCAATGACGGAGTGGACAGCGCACAGGGCGACAATGATTTTGCCCCTCTGCGGAACATTTTTAACGAATGGCTGGTGAGAGATACGAGCAAGAAAATCAAAGCAGTAAAACGGTCTAAGGGTATGAGCGGGAAGCCCGTCACGAGCAAACCCGTATACGGCTACTTTATGGACGAGGACGAAAATTTTATCATTGACGGGGAAGCCGCCCCTGTTGTGCGGCAGATTTACAGCTTGTGCCTTGCCGGGAACGGGCCGACCAAGATAGCCCGTATGCTCACAGAGCAGGAGATCCCCACGCCGGGAACGCTGGAATACCGTCGGACGGGAAGCACCCGCCGCTACCACCCCGGCTATGAGTGCAAGTGGGCGACCAATACCGTGGTACATATCCTTGAAAACAGGGAGTACACGGGCTGTCTGGTAAACTTCAAGACGGAGAAGCCGTCCTACAAGACCAAGCACAGCGTAGAGAACCCCATTGAGAAACAGGCGATTTTCGAGAACCACCATGAGCCTATCATTGACACCCAGATGTGGGAGCGTGTGCAGGAGTTACGCAAGCAGCGCAAACGCCCGAACCGCTATGATGAAGTGGGCTTATTCTCCGGCATACTCTTTTGTGCCGACTGCGGCAGCGTCCTTTACCAGCAGCGTTACCAGAACGCCACCCGCAAGCAGGATTGTTATATCTGCGGGAGCTACAAGAAGCGTACCCGTGACTGTACGGCGCACTTTATCCGCACCGACCTGTTGACCGCCGGAGTGACCGACAATCTGCGGAAAGTCACCAGCTATGCAGCGAAGCACGAAGCCCGGTTTATGAAGCTGCTGATCGAGCAGAACGAGGACGGGGGCAAGCGCAGGAACGCCGCAAGGAAAAAGGAGCTGGAAGCCGCCGAGAAGCGTATCAGCGAGTTATCCGCTATCTTCAAGCGGCTGTATGAGGACAGCGTGACCGGGCGCATTTCAGACGAGCGTTTCACGGAGCTGTCGGCAGACTATGAAGCCGAGCAGAAAGAACTGAAAGAGAGAGCCGCCGCTATCCGGGCAGAGCTTTCCAAAGCGCAGGAAGCCACGGTAAACGCAGAAAAGTTTATGAATGTTGTCCGCAAGTACACCAGCTTTGAAGAACTTACCCCTACCCTTTTGCGTGAGTTTGTGGAGAAAATCGTTGTGCATGAGTGCAGCTATGACGAGAACGGCACACGCAGACAGGACATTGATATTTATTACTCTTTCGTTGGCAAGGTAGACCTGCCCGAATGACCGCCCGACCTATCCGGCGCAATGCGCAAGTGCCGGATAGGAACGGCAAAATTTTTTACACTTCTATTGCTTCTTTATCACACATCAGTAAAGAGCCAAGGTATTAAGCAGCTTATGGCTGGAGGAGGGATCGTTCTTATCGGACTTAAGCTCATTCCACTACTTGCCAATGTACTCAATTAAGAAGAAAAGGAGAGCTTAGATGTTTGGAATATTCGACAAGATAGAAGAATTCTTTAAGGAGCTTCTACTGGGCGGTATTCAAGCAAACTTAGAGTCCATGTTTCTTGACATCAACGATAAAGTTGGTGCAGTTGCAACAGATGTAGGTAAAACGCCTATGGGGTGGAACGGAGATGTATTTGCCTTTATCAAAAGCATTAACGATTCCGTTATCATTCCAATAGCGGGACTAATCATCACAGCAGTTCTTTGTATCGAGCTTATCAATATGGTAATGCAAAAGAACAATATGCACGATATTGACACGTTCATGTTCTTTAAGTGGTTTTTCAAGGCGTGGGTAGCGGTGTATCTCGTTACCCACACCTTTACTATCACTATGGCGGTGTTCGATATGGCGCAGCACGTTGTTTCCGGCGCGGCGGGCGTGATCGGCGGCGATACGAATATCGATGTTGACGCCGCCCTCTCGTCCATGCAAGCCGGACTTGACGCTATGGAAATCCCCGAACTGTTACTGCTCGTTATGGAAACAAGCCTTGTGAGCCTTTGCATGAAAATCATGTCGGTGCTTATCACGGTTATCCTGTACGGCAGAATGATAGAGATTTACCTTTACTGTTCGGTATCGCCTATCCCGTTTGCAACTATGACCAACAGAGAGTGGGGGCAGATAGGCAACAACTACTTAAAAGCCCTGTTCGCCCTCGGTTTTCAAGGCTTCCTCATAATGATATGCGTCGGCATTTATGCGGTTTTGGTTGGCAGCATGATTGTAGCGGACAACCTGCACAGCGCGATTTTTTCCCTTGCAGCCTACACCGTGATTTTGTGCTTCTCCCTATTCAAAACAGGCGCACTTGCGAAGTCAATCTTTAACGCCCATTAAAGACCGAAAGGAGGTTTTCACTTGGCGTATGTACCCGTACCCAAAGACTTATCAAAAATCAAAACGAAAGTCGCTTTTAATCTGACAAAGCGGCAGATTATATGTTTTGCGGCAGCCCTCGCTATGGGACTACCGCTTTTCTTTTTGCTCAAAGACAGCGCGGGAACAAGCATGGCGGCATTTGCAATGATTGTCGTTATGCTTCCCTGCTTCCTCTTGGCAATGTATGAAAAACACGGGCAGCCCCTTGAAGTCGTGATAAAAAACGTCATTCAGACAAAGTTAATCCGACCAAAGGAACGCCCCTATCAGACGGAAAATTTTTATGCCGTCATAGAAAAACAACGAAAACTGGAAAAGGAGGTATCGGCTATTGTCAATGGCAGAACGAAAAACCATGACCCGCGCGGTAAAAAAACCCGTGAAGCGTAAGCTGACCCGCGCAGAAAAGAAAGAAATTGCCGCCGTGATACAGGCAGCAAAAGGCGACGGGAAGCCCCACACCGCACAGCAGACCATTCCCTACTTGCAGATGTACCCGGACGGGATTTGCAGGGTAACGGAAAAGAAATACAGTAAAAGCCTTGTCTTTGAAGATATTAACTATCAGCTTGCACAGGCAGACGATAAGACCGCCATTTTTGAAAACTGGTGCGATTTTCTCAACTACTTTGACGCTTCCGTATCGGTGCAGCTCTCTTTCATCAATCAGGGCGCAAGAAAGGAAAAGGCACAGGCAGCTATCGAAATCCCGGCACAGGACGACGCTTTTAACTCTATCCGCAAAGAGTACGCGGATATGCTGAAAAATCAGCTTGAAAAAGGCAACAACGGACTGGAAAAGTGCAAGTACATCACGTTTTCCATTGAAGCGGATAATCTTGCAGCAGCAAAAGCCCGCCTGTCCCGTATCGAAACCGACGTACTCAATAATTTTAAGGTGCTTGGCGTAACCGCCCGCCCCATGAACGGACAGGAACGCTTGAACGTGCTACATGGGATTTTCCACCCGGAGGGCGAGCCGTTCCGCTTCTCTTGGGACTGGCTTGTACCGTCGGGGCTCTCTACAAAGGACTTTATCGCCCCGTCCTCGTTCCGTTTTGGCGACGGCAGGACATTTCGCATGGGGCGTAAGCTCGGCGCGGTTAGTTTCCTTGAAATCCTCGCGCCGGAGCTGAATGACCGTATGCTTTCGGACATTCTCGACCTTGAAAACGGGATAATCGTCAATCTGCATATCCGCAGTATCGACCAGAGCGAAGCAATCAAGACTATCAAGCGCAAGATAACCGACCTCGACAAGATGAAGATTGAGGAACAGAAAAAAGCGGTTAGAAGCGGTTATGACATGGATATACTCCCGTCCGACCTTGCCACTTTTGGGAATGAAGCAAAGAATTTGTTGCAGGATTTACAGAGCCGCAACGAGCGAATGTTTCTGCTGACGTTCCTTGTGGTAAACATGGCAGACACAAAACGGAAACTGGATAATGACGTATTTGCTACGGCGGGCTTTGCACAGAAAAACAACTGCGCTCTGACCCGCCTTGACTATTTGCAGGAAGCGGGCTTTATGTCCTCTATTCCTCTTGGGGAGAACCTTATCCCCATTCAAAGAGGGCTTACGACCAGTAGCACCGCTATTTTTATCCCGTTCATCACACAGGAGCTTTTCCAAAAGGGTGCAGCCCTTTACTACGGCTTAAATGCCCTTAGTAACAACATGATACTCTGCGACCGCAAGCAGCTGAAAAACCCCAACGGGCTTATTCTTGGAACACCGGGAAGCGGTAAATCCTTTGCGGCAAAGCGGGAAATGACAAACGCCTTTCTCATTACCGACGACGATATTATTATCTGCGACCCGGAAGCAGAATATTTTTCCCTTGTGCAGCGTTTGGGCGGGCAAGTGATACGCCTGTCGCCAACAGGAAAAGGCATGGACGGCAAGCCCCAGTATGTGAACCCTATGGATATTAACCTCAACTACTCCGAGGACGACAACCCGCTTGCCTTGAAATCCGACTTTATCCTTTCCCTCTGCGAGCTTGTTATCGGTGGAAAAGAGGGCTTGCAGCCCGTAGAAAAGACAGTCATTGACCGCGCTGTTAGGAATGTGTACCGACCTTTCCTTGCAGAACCCGACCCGGCAAAAATGCCGATTTTGGGCGACCTCTACAACGAACTGCTGAAACAGCCGGAGCCGGAAGCTGCCCGCATTGCGGCGGCATTGGAGCTTTATGTTTCCGGCTCTCTGAACGTCTTTAACCACCGTACCAACGTGGAGCTTTCAAACCGTCTTGTCTGCTTTGATATTAAGCAGCTTGGGAAGCAACTCAAAAAGTTAGGTATGCTCATTGTGCAAGACCAGGTGTGGAACCGCGTTACCGTCAACCGCGCAGAGAAAAAAGCGACCCGTTACTATATGGACGAGTTTCATTTGCTTTTGAAAGAGGAACAGACCGCAGCCTATTCCGTGGAGATTTGGAAGCGTTTTCGTAAATGGGGCGGTATACCGACGGCAATCACACAGAACGTCAAAGACCTTTTATCAAGCCGCGAAGTCGAGAATATCTTTGAAAATTCCGATTTTGTCCTCATGCTCAATCAGGCACAGGGCGACCGGGCTATCCTTGCAAAGCAGCTTAATATCTCCCCACAGCAGATGAAGTATGTGACCCACACCGAAGCGGGCGAGGGACTTATCTTTTACGGAAATGTGGTGCTGCCGTTCATTGACCGCTTCCCGACGGATACCGAGCTTTACCGTCTGCTTACGACAAAGCCGGAGGAAGTGAGCAAAGCATGAAAACGGACGTAATCATCAACCGCGACGCCCTCTATGCCCTGCGGGAGCTACCGAGTGAAAGCGTGAACTGCTGCGTCACAAGCCCGCCCTATTATGGACTTAGGGACTACGGGCTTGACGCGCAGATCGGACAGGAGGACACGCCGGAGCAGTACATTGACAGGCTTGTAGAAGTATTCCGGGAACTGCGCCGGGTACTCAAAGACGACGGGACGTTTTGGCTGAATATCGCAGATACCTACTGCGGCACAGGCATGAAAGCGGGCTGCAAGCAAAAGGACTTAATCGGTATTCCGTGGCTTTTAGCTTTTGCCCTGCGCTCTGACGGGTGGTATTTACGCAGCGATATTATCTGGCTGAAAGAAAATCCTATGCCGGAGAGCTGCCGCGACCGACCGAGCCGCTGCTATGAGCATATCTTTTTACTGACGAAATCAAAGAAATACTACTATGACGCTGCCGCCATTGCAGAGCCGATTGCGCCGGGAACGGCTGCGCGGTACCGACAGGGGCGCGGCGCAGGACACAAATATGCCGAGGAAGTACCCGGACAGGGCAAGGTACAGGGTATCAATAAAACCCGCAGCGGCGGCTATTATGACGACGCTCTTATGCCGACCACAAGGAACAAGCGGGACGTTTGGCTTATCAATACCGTACCGTATAAGGGCGGGCATTTTGCCGCCTATCCCCCGAAGCTCGCGGAAACGTGCATACTGGCGGGCTGTCCGGCAGGCGGCGTTGTCCTTGACCCTTTCTTTGGAAGCGGCACCACCGGGCTTGCAGCGAAAAGCCTTGACCGCCGCTATATCGGCATTGAACTGAACGCCGAGTATTGTGCCCTTGCAGGGGCGCGGATTGGAGGTGGTAACACTTGAAAGACCCATTAAAGCCCCGTGACAAAATCACGCAGAAAATGACCCGCGACGGAGCTATCACAGAAAATCAAACGACGGGCGAAACAGAACGTATCAGCAAACGGACACAGGACGCAGAGTTACAGAAAACGCCGGAGCAACAGGCAGCACAGGACGCAGCGCAGCTACAAGGTGCAGCTTCCCCGACTTCTCCCTTGCCCCATGTGCCGGGAGCTGCCCCCAAAGCGGACACAGGCAAAACGGAGCGCGTCATGGAGCATATCGAAGCCGCCCATACCCGTAAAGCGTCTAAAAAAGCGGTACGAAAGGCACAGGCAGAAGCTACCGCCGGGACGAAATCTTCCCGGCTGCAATTTACCGACGAGGAACGCGCTGCCCCGGAGCTTGAAAAGTATATCAAGAAATCCGACAAAGCCGCCGACCGCTTGGATAAGGCAAAGGCAGCTATCCCCAAAGAAAAGAAACTGGTAAAAGAGCGCACCTTTGATGAAGCCACCGGGAAAGGCAAAACCCGCCTGCACTTTGAGGAACAGGACAAGCCGCCCGGATTTAAGGAAAAACACAGCCCGCTATCCCGCCCCGCACAGGAAGCCGGGATTTTGGTACATAACAAAATCCATTCTGTCGAAAAGGACAATTCCGGCGTGGAGGGCGCACACAAGAGCGAGGAAACCGCAGAACGGGGATTGAAGTACGGGGCGCGGAAAATCAAGCAGGGCTACCGCAGCCATAAGCTGAAACCCTACCGGGAAGCGGCAAAGGCAGAAAAGGCGGCGTTTAAGGCGAATGTGGATTTTCAGTATCACAAAACGCTGCACGACAATCCGCAGCTTACCTCTAACCCCATTTCCCGGTTTTGGCAGAAGCAGAAAATCAAGCGGCAGTATGCAAAGGAAGCCCGCAATACCGCAAAGGGTATCAAGGGCGCGGCAGAACGCACCCGCAAGGCGGCAGCCAAAGCCGCCGAGAAAACAAAGCAGACCGCAGCATTTGTGGCAAGGCACCCGGCGGGTGTGGCAATCGCTGTCGGGGTGCTGCTGCTCTTTATCATGGTTATGTCCGGGCTGTCCTCTTGTGGTGCAATGTTTTCCGGCACGTTAAACGGCGTGCTTGGAACGTCTTATACGTCCGAGGACAGCGACCTTGTGGAAGTGGAAAATGCCTATGCCGGACTGGAAAGCGGGCTGCAAAACGAGATTGACGCTATCGAAAGCACCCACCCCGGCTATGACGAGTACCGCTATGACCTTGCAAATATCGGGCATAACCCCCACGAATTAGCGTCCTATCTGACCGCAAAATACCAAAGCTACACCCGCGCCGAGGTACAGAGCGAATTACAACGGATTTTCAATCAGCAATACAAGCTGACGCTGACCGAGGAAGTGGAAATACGCTACCGGGAGGAAGAACGCACCGACACATGGACAGACGAGGACGGCAACGAGCATACGGACACCTACACGGTACAAGTGCCTTATGAGTATTACATCTTAAACGTCAAGCTGACGAACACCCCGCTATCCACCATTGCGGAAAATAATCTGACCCCGGAACAACTGGAAATGTACCGGGTGTACTTGCAGACAAGCGGGAACAAGCCCCTTATCTTTGGCGGCGGCTCTCCCGACACTTCCGCGTCCGAGGATTTAAGCGGCGTGGACTTTGTAAACGGAACGCGCCCCGGTAATACCGCTATCGTTGACCTTGCAAAGCAGCAAGTCGGAAATGTGGGCGGCTATCCGTATTGGAGCTGGTACGGCTTCAACTCCCGCGTGGAATGGTGCGCCTGTTTTGTGTCCTGGTGCTACGGGCAAATGGGGCTTTCCGAACCGCGCTTTGCCGCCTGCCAGTCGCAGGGTATTCCGTGGTTTACCTCTCACGGACAATGGGGAGCGCGGGGCTATGAAAACATTGCCCCCGGCGACGCTATCTTTTTTGACTGGGACTTAGACGGCAGCGCAGACCATGTTGGGCTTGTTATCGGCAGGGACGAAAGCCGCGTCTATACCGTTGAGGGCAATTCCGGCGACGCCTGCAAGATTAAGAGCTATCCCCTTGACTATGCCTGTATCAAAGGGTACGGGCTGATGAACTGGAACTGACATACAACAAACACATTTGAAAATCGAAAGGAGAAAAATCATTATGGCTATGAGTAAAATCGAAAGAATTGAAAAGGAAATCCAAAAGACCCGTGAGAAAATCACGGAGTATCAGAACAAGCTGCGCGGACTGGAAGCACAGAAAACCGAAGCGGAAAATCTGCAAATCGTTCAGCTCGTGCGCTCCATGCGCCTGACCCCGCAGGAGCTTACCGCTATGCTTTCCGGCAACGGTATTCCGGGCATTGCCCCTATCCCCGCAGACTATGAGGAACAGGAGGACAATGCAGATGAAGAATAAAATCCTTGCAAGCCTTACCGCACTTTGCGCTGCCCTTGTCCTTGTGGGCGGCTTTTCTGTTACTGCCTACGCGCAGACCCCGACGGAGGAAACCGACGACAGCGGCGTAATCGTGGAAACCGAACCGCAGCCCCTTACCCCGGAGGGCAACATGACCCTTGTGGACGACATCGACGGGGACGCTGCCGAGGATAAGCAGTTTATCGTCGTGAAAAGCAAAGGCGGCAACTATTTTTACATTATCGTTGACCGGGCAGCCGAGGGGGAAAATTCCGTCCACTTCTTAAATCAAGTAGACGAAAGCGACCTTATGGCGATTATCGGGGAGGAACAGACCGAGCAGCCCCCGGCTGTCTGCAACTGTACCGAGAAATGCAAGGCGGGCGAAGTAAACACCGCCTGCCCCGTCTGCTCTGTCAACATGGATAGCTGCACAGGCAAGGAAGCCGCGCCGGAGGAACCCACCGGGCAGGAGCAGCCCCAAAACGGCATGGGCGGGCTTTTGATTTTCCTTGTTGTGGGACTTCTTGGCGGCGGTGCAGCCCTCTACTACGTTAAGTTTATGAAACCGAAGCAGAACGTAAAAGGCAGCACCGACCTTGACGAGTTCGATTTTGACGAATACGACGAGGACGAGCCGGAGGAAGAAACTGACATCGCAGACACCGAACAGGAGGACGAGGAAGAATGAAACTTGTGATTTGTGAGAAACCCAGCGTCGGGGCGGCGGTTGCCGCCGCCCTTGGCGTTACGGGTAAGAAAGACGGATATATCGAAAATGACAAGTACATCATTTCTTGGTGTATCGGGCATTTGGTACAGCTTTCCGAAGCTGCCGCCTATGGGGAGCAGTACAGAAAATGGAGCTATGACAGCTTACCCATTCTGCCGCAGGAATGGCAGTACACCGTAGCCGCCGACAAGGGAAAACAATTCAAAATCCTAAAAGACCTCATGCACCGCGCCGACGTTTCAGAAGTCGTGAACGCCTGCGACGCAGGACGCGAGGGAGAATTGATTTTCCGTTTCGTTTATGAAATGGCAGGCTGCAAAAAACCCTTTACCCGTCTTTGGATTTCCTCAATGGAAACGGGCGCAATCCAAAGCGGCTTTGACAATCTGAAGGACGGGCGTGGGTATGACGCCCTCTATCATTCCGCATTATGCAGGGCAAAGGCTGACTGGCTTATCGGTATTAACGCGACCCGCCTTTTCTCCTGCCTGTATGGAAAGACCTTGAACGTGGGGCGCGTCCAGACCCCGACCCTAAAAATGCTTGTAGACCGGGACGCTGCCATTACAAACTTCAAGAAAGAAACCTACTACCATGTGCGCCTTATGCTCCCCGGCGCAGAAGCGGCAAGCGCGAAGATCTGCGCCGCTGATGAAGCGGGCAAACTGAAAGCGGCCTGCGAAGCGTCGGCGGCTGTCTGCACTTCCTTGACCCGTGAAAAGAAAACCATTGCCCCACCGAAGCTCTTTGACCTTACCAGTTTACAGCGGGAAGCAAACCGTATCTACGGGTACACAGCGAAGCAGACCCTTGACCTTGCACAGACCCTTTACGAAAAGAAGCTCTTGACCTATCCGAGAACGGACAGCAACTATCTGACCGACGACATGGGAGAAACAGCGACGGACATTATCAAGGTGCTTTGTGAGAAACTTTCCTTTATGGAGGGCGCGGATTTTTCGCCGGAGATTGCAAAGGTGCTGAACAGTAAAAAGGTATCAGACCACCACGCAATCATTCCCACTATGGAGCTTGCAAAGGCTGACCTTACCGCGCTGCCGGAAAGCGAGCGCAATATCCTTACCCTTGCCGGGGCGCGTCTGCTTATGGCGACCGCCGAGCCGTACAGTTTTGAAGCGGTAACGGCGGTTTTCTCCTGCGCCGACCATGAATTTACGGCAAAGGGAAAGGCGGTAATCGCTGCCGGGTGGAAAGAGATTGAACGGCTTTACCGGGCGACCCTCAAAAAGAAGCCGGACAGCGACGACGAAAACGAACTTGTTTTAGATGTGCCGGACTTTACCGAGGGACAGACCTTTGAAAACCCTGCTGCAAAGGTTACGGAGCATGAAACGACGCCGCCGAAGCCCCACAATGAAGCGTCCTTACTTTCTGCTATGGAACGCGCCGGGAATGAGGACACCGACCCGGACGCAGAACGCCGGGGGCTTGGGACGCCCGCTACCCGCGCCGCTGTCATTGAAAAGTTAGTGGGAGGCGGCTTTGTGGAGCGCAAGGGCAAGCAGCTACTTCCCACCAAAGACGGCACAAACCTTGTCTGCGTCCTGCCGGACAGCTTAACTTCTCCGCAGCTTACGGCTGCATGGGAAAACAATCTGACGCAGATTGCAAAGGGACAGGCAGAGCCGGACGCTTTCATGCAGGGTATCGAAGCTATGGCAAGTGAGCTTGTGAAAACCTATGCTTCCGTACTGGGCGAGAAGCCGGAGCTTTTCAAGACAGAGAAAACAGAGCTTGGGAAGTGTCCCCGCTGCAAATCCCCGGTCTATGAGGGGAAGAAAAACTACTACTGTTCCAACAAGGAGTGCAGCTTTACCATGTGGAAAAATGACCGCTTCTTTGAGGAACGAAAAACCGCCTTTACCCCGAAGATTGCCGCTGCACTCTTGAAATCCGGCAAGGCAAAAGTCAAAAGGCTGTACTCTCCGAAAACGGGCAAAACCTACGACGGAACGGTGCTTTTAGCCGACACGGGCGGTAAGTATGTGAATTACAAAGTAACCATTTCAAAGGACAAAGAACTGGAATAGCAAGCATAGGAAGCGGGTACCCACTTCCGTAAATCCCCGTTGCGACGCTGACGCGCCGGACGGGGATTTTGCTTGTTGGGAAGTTTCCCAAACCCTCTTTTGCGGAGGGCTTCACCCTCTAAAAATTTTCAAAAATATTTGGCAGAAATGCGGGCGTACCCGTAGTAGACCATGCAGCCAAAAAATGCAGCTTATGACGCTGCCGCAGAGAAAGGAGGTTTTTCACTATGGCAAGTTTACGGGACACCGTAAAGGACTATCAAGACGAGCTTAGGGACGGTATCGCATGGGTGGCGTTCTGGAAACAGGGGCGTTCATGGAACGCGGAATATTTTCATCTTGATATGGACGATACGCTCTACCCGGAGGACAGGAGCCGGTTAGAGGAAATAAAAAGCATTGACCCCGCCGCCGTTATCTTAAACGGCTACTATTGCGGGCATTTAGGCGAGGACATGAGCCTTGACGAGCTGACCGCCGGAGTGCGTTACCACTACGAAAACAGCATGAACGACATTGACGGTTTTATCGGAGCGCATGACGACAGGCTTCCCCCGGAGGTTATCGAGGAAGCGAGGGCAGCCGCCCATGAAGCGGGGCTTCCCTTTTCCGAAAAGCCCTACCGGGACGGGGAGGATTTTAACCCCTATGTATTTGACGGGAGCATGAGCATTGAAGATTTTGAGCTTATGCACCGCATGATGGAACAGGAAAGGAGAGAAAAAATGAGCGAGCAGTTTTCGATTTTGATTGACAGCCGCACCCGCTTTGAAACAGGCGAACCGGGCGGCGTGTGGCTTCCCATGCCGACTACAACGCAGCAGCTTCACGCGGCTATGGAAAGCGTCGGCATTACCGCAGACAACCCACAGGATTTTTTCATCAATGGATTTGCCAACACCGAGCAGCAGCCCTTTGACGTGCCGCTTGCCGTTATCCAGAGCGCGGGGATTGACGAGCTGAACTATCTGGGGAAGCTCTTGGAAATGCAGAGCGACGAGGACAGGGACAAGTTTACGGCGGCGGTGACGCTTGGGGAACGCGCCGGGAACATCAAAGACCTTATCAACCTTGCACAGAACCTTGATTGTTACTGGCTCTATCCTACCGTACAGAGCGAGGAAGATTACGGCTATTACCTTATCGACGAGCTGGACGAATTGGAGCTTCCCGAAGAAGCGAAAAAGTATTTCATGTATGAGGAATACGGGCGGGACGCAGCTATCAATGACGGGGGACGCTTTACCGACCAGGGCTATATCTACAACAACAAGAACACCTTTACGGAGTGGTACAACGGGCGCGAAAGCGATATTCCCAAAGAGTATAAAGTAATGAGCTTCCCACAGGCAGAACGCCCCGACCCGTCAAAGGTAGAAATGGACGCAGCCGCGCCGGGGCAGAGAACGGCACAGTCCGCAGAGCAGCCACAGGAGCCGCGCCCGGTTATCCCTATCGTGCTGACGAGCGA
>OIWP01002472.1_pt1 | contig 18713 bp, 19 predicted proteins | sample 1587661 | NCBI WGS metagenome assembly OIWP01 (sample SAMEA3888899, study PRJEB22519) | human gut metagenome | biome: human gut; feature: human-associated habitat; material: faeces | place: Denmark | collected 2010 | reverse complement strand
AATCATAGGTAAAAATCCTCCTCTATAATTCCTTCGGATTATGTTTAAAATTCCGAATTTTGGCTTGTCAAGTGTTTTTTACACTTTTTGAGAAAAAAAGAGCCCTACCTATTTATAGGTAAGACTCATGAATTTTAGATTTCTCTTAACTTAATGACATTGCTCCGAAGAGTTCTTAATTTAATCCATTAGATTCGACATTACTTATAGTGTATTCAACTTCTATTTGTTCACCCGGTTTAACCACGCCTTTTAACATCTCCTCCTTAATGAAATTTGAATGGAATTCTAAAAAATCCCCAAATCGATTTTCCGCCTCCCAGTACAAATCCATTTTCTCTACTAAAGGACAGCTAGATAACGGACATACATCCTCACATTTGGAAAAAAGACCACAACAAAAGTCGCATACATTCAATTTGTATTTCATTTTTCAATACCTCCTAATTTGAAGATATCAAAAAGTTCTTACAAAATCCTGACAAACTAAAAAAAGTGGCAATTCTACCACATAGTGAAGAATGAAGAGTGAATTAGTTGATATATGTGTATGTATTTTTCAAATTCACTCTTCACCTTTTTTATTTCATTGGAATTTCTTGTAAAGCATATACGAATCCCTTTGAAGGTGCATGCATAATATCATCCGGAGTAAAAATGACTTCAAATGAATATTGATATTTTCTGCCATGTTCTTCCTCCGTGAATAATTCATAATCTACAACACCTTGTGAATATTCTTCACGTTGGAAAGTCAATAAATCCAAACGAACTTGTTCATAGATTTCCGGTAAAGCCTCTTTCAATGTTTTAGCAACAGTTGCTCCAATTAGCTCGTGTTCTTTTAATTTCTGATGACAATCGCATGAATCTTACAATCCAAGACTTCTAAATCATCTTCGGACAGAATCCTTTTAGGGACAACTATTCGTTCTTGCTCTTTCAATAATTCACGAAAACCTTTCAAGGCATCAAATGCACTAAAAATATGTGCTCTTTGTATTCGATCCATTGCCATAGGAAACACCTCTTTTTGCTACACATATTAAATATAATTTAAATCTCACATTCAATTCAGTTATGAGACTTTTTAATAAAATGAATTAATCATAAAATATATTCTGCTGTATAGTATCTATAGAAAAGAAAGTGAGGATTTTGATATGTCAGATCTTAATAGCATTATGCCTTATGTAATTATTGTTTTAATGGTTATTGTAGGTATTACAAACTTAATAACTTATTTCTCTAAAAGTCAAAAAAAATCTGCTAACTATTCAAAACGACAATTCAATCAATCGGATTATCAATCTGTGTTGCAATATTTGTACGAACAAGATCAAATAACACACGAACAAATGATGCAGGCTGAAAATTTGTCGATGCAGGAACAACAACGCTTTCTAGCTGAACAAATACAAAATCTAAATCAACAGCAACTTCAAAATTTACAAGCTATGGAAACCTTTCAAAATATGTCTACGGGATTCGAGTTTGGTGGATGGAATCCTGATCCAAACTTAAATCCAGGTATGCAACATGATATGGATCAAATGAACCATTTTAATGATTTCAATAACAATAACCTCAACAATAGTATGTTTTAAGACAAATAAGAATAGCTTTATTCATTTATAGAATTATTTAAGGCTCGTTACCCTTTATGTGCAAAGGACGAGCCTACATTTTTAATTGTATTTATTAAATCACTTTTGATAATACTCTTTATTGATTTTCATCACAAATTCATCGATTCTATCTTGATCCACTTCATCTGGTAATGTCGTATTTTGAAAACTATTCGTAAGTTTATAACTTAGTTCATCATATAATTGAATAAAATCTGCAGTTGGTTCAGAATTTTCGTTAATATAATCTCCATTTCGAATTGATATCAAAAGATCATGCTCTTTTTCACGGTACGTATGTACTTCATGTGTATCTAAGATTTCAATTCCCATTAAAAGAAGACGAACTAGATGCATCATGTGCTTACCAATTTTATTTTTTTGGTAAGCTTTTTCATTGCGGTGCCCGACGTTATCAAAATCTAGAACCACTTGTCTTGAAGCTTTTAATATTTGATTGAAATCACGAATCGGTACATGAGTCGCATTGATATCCATATAGATTTCTTTTTCCAAATTTTCACGATTTGAATCATCTATATAGAAGTTAAACATATGTGGATCAAGATTCATACGATTTACCAATACCTCTTTCGTTCTCTGGATTGACTGATAGATTCTTTTCTCTTTTTCTCCTTGGCTCTGTAAATGAGCAGATTTATTCAATAAACGAGCCAATTGCATAGAAGCATACCCTGAAAACGCTCTGCCAACACGCTTACTTAAAAATAATGGTAGTGCATCAATTAAAGCTTGGCCTATTTCATCACAATAAATAATTTCTTCTTTTCGACATCCTAAGATTTCAAACATATTAGGATTTGCATTTCTTAATAGTTTAATAAATTTCAAGAAGCTGTAAATAGTTGTGTCTGTTTCTGGATCCACAACCTGTTCGAAAGTCTGTCGTCCCGAAAAGATTTCTTGTGCCGAATTCATTGCCACCCCTCGAAGATCTATATCACTTGTTTCAACATTAGTCCCATATGCATGACTGCCACCTAAAGTTAATAAGATAATACGTTTGCCTAATCTAGGATCCACTCGTAAAAAATCATAACTCGGATCATTAAGATATGTACGTATAGAATTCATCAATATTTCTCTCCTTTCTAAAATTTACATATGAAGAAAACGACCTTTATTCTTTTCAATGAATTTAGTCAATGTTTCTTTCGTATTCTTGTTTGGAGCATAAAATACAAGATTTAAACATTCCTGTTGTATTAACGGAATTTTTACCGGATCAAGACTTGGACATATTGCTAATATCTCATGTCCGTTAATCGATAAGTCTGAAATTTTGTAAGGGCGTGTATTTGTGATTTCTGTATATAGTTTGTTAAAATTGTATATTTTTTGTATCATCTCATCTGAATGAGTATGTGCTGCTGCATCACAAAGTTTTACGATTAAAAGAGATCGCATTATCTCAGGATATAGATGATGCTTAAGTAAGATTTTTCGTAATCCTTTTTGATTTTGTGACAGATGATAATCATGATACTCAATCAATGTAAGGATGCGCTTGATTTCTGCTTTAGAAAAGCGATACAAACTCAAAAATGCACGTGCCATACTTACCGAAGATTGTGGATGATGATAAAAATGATCTATTCCTTTTTCATCGGTTGTCTTTGTTTCCAGCTTCCCCATATCATGAAGCAACAGTGCATAGCGAATTGTTTTTTCTTCCCACTCTGAAAGTTTGATCTCTTCTGAATCAAGCATTAAATCTAAATGCTTTAAAGCATCCAGTGTGTGATGTCCAACATCGGTATAATGATAAGGATTATTTTGTTCACAAGAAAATAATTCATTCAACGAAGAATCAATCCTTTTTAATAATCCAGTTTCATATAATTTTTCAATCCCATTAGTGTCATACATTAGAAGTTTAGTCAATTCATCACGAATTCGTTCTTTAGAAACATTTGAAAGAAGAGAAGAAAATTGATAAATTTGTTGATAATCATTTTCTACGATTGAAAAGCCAAGCTGACTGGAAAAACGAATAACGCGCATCATTCGTAATGGGTCCTCTTGAATACGTTTTGATGCATCGCCAGTAAAGCGAAGAATTTGATTCTGAATATCCTGAATTCCAGAAAATGGATCAATAAATCCGACCGAAGGAAAATATGCAATAGAATTGATTGTAAGGTCACGATATCCTAAATCTTCATAAATCGAAGATGCACCGCAATGATAGGTGGTAATTTCAAGAAAACACTCTTCGATATGCACGGTGACAGTATCATGACGAAGTCCTGTTCGAATACAATGAAAGGCTGAAAAAATAATCTCCATTTCTTTTGGAGTCGCATTGGTCGCAAGGTCATAATCTTTTGGTTCTTTTTGAAGAAAAAAATCTCGGATTGCGCCTCCTACACAATAAGCTTCATAACCCGCCTCCTCTAACAGTTGTATAGCCTTTTTTACAGGGCTAGGCAATCGCAGTTCCACATAACCACTCCTTTCTTTCATGAAAGATATGCTCATCAAACCTATTTAAGTCTTCCAAGTCGTTACATTTCGATTTGTATCCGCATCTAAAAATAATAAAAATCGCAAGTTCTTGCGATTTTTGCTTTATCTTTATATCCTATATGCTGTTTTAATAATAGATACCACATTTACTTCTTCGCCATTTCTATCAGTATCAAAGCTCTCATATAACTTAATATTATCGATATCCGTGAGAACTCCATTTAACTTCATAACCACTTGATCAGACATTTCATTTCCATTTATCTGGATGATAAAATCACTCTTCTCTTTAGAATCTATTTTTAAAAGAATGTCTGATCTATTTTTTATCTTTATATCTTCAGTAATATACAAAAGTAAAGGTCCATAGAAAAAGTGCGTCTGGCGAAAAAGAATATTATGCACGTCTTTCCAATGGACCCATGGAGTCTTTCAATCGAAAATCGAAAGACCTCAAAAGAGAATCAAGAGGATTCTCCGATTTCGATTATACACGAAACCGCATCCTGTGGGCTACACGTGAGAACCCCAGCGTAAAAGGGATCCCCAAATCAAAGGAAGAGATCAAAACAAACGAAGGTAAGGAACGAGGTCCTTACAAGAAGAAAAAACAATCAAGCTCAAAATAAAGGATACTGACAATTTAAGAATCAAAACAAGGAAAACACAACGAAAAAGAGATGTATTTCCTGCAGTCTATACAACCACAGTTCTACATCTCTTTTGATCTTCTCAAATTTTAACGAAACCTTCAGACCCCAAATTAGACCCCAATTGTTTACGCTAAAACCCCAAATGATTTTGGTTACCCTTAAAGACGGAGAGGGATACCGATTTGAATATATACACAAGCAGTATACTTGTGTCAATTCCTACTATGACAATATATAGACCTATAGCTGTATAATTCTATCACATGAATTTGCAACGGTCATATCGTGAGTTACAATGACTATCGTTTTTCTTTGCTTATTGATTTCACGTAAAAGTTGCAACACTTCATCTCTATTCTTAGAATCTAATGCCCCTGTTGGCTCATCAGCTAAAATAATTTTACTTGGCTTTATCATAGCTCTTGCCAAAGCTACACGCTGTTGTTCTCCACCTGAAATCTCAAATATTTTTAACTCATTATACTCACTTAAGCCAACTTTATTCAATGCTTCATTAATCAAAGCATGCTTTTCTTGTTTGGTTTTTCTAGTATACTTTAATGCTATCATTAAATTTTGCTCCACAGTAAAATTATCGACAAGAGCAAAGTTTTGAAAAAGATAAGAGATATATCTACGAATTGTTTGGTTAGCTTGATTGGAATTACATTGTGGAGCTTGTTTTCCAAATAAAAGATACTCACCAGAATCATATGGCTCAATCAACCCTAGTATATTCAACAAAGTTGTTTTTCCACATCCGCTAGAGCCTATTAAAGCAACCATTTCGTTTTCTCTAATTTGTAGGGATAAATTATTTAAAACTTTCTTTTTCCCAAAACTCTTATCAATATTTTTTAGTTGAATGGCAAACATATTATTCTTCTCCCTTCAGCATAGTGCTTAGTTGTTTTGTTTCTTTTACATAAATCATCCTAAATATTATTAAAACATCCAATAAAACTAATAGCACATAAATAGCCATAGACGTAAAGGACCTTGAAAGAATCATTATTTGAACTAATCCAAAGATATAAATCATAATAAAATAAATAAATTCATTTTTGTATCTATTGAACAATGAATAACCTAGTATTTTTTTTACAAAAATTTCTTTTTTTCGTGAAATCAAAATAGTTAACAATATATAGTACGAAGAAAGAATACTTATACAAATAACCAAAAGCAGTATTGCCACCCATACAATTGAACTCGATTGTGAAATCTGTATTTGTTCTTTATATCCGGACATTAAAACATTTTTAAACTGTAAGTTATTTAACTCTAATCCATATTTTTTAATTCCTTCATTGATTGCTCTTTTATTTTCATTAGAATCATAGATACGAACAGGGTTTGATATTGCTTGCGTCGTTAAATATCCACTAAAGACTTTCAAATATTTATCATTAAGACAAACAAATACAGGATTTGTAAAAAATGCATGATCTTCATTTGCCAATTGTAAACTTTCTGAGAATATTTGTTTACTATTATCTTTATAATACTTGACACAAACATCATCTGCACTCATTTTAATATTTGAATCTGCGGAATAAATTTGTGTCTGCCCAAAATATTTCAAAGTAGCTTCTTTTTGCTTCATGCTCTCTGGAGCAAATATAACTAAAAAATCTTGATCAAAAAGTTCTTCTTTACTTACACTTGAATCAAATTGTAACCGATCATAATAATTGTCATTTAATAGCATATAACCAAATTCTGTATCTGTATCCACATCATTAGGCATTTTTATTTCAGAAGAGAATAAGCCTAAACCTTCCGTATCATACCAAAACGATTGTACAAAACCTGCCTTTGCAGATTTTGTTAAATCCATAAACATATTGGTTAAATTTTCATTAAATTGACTTGTTCCATTCATAAAGCTTTGCATTCCATCTCCAGTTAATTGGAAGGAAGCAAGCGTCACATAATCTTCTTGCGCCTGATAAGCTTCTTTAACCTGCATCTCTTTTATCATTCGACTTACTTCAGAAGATAATTGAGGAATGGTAAATACCAAACCTACAAAAATTGCAAATTTTATAATATAGCTGACATATAAAGAAATTCGAAAATCAAAGAAGTTTTTAAGCATATTTGATATTGAATATCGCTTTACTGTTATTAAAGTTAAAAATGATAGTCCAATCGCTCCTACAAATAAAATCAATTGAACACAACTAAGTTTTATAAAATAGAATAAATCCATCGTAGGAAATGCTATCTTTTGAATTGGGATACTTGCGATAAAAATGATAATTGGAGCAATTAACACATCCTTGTTTAGCTTTTTCCAAATATCAAAAGCTTTATATCCATTTAACTTATATACACTTATTTCCTTTAGTCTAGATATTGGATAGAATACACACATCAAGCAAAAAATAATTAATAGAATAGCTGAAAGAATAATTGTTAAAAAATATATCGTCCCTTCTCCAAAAGCAACTCTATAATCTGCTGAAACCAATTCATTTTTACTTTCATTTAAAAATAAAGACAATGCATTTAGAATATCTTCTTTGTTTTTATTGCTCGAAATAATAGTATATTCTCCATTAATATCAGTAGACTTTGAGTTATAAAAATCACTTAAAGGCATAATTACAAGAGGTGTATCATTGAATAAATCACTAATGGTTCCCACTTGATTTTCTTGTTTTGTATCTATAGAAGCCAACCATTCATTTGAAGTAGTTGGTAATCGACCTGATTCTAACTTTACAGGAAGTCCTTCAAAGAAATCTTTTGTATAAACTCCCGATTTGTATATTATTTCCTTGCCATCTTCATATATTCGATCTGTTTTTATTATTGTTGCACCATATTGTGAATGAATGGATTTCAATTCCTGCAAGAATTCATCATACGCAACACTCGAATTCTTAACATAAATTTTATATGCATTGGATTTCATTTCAATTGTATTAAAGAATTCAATATCTTGAGTTTTCATATAGAATCCAAAAGCAACACTTGTTAAGATAGAAACAATGCTTAATAGAATTGCCATCGATTTTTTCATAAAACCCCTCATTTTATCAATCCATAAAAGGTTAAATTGATTTTCTTTCTAGACCGTTTTCTTCAAGTATATCTTACGGCCATTTAGATATTCTCGCTTTATACCATAAACACTACATAAAACAACATCTATTGTTTTGAACTATGTTGTTTTATGAATTATTAAAATATAGAGCGAATATAATATCGCTCTATACAAATATCAATTATTCAACTCCATAGTAGAACGAGCAACTAGAATATTTTGTTAATCGAGCTTTGGCCCATGAGTTTGCTGGAGCTCTTGCCATACTTGGAGTAGCTTCAGGATGACTAACCGTGGCCGTATGAATTTTTTGACCATGCATATAGTCTGAATAAGAACCTGTGATGCCTACGCCATAGTTCCACTGTCCACCTACTGCAGGATATACCGTAGTTGCTAAAACAACTGATCCACTAAAACATGTAAACAAAATCATAATAGTACAAACTAATTTTCTCATATAAAAACTCTTCTTTCTAAGCACTATTTTGATTTAAAGTCTATGTCTTTATCAAGTGCTCAGACAAAGACACTTTTTATTATCGTATCCATCGGTATGACCTCCTATTTTCTATTTTTTATTCATTATGAAAACACCTGATTATAATGCATATTACATTTCATCAAACATTTGTTCAAAATAAAATCAAAAACAATTATTTATCTGTTTAACACTATAGATAACGTTATCTTTACTTTAATTATACATGTTTTGTTATTTTGCACAAGCGTTGATTGATTTTTGTTTTCTTGTTACTTTTTATAAGCTTTGATATAATTTTATAAAAAGGAGATTACTTCACTATGAATTATACCCAGTTAACAAAAAGAGAAAGCCAAATAATGACTATTCTTTGGAATCATGATCAAGAGATGTCAGCCAATGATATTAAATTAGCTTCGAATGGATTAAGTATCTATACAATTTCTCAAGCCCTTCAATACCTATTATCAATTGGATACGTTGAAGTAACAGGAATAGGTAAAAATAAAAAATCGATTGCTCGATTATATAGTCCTTGTATTTCTGAATCTGACTATGTTTCCTCATTCATAAAAAAAGAAACTTTCGAAGAGATTGCTGTGCACTATGTTCAAAGCAGCAATGATATAGATGAAATTACAAAGTTAGAACATTTAATTGAAAAAAAGAAAAAAGAACTGACTGGTAAATAACATGAATTTTAGCATTTCTTCATTGTTCATAACACTGTGTGTTTCATTAGTCCTAATTGCACTCTTCAATTTTATATTGACGCACGAAAAGGGCTATCGCTTGTTTAGAGCAGATTTATTATTCGTATTAGTTGTCATTACTTGTTTTCGTTTGTTTTTACCATTTGAACTACCATTCACAAAGACAATTGCTCTACCTTCTATCATGAATCCTATAATGAGCTTTTTAAATTATGAGATATTTCATCAATTAAAAGTCTCACATATTCTAATTGTAATTTGGTTAATTGGAGTATTGATTGGTGTTGGAAGATATGTGCAGAATATTATATTGGCAAAAAAACTGGAAGCGAAAATCATACAAAATTCTCATTGTTTCAAAGTTTCAGAATTTTTAGATGGCTTCATTTATCCTGATTATGACGTATATGTAACCAAATACGTTCCATCTCCAATGGTTTTTGGCTTCAAAAAATGCATCTTAATTCCTGAAATCAGTTTTACAGAACATGAACTAAGTAATATTTTAAATCATGAAATGCAGCATCTAAAGCAACATGACATACTTTTCAAACAAGTAACTTCAATACTAACAATCTTGTATTGGTGGTTTCCTCCAATATATTGGTTACAGAAATGTATCAACTTTTATATAGAAGTTCGAGCAGACGAAAAAGTTACAGAATCATTAAATCCGATTGATGCACTAGATTATGCAGAAACTCTAATAAATGTACAAAAGAAAATACAGTTTGCGGATAGTATTATATCAAATGATATTTCAGCTTATTTGATAGGAGAAAGTAACAGTATACTTTCGTATCGAGTGAATTATTTATTAAACAAACAAATCAAACAAAAGACAAATAAGTTCCTACTATTCTTCCTTTTTTTATTACCTATACTAACTAATTCCATAATTTTCGAAGCTTATTATGAAAATCCAAAAAATTTGAATGATACTTTATCTGAGCAAGATCTACTAAATAAGAATTATTTAATCCAGCACAAAGATGGGACATATTCTCTTTGTAACGGAAAAGAATCCTTTTTCATAGATAATCCAAAAAGTTTAATTGAATCCGGTATAAAAGTAGTGAAGGAGTAAATTTATGAAAAAAACAATTAATTCTATTTTATTATTAACACTAATTTTAAGTTGCAACTTTATTCAAACTATTTCTGTTTTTGCAAACGAAATCGGACCAAATCCAGCCATTGAAGCAAGAGCAGACATCATAGAATGGAGATATAAGCTTGAAAATGGAAGAGTATATAAACGTCGTTATAATTACACTAAACAAAAATGGATTGGAGATTGGATTCCAGCATAGATTATGACGTAGTAACGCTTAAAAAATAGCCTAACATCGGAAAAATCAGAACAAAGCAAGACTAGCAGCAAACCAATAGTTAGAAGAAGTGAAATTTCTAGAAATCTATCTATTTATAAAATACATGAAGTACAAGAATCACAAAAATAGTTACACCACAGACTAAAACTGAGATATAAAATACACATTCAATTTCTCATCAGGAACACGCTCTCTATATTATTGGTATCAATTTGGTAGCAAAGTAACCTATAAACACATAAAAAGTGCCTTATATAAGGCACTTTTACTCATTTTATCTCTACTCGAACTCGAGAGTCCGCATCATAAACATTCTATAATTGGCTGATTTTAGTATAAATTCGAGATGTTTTTATACGTATTTACCACATTATTTTCTTTTACAAGAATTTTTTTAGTCATTTTTTAGTCAAAAATTTTCAGATCCTAATGTGATTATTCATTGTCTCCAAGATGGTTACTTGTCAATTCAAAGTTCTTCTCTATCTTTCTATAATACTCTTCGACTACAATATCCTCCACTTTTCTTTTAATACTACGTAAATTATTATATTTTTTCAACTCATTCAGTCGCAAAGCAACATCAGCGAATTGCAACTTTATTGATGTGTCTTCATTAATTTTATTAATCAATTCCTCTGCAATTTCGTTAATAAATCTTATTTTTTCTCCATCCGATAAATTTACAAAACGGTATACCATATCAAATCTTGATTTAAGTGAATCTGGCACTACTTTTAAATACTGTTCCTTAGAAATATTCGATGTAAACACAATTATATATCCATTTAAATCATGTTCTGTTCCATGTCGATCAGTAAATTTTCCATCTTCAAGCAATTCATAAAAAAAATGAAATACACTCGGTGTAGCTTTCTCAAATTCATCGATCAAAATCACTTTCGACTTTGATAGTTTCATTTTATTAATAAGTTCCCCACCTTCTTCACTTCCAATATAACCAAGCGGAGAACCTATTAAGCTATTTAAAACGCCTTCATTTGAGTAGTTCCCAAAATTTATTTTAATTAATGTCTGTCCAGGATACATAATTTCTGATAATATTTTTGCAAATTCAGTTTTACCAATGCCAGATTCTCCAGTTAAAAAAACAGAAAAAATTTTACGTTGTTTTATTTTATTCAACAATGCAAATTTTTTAAGATTAAAACTAAAATCTCTCTTAAACCCCTCATGTCCTTTTAACTGTGATGTTAGGTGTTCAATTATTTCTGTTAGTCCCCTACTCAAAGACAGTGACTTTTCGGGGATACTAATTTCTGTGTCCCCGTTTGTATTAAAAAAGAATTGATCATACTTAAATGTAAATGGTAAATATTTTTGTAGCTCTTCTTTCATGTCTTCACTAATTAAAAAATGGACATTTTTCTTTTTGCTTTGAATTGTTCTCAAAAAAATTTCAAACACTAAAATCAAATCTTGCCTCAATGCAAATGTATATACCATTTGAGTAATATCTATATATTGAACATTTTGTTCTATAAGAATGCCTTTTATATTTTCAACATTTAACTTATAATTGATACTATCTTTACCAACAAAAAAACTTCCAATAGACACAATCTGATACTTCTCAAGAATCTTTTCTAGCAAAGATTGTTTATATAGCAATAGAGGAATAGGTGCAACATCAGTTTTATCCATTAACATATCATTTTCTTTATCTATGTTTTCCTCTTTTATTGTCAAATATTCTTCATTTATTTCATCAAATATATATGGATATTTAGTTAAAAAAGCAACTTTGGTTTTACTATTTATCGAAAACTCAACAGTTTTAAACCGTTCTATTAAAGTATATAAATATCTCTCAGTAAACAGCCTGTAATCTCCGTTTTCAAGAGCCAATACTGTAATATCAATTATACAATTATCAACAAAATCATCTAAGTAATTTATATCATCTATATTCGGAGCTAAATTAAATATAAACGCAATACTAACAAAGTTTCGAGACGAAAATTGATGTTTAAAATCATCCAATTTTTCAAAGTCAAATACATATAACACTTTATTCACCAACTCGCTCCTTATTAATATTTAATTCTTGAATAATTGCAATGACATCAATCAAATGCATATTTTCATTTAATTTATTCGATTTGAATTCAAAAGGGGATTTTTGCTGTTTTGTACTATCCGAACTGTCTTTCATCATGTCATCATCATCTTGCTGCGTTTCACTTTTATAAGACTCAGACAACAAATCCAAAAATTTCGACGAAACACTTTCTCGCTTCGAAAAATCTATTTTCCCCCTATATATTCCAACTACACTAAGTTTTCCTAATTGCAAATCATTGTGTTGATATCCATTCTCAAAATTTTCATTTGATTTATATGGCAATTGAATAAGGCATTTTTCCTTATCACCCAGGACGTTCTGTTCAAATTGATAGTCAATTGTAAAATCATCCAGCATCTTTTCCATCATTTTATTCATGTTAATCTCTATACTATCATTACTTTGATTTTTCAATTTACTATCCTGCAAAACATTCAAAATCATAACTGTGTCATCAACATTTCTTCTTTTCAACTCTACATCTTTAAAAAGAATCAATTGACCTGGTGTAATATTTTGGGATGTATTATTACTATCATTAGCAACCTCATATAACTTTCTTAACATTATTGATTTTGTGGTTTTTACATCAAAATTTTCATAAACGCGTTTTTTGTAATTATCTTCTCTTTCTGCAGAAATTTCTCCTGATAAACCACTTGTTTTAGAAGAAAAAGCAGAAGTTGTTCTTAATAATTCCTCCGAAACCTGCTCTTGTTCAACTGTTTTCATAATTTTATTGTCGATAAGCATCGCAATTTCGTGTACTTTAGAGGTATTGATATAAAAAAGATTAAACAGATCTTTTTTAGTAGCATTTATCGAAGATGGTAAATTTTCTTTTTTATGCGTTTCATTTTTTAACATTAACAGGCTAATGAAGAAAATACCAGTAAGCATAGTTAATATTGTAAACCGATTTTGAGTGTAAAATTGATTTACAATATTTAAATTTACTACTATACACAAAACAAGAAATGTAATTATCGTTACAGTGACATTCCACTGTTCTAATGCATTATATCGAAATATCTTATTTGCCAAAATAACCAATATCCATATCAAAATAGGGATAAAGAAAAAGAAATGATTTTTTCCATAGTAAATCAATATCTCATACAAACATAGATCGATAAATAAGTATATGCTTGACAAACATATAATCTTTATTATTTCCATATTAAACAAATTCTTAATTATTTTCATTATTCAAAACCTCCCTTCTATAAACTAGGATTCACTAAAAAAAATATATATTTTCAATTTTTAAAGATTTGATTTTATTTCTCTACCATCATAAATTGGTTGAAAATGAATATCTTTAATAAGAATTTCTCTCTTAACTCGATCCGGATATGTAATAAATACAGGAATATTTTGTTTCTTACAAAGTTGAGTTAGCATTTTTTTATATGTTTCAGGTACATTGTGTCCAATAATCAAATGCTTAATTTCTCCTTGATTAAAAGCGACAAATCGATCTTTTTGTACAATTCTATATTCCGATTCGTTCTCCCAACATTTAAATTTTTTATATAAAGAATCTACTATCTTTTCTTCTAATAACGGATCATTAACCCAACAAAAAGGTTTCTCATTTTGTTCTGTTAAATAAGTTACTTTTTTTATACAATTTAATGAATTCTTTGTGCTAAATCCAATACATATTCCTTGATAATTATTAGCATATAAGCCCCACATCAAATGAGATTTTGGATTATCAGTTAAAGACAATATTCTATACTTTGCAAAACGTTTATAAGTATAAGGAGGTACTATTCCTTTACTCGAATACAAAGAACCTCCTGCTGTGCCATCTCCAAATATCGAAAGATGTAATGCTTCAAATGGATCATTCAATTCATTAAGAGTAGCACAGTATAAACGATGTTCTTGAATAATATCTAATATATATCCAATATTAGAGTTATCATAGTTTTTTTTATCATTTGAATCAATAATCTCTTTAGCTTTTGTAAAATCCACTTGCTTAAATGATATAGATTTATATTTATATATGGTTTCTGGTATCATACAATCCTCCTAAAAGAATTCTATCACTCTTGTATCTTCATATTTCTGAGTTATTCATCTAAAACATTAAAATCATCTAAGTGATATGTGGTCACAGGTGTTACATACAACTAATAAGCTTATTTTAGTATCAATTCGGATGGTTTTTATACATATTTACCACATTATATTCTTTCACAAGAATTGCTTTAGTCAAATCCCCATTTACAATAACTTCTTATTTATAGAAATATTTAATATCCATAATAAGAAAGTAGCTTTTCTAAAGAAACATCTATTTTCTTTTTCTTCAAGAGCTCTATTCTATTATGATATAGCTGTTTTATTAAGACATTTGCTTGCTCACCATAATGAATCTCATTATGACAATTACTACATAATGCAACAATATTCTCTTCCACATCTAACGAATATTCAAACTCGTCTTGTTGAGACATAGGAATAAGATGGTGTGCTTCTAAATATGGCAATCCATCACTTTTCTTATTGAAAGTTTCATGCTGTGGATTAATTTCACATTTATATTGAGAATGAACAATAGCATTAATCGATTTCTGCTTATCTCTTGGATAAACAGAAACACCTTGATTTAAAACTTTAGGTTCTCGTCGCATTTCAGGATCATTATTATATTCAAATTGATAATTCTTTTTAGCATGATGCGTGTTAATAAAATCATTTAATACAATGTCTTCACGAGCATTGTATCGTCTCAAATCCTTAGCTAATTTATTTTTAGAATATTGATCTATGTATTTAAGTACATCTAAGACAAGAGATTGATGTTCCACTTTATTTGCATACCAAATATTAGATTGTCCAAATCCAACATTGTTCATATTATCCTTAGCTCTAGGAATAACTTTATTTCTTTTTTGTTCAGGCAATAGTACAGCATCATGATAGTTTGATTCAATGTTATATGGCCTGCCTAAATACTCTTTTCGATTTCTAAAAACTTTTGCGTTCTTATACCACCCAACAATTACAGTTGTATTAATATTCTTCTTAGGATTTTTCGCGCAAAATACCACTGTTACTTTCTCTATCTCATCTTGAGATTGATAAGCACTATCAATCTTTTCTATATGCAACTCTTGTGGTCTTCTACTGCTAGCATCATAACCACCTACATATTTTGTCTCAACAAATCCTTTTACAGTCCCATCCTCACATCTATGAAAATTATATTTTTCAAAAGCATCACCAGTATCGGTAATATATTGACCCCCATTTATAGGCGTTTCTTTATGGCGAGAAAAATCATAATATTTCATATATGCTATATTACAAAATAGAATTCTTTCCCTTTCAGAATAATTCTTAAGCATTTCATCCAACATAATAGATTTTGCACCTTGTACATTTTTCTCGAATACATACGGCGATGCTAATGTTTTATATTCTTCCAAAAAGAAAAATCTATATTGATATTCTGCTTTATCAAAACCAAAGCTCATTTGTCTTTCTTCTACATAACCCTGCAGACGCAATAATTCTTCATGAGTTAACTGATTTTTCAAGGTTTCTATATCATATGAAAAGCATTCATAAACATGTTTTACTTCAAATATCTTCTCAACTATTCCGTCACTAAGCCGAAATGCAACATATGGTGTAACTTTGGAAGGATATCCTTTCTTATACGGATGAGCATGTATACAATATTTATAAATCAACTTTTCTGTTCCATTTACAGGAAAAGTCATAACTTCATTGTATTGATTCTCTATCATATGATTACCTCTTTAACAGATCCCAAGGTGTAACTATACCCTCAAGTTTCTGATTACTATGACCCGTTTTGGTTACGAAGGAAAGAACCAAGCGTTTATCACCTATTAGAGGATGAGCATAGTCCTTCTTAATATCTGCGACAGCATAATTCAGTCCAACAAAGTTAAAATATTCGCTACTGTGAGAATCTAATTTAATATAATTTTTATATTCTTCAATAGTAGAATCTTTATCAACTTCAATGATTTCATCAAAAGATAATTTGGTAAATATCGTGTTTTCACTAAATACTCCGATTACTTTTTGTTGATCATCTAATACCGGTACGTGAGAAATATTTAACTCTTTCATTTTATGAATTGTAGTACCGACCAAATCTTGCATTCTTACAAAATATACATTATTAACATAAATATCTTTTACTAATAATGGGTGCTCAATTAACTCAATAATCTTTTTCAAAGATTCATACACAACCGATGTTATCTCAAAAGCCTCTTTTCCATGAATTTCCGTTTTGTTATGCTGACACACATTTCTTAATGTACGGATGATATTTATCTCATTTCTAAAGTCCGAAAACTCTTCTAAATTGCTCAAATAGTGATAGGGACTTTCTTTGTCTTCTAATCCATATTTAGTCTTGACAACACTTTCAAATTTTTTGCATAAATCAATAAAATCATTTGGTCTAACTTTATTCATAATTGACCTCCAAAAACTAATAGCAATGAAGATTCATACTACTATCTCATTACTTTTTCTAATAAAGTTTGATAGCTATCAACTACATCATAAACAACATTTCCATTTGAGATTGCTTTAAAATGCTCTCTAGCACAATGAATCTTCGATTCTTCTATCAATCTCAATTGCATTGAATTCATTGATCCTTTTGTTTCGGCAACAAAATAGATATGCTTTACTCTTCTTTCATAAAACGCGATTGCCCAGTCAGGATTATAGTGACCAACTGGAGTTGAAATATAAAAACCTTTTGGTAATTTTACATACACAGCTACATCTTTATTTGTATCTAATTCTGAGGCAAAAGCCATTTCATTTGTTGAATCATATACAACATGATCATATAAATGCTTATTGGCTTTCATTGCATTCACACCCAAACGACCTTTAATCGTTGGATCTGTAAATACTTCTGTTCCATATTTTTCATCCATAACATCATAAGTAATATGTTCAATAATTGCGGTTGCCTTTTCATCATTGATCAGTGCTGCAGCTTTGATAATAAATTCTTCTGGATTATCCTTAAACTGATTGAATGTTTCTGGCTGAATTCCTTGAAGAATTCGAATAATAGCTTTTCTAGTAAGCCCTGTTTCCTCTACTAGTTTGCCAATCAAATCATATTTAACATTAGAACTAGTTTGAACAACATTTCCATAGTTTGAAGACTCTTCTTTTATAAAAGATGTTCCACTTAAAAGATCTTCTTTTGATTTAATTTGTTCCATAGCTCCAGTTTCGACTCTAAAGTAGATTTTTGGTACTCGAAGTTTTCTATCTAGTGAATTAATGGATTTTCTAATCAATTCATCAGTATCAAAATCAACAACATAAACAGATTTAGAATTTATTTTATTCCACAACGCTTTAAATTCAGGCATAGCAAGTTTTTCTTCATCAACCTTTAACTCAACATTATTACTACGTGCATTTTCTGGTTGCATTGCTCTACTATCATAGATGGAATCAATAATCTCAATAACGGATGATACAGAATCAGCTACCTCTTCAGCTACTTTCAGTTCGCCATTTGCTTTATCCTCATAATATTTATCTGTTAGTACACCTTTTCTATCGATATATTTATTGGCATAAAGCTCAAGATAAATTGCATTACCGATATCATTATCAATAACTTGTTCATTCCCTTTATCATCTTTAATGACTTTTCCAATAAACAATTCGGGAGTTACAGCACGTGGTCGATCTGCTACAGCTTCTGCGATCTCACTCTGAAGTCCTTTAGCAAAACTATCATAGCTTTCACTAGCAATAACTGTAAGTACATTTACGTTGTGCACATCATTTCCAAGAACATTTACATCCATACGTTCTCCATCTTGATTTACGCATAGACGAAGGCCACGCCCAACTTCTTGGCGTTTACGAACTTCACTGCTACTTTGTTTTAGTGTACAAATTTGAAATACATTTGGATTGTCCCATCCTTCTCGAAGCGCAGAATGTGAGAAAATAAAACGCACAGGAGATTTTTTTGGATTTCTATCAAGAAGAAGTTCCTTATTTTTCATAATGAGGTCATATGCATCCACATCATTTGACATCTTCTCTTTTGAATTCTCACGTTTTTCATTTGCCTTACTATCAATCATCTTCCCTTTTTTATCGATAGAAAAATATCCAGCATGTGTTTTTTCAGCAGGAATGGACTCCAAATATTTCAAATAGTCATCTGGTACTACGTCAAGAAAAAGGACTCATAAAATAGATAAATTTTAAATTCTAATG
>OIWP01002446.1_pt1 | contig 18856 bp, 16 predicted proteins | sample 1587661 | NCBI WGS metagenome assembly OIWP01 (sample SAMEA3888899, study PRJEB22519) | human gut metagenome | biome: human gut; feature: human-associated habitat; material: faeces | place: Denmark | collected 2010 | reverse complement strand
TGGCTTTCGCCAAAGCAGCGGGAATGTGCCTGATGAATGGGTATGCAGTTTTCAAAGTTCCGGGAGAGATAAAAAAGACCTCTCACTCTATTTGCCGTTGAGTGAGAGGTCTAACAACCCTATTTACTCAAAAAAGTTTTTCAGCTTTTTGAGTATCCGGTTTTTCCGCTTGTGGACGGCCTGCTGGGAAACGCCCAGGCCTTTTGCCACTTCGCTTTCTGTTTTCTCGTCAAAGAACAGGGCACAAATGAAATCCCGTTCTTCTTTGGTAAGCTGTATAAGCGCGGTATGTAGCTTGTCCACCACAAGTTTTCGGATCACTACATCCTCCACGCTCTCCGCAGCAGCGGCAAACTGGCGGGCATTTTCTTCCATGAGCCTGTCCAGGGAATCCTCCCGGCTGGGGAGAACCTGTTTGATTTCGCCGTTGCTGCCGTAAACCGGGCGCTCGCTTTTCAGATCCGCCTCAAAGTAGCGCATTTTCCGGTCGCCCCGCATATAAGCGGTATATACCTCGTCCGTGACCTCGACAAATTGGCCGCGAACCCATATTTTCTTTTTACCAGCGTCCACGCTGTGTACCTCCGTTTCGTCTGAATTTCGGGAAGAAATCCAGACGGACGGCGGCCCCCTGCAACGCGGCTGGCTTGTCCTAACGGGAAATAACAGAAATCTGCATTTCCCGACATAGAAAAAGCGCGCACACCTTCTGGTGTACGCGCTCGGCTGTTGGCTTTTGGCGGATGATGGGTAAGGCCCAGGGAAAAGGAAAAAGCCTGTCGAACAAAAAAATACCGCAATCCCCTTGAGGACTGCGGTATGTAGGAAATGCGGATTTAATCCGGCGCGGGGCGGGCAGGCCCCCGGCTTTTTCTTTTCAGGCTCCATGTGCTATCCCCTTATGGGGATAAGCTGACAGACATCACCACCTTTCCCCAGACTAAAAATGTAGATGGGGGTAGTATAATGGATGAAATACAAATGAAATGGAAACGAAACGCAAATAGAACACAATTCGGTCGCAAATTCAGAGCAAAGCCGACAAGGAAAGGGCGGAAAAAAGCGCCATTTGTAGGGCTTTGGAAGAATGGCGCGAAAAAACGGCAGCCCATAGAGGGCTGCCGTTCTCAATCATCAATGTACTTCCATGCAGTACCCGATGTCCCGGATACAGGAAATTGCAAAAGGTGGCCGGGGAAAGGCTGCGTACAGTTTCTGCCGCATACTCCGCACATGGCTGCCCACCGCGATATTTTCATTGCCAAAGGGTTCTTCTTTCCAGACTTTTTCATACATCTGTCCGTAGGTAAGCACCCGCCCTTTATTGGTCACTAATAGGCAGAGCAGGGCGAACTCCTTGGTATTCAGCTCAATTTCCTGCTGACCGTGATAGATTTTTCGGCGGTCTGGGTAGATTTGCAGGCCAGGGAGTGACAGGATCGGCTCTGGGTCAATCTCCCACATTTTCAAATCCGGGTGGAACTGTAAAAAGGTAAGAAAATCCTCAAATGTCCGTTTGTCTTTATCCTCCAGCTCCATAATCACTACTCGTCCGATGGTATCACCTCCCGGCTGCTTGGCCAGGCGGCTTCTCTCAATTTCTTATAGCTCGTTTCACTGATGACGTGTTCCAGTTTGCAAGCATCCTGTGCCGCAATATCCTGGGGTACACCAGCCTCGATGAGCTGCCTGGTGAAAAACTGGTGCTTTTCATAAATCTGTTCGGCAAACTGTAATCCCAATTCTGTCAGGGAGAGTGTGCCGTCGGCATTTTTTACAAGATGCCCGGATTTGGACAACTCCTTGACAGCCCGGCTTACAGAGGGCTTTTTTACTCCTAAATGCTCTGCCACATCCACACAGCGGACATAACCATGTCTTTTCTGCATCATCAAGACTGCCTCCAGATAGTCCTCCATTGCTGATGTCAAAGCCATTGGCACACCTCCCATCCAAAGTATTTTGGGTATTAGCTACCGTTATTTTGCCTTTACATTGGCGATCTCAATGAAAAGCTGGTCACTGCCGAAGCTGAAGGATTCAATCTTGTCGCTGTTAAATGCCGCATACTGGTGAGCTGAAGTAAACGGAACCAGCACGGCCTGATCTGCCGCAAAGGTAAGCACCTCGCTATAGATTTCCTGCACACGGTCCAAATCAGCGGTGCTGTCCAGCTCTTTAATGGTGTCCGTGCCATTTTCCATAGTAAGGGCAACCTGCCACAAAATCGGGTCGGACATCATTTCCGGGTTCATATTCGTCATGGTGAGGAACGGGTCATAGTAACCGCCGTAGGTTGTGTGGAGCGAGAAATCAAAATCGGTAGAAACCTGCGTAAACCACGTCATATTATCCGAACCGCGAGGCGTTACTTCAAACCCTACTTCACCCAATTCCTGAGCAATTACAAGCGCCGCATCGTCCATTGTTCCCTGATTGGTGATATAATCCAGCGTAACACTCAATTTTGCGCCATCTTTTTCGCGGATGCCATCGCCATCACTGTCTACCCAACCGGCGCTTTCCAGCAATTCTTTTGCTTTATCTGCATTGTAGCTGTATGTAGTGGCTTCTACATCGCAATACGGTAGAGAGGTATCCAGCAACTGTTCCGAAGCTGTTTCAAGACCGGAGAATACACTGTCGCTGATCGTTTCCTTATCAATCGCATAGGCCACCGCCTGCCGGACAGCGGCATCGTTAAACGGAGCCTCCTGTGTATTGAAGCCGATAAAACGGCTGTTGGAAATGCTGTCATCCAATACGGTGCCAATTCCATCCGCAGAGGAAAGTTCGGTATAACCAGCAAAGCTCAAACGGGATGTACCCGCCAGCAGATCCACTTCGCCATTGCGCAGCGCGAGAATCGCGGCATCTGGGTCTGCGATTACCTTTACGGTAAATTCGTCCACATCAGGCTTTTCACCCCAATAGTTAGGATTGCGGACGAAAGTATAAGAGGTTCCGTCGCCATCCCCGGCATACATATAAGGGCCGGTTCCCATTGTCTGGGTCATCAATTCTTCTTTGGTCGTCAAATCTTCATTGAACGCATTGGGCGACACGATTCCCATTGGGTTGCACATGGCAAGGTCGTTCAAAACACCATAATAAGGAGTGGTAAGGTGAATTGCCACGGTATGTTCGTCCACCACTTCAATCGACTCCGTGAGTGTTCCAATCTTGCCAAAAGATGCAATATAGTCTCCCAAGTTGGAAAATGCCGCTTCCAAGCTGGTTTTTACTGCTTCCGCATTGAGGTCAGCACCGTCCGAAAACTTTACGCCTTCTTTCAGGTGGAAAGTATAGGTCAGTCCATCATCACTGATGTCCCACGTTTCGGCCAACCCTGCCTTAAATTCACCGCCTTCCCGAACAACGAGCGTATCATAGCAGTTACGGGCATAGTAGGTGAATCCGTAAGTACCGTTGGAAGTGGCGGGAGACATCGCCGGATAGAAGCCGGTGGAAAAATCCCAGCTTTCTGTTGTTGAGATGCTTACCGGAGTAGTATCAGAACCGGAAGTATCGGGTGCCTCACTGTTGCAGGCGCAAAGGCCGAGCGCCATAACGCCAGCCATCATCAGCGCAGCAAATGACTTTAGTTTCATAAAATAAACCGTCCTTTCGTTTTTTTGTATATATCACACCCTAAAGGGTGCATATACCTGTTTCAAATCAAGTGGGAGGCCTGTAAAAGCTGTTTGGTATAGGAATTTTTGAATACATCCAGATTCCCATTCCACCGGCAGCTTTCAATCAGTTCCCCGTTTTGCATCACATGAATTTCGTCCGCGAGATAAAGCGCCGCGTCGATCTCATGGGTAATGAAAAGATAACTGCATTGTTCTTCCTCCTGAACTTTTTTTAGCAATTCTAAAATATTTTTACGCAAGATGACATCCAAACCACTGATGGATTCGTCAAAGACGATATAGCGTGGGGAAACAGCCAGAGCACGGGCAATCCCTACGCGCTTTTGCTGCCCGCCGGAAAGTTCGCCCGTTTTCTTTTTTGCCGCTTCTTTGGGCAGGCCCATGCGGTCAAGCAGTTCATAAACTCTGGCCTGCTCTTTATCCTTTGACAAGTCCAGCAGATTTCGGATTGGCTCGGCAATCGCCTGATAAACCGTAAAATGGGGGTCAAGGGCGCTTTTTCCGTCCTGCAATACCAGTTGGATTGCTTTTGCCGTTTCTTTCCGGTTTCTTTTTCCTTTGCGGGAAATCGGTTTTCCGTCCAGCAGGATTTGACCGGACGAAGGTGATTCCAGCCCCAAAATTAACCGTGACAAGGTGCTTTTTCCACAGCCGCTTTCTCCCACCAAAGCATAGATGCAGTGATCTTCCATAGACAGACTCACATCGGAAACCGCGTCAAACAGCAGCTTATCTTCGCCTCTATACTGTTTGCTTACATTTTTCACCTCCAGCATGTACTCACCCCCATCCCAAGTGGATTGCTTCAATCAGTTCTCTCGTATAACCGGCTTTCGGATTCTGCAAAACCTCTTTGGCGCTGCCCTGTTCCACCATCCGGCCTTCCTTCATAATCAGGACATGGCCGCCGATATGCCGGGCAACGTCAAAATCATGGGTCACAATCAAAAGGGCGCAGCCCTGCTCCTGTAGATGCAAAAATTGCTCAACTGCTTTGTCCCTGTGAATCGCGTCTAAAGCGGTAGTCGGTTCATCGGCAATCACCAGCTTTGCGTTACCGGCAATCGCAAGGGCAATGAGGCAGCGCTGGAGCATACCACCCGAAAGCTGATACGGCCTGCTGCTTAAAATCCTTTTGGTGTCTGTAAGCCCTGCCCGAGACAACGCCTGTTCATAAAGAGACAAGGCTTCCTTTTTCTTCAAATCTTGATGCAGGTTAAGAAATTCGGCCATTTGAGCACCAATTTTTCTGGAAGGGTCGAGCGCCGTCATCGGATTTTGCGGGATAAAAGCGATTTTATTGCCGTAGTACAGCGCCCGTTCTTTTTCCTTTAGCTGTAAAAGCGATCTGTTATCAAAAAAGATTTCGCCATTCACTTGGAAGGCGCTGCTGTTAAGCAGCCCCAAAATTGCCCGGCAGGTCATCGTTTTTCCGCTTCCTGATTGGCCTAAAAGGATAACTGCACCCGCTTCCTCCAACGAAAAACTGATGTCCTTCACCAAATCCTGATATGGATTTTTAAGCGCAATGCTAAGATGTTCTACCTGTAACAGCTTTTTGCTCATAGCACATCCTCCTGCGGCTGAAGAATGTCCCTAAGCGCCTCGCCAAACAGATTGAAGCCTGCGGCGGCAATGAAAATGCAGATACCGGGGTAAATGAGCAGTTCCGGGTGGGAATACAACGCCACCTGCGCTTCCTCCAGCATTGCGCCCCATTCAGCCGTTCCGCTGGGCAGACCAAGGCCGAGAAACGAAAAGCTGGAAACCGTGAGGATGGCCGAAGCTACGCCCGTTGAAAAATACACCAAAAACTGCGGAAGGATATTGGGAATTAAATGGTGAACAATAAGCTGCCACATTCCACAGCCGGACACCCTCGCGGCGACAATGTAATCCCGCCCAAGTTCCGTTTTGGCATAGGTGCGAATAAGCTGCATAAACCGCGCCCACATGGAGATGACAACCGCCCAAATAATATTTTGCAGGCCATTTCCCAAAACGCCGATAATCGCCACTGCGATAATGAGCGTGGGGAAAGCGATAAATACCTGGCTGATTCCTGTCACAACACGGTCAAACCAGCCGCCGATACACGCTGTCATCATTCCAAGGATTAAACCAATCCCTCCCAACAGAATCAAAATGGGAAGCGCCAGCCCAAGGGAAGCTCTCGCACCATAGATCAAACGGGATAGTTCACACCGGCCAAGCTGATCGGTTCCAAGGGGATAATCGGCGCTCGGCGCTTGATATTTCATCAGTGGATTCACCTCGTCCGGCGCATGGGGAGCCAAAAGCGGTGCGAGAATTGCAACGGCGCAGATCAGCACAATCAGGCCAAGCCCGATGACCGCCTGCGGATTTCTCCATATTTTACGCAGCATCGCTTTCCTCCTTTCTCCACGGGCATAGCAAGTGGTTGAGTATTTCGCCAAACAGTTCGGCCAGAAGATACAGCGCGGCGATAATCAGCATACAAGCGCCAATCGCATTGGCATCAGCGGCCATAATACAGTTCATCAGGTAGTTGCCCACACCTTTGATAGAAAAGACCTTTTCCACCACGGCGCTTCCAGCAATCAGATAGCTTACATACTGGCAGAACAGGGTGATGACGGGCGGCAGGGCATTGCGGAATACCTTCTTCCAGAGGATCCTGTTTACCGTCATCCCGTTGGCACGGGCAAAGCTCACATAATCACGGTGCATTTCTTCCAGCAGTGAAGCGCGAAATACCCGTACAGTCGAGCAAATCACAGGAAAAGATAAGGTAATGGATGGCAATATCAATCCCATAATCCCCGATGCAGGCGTTACGCTGAAAATCGGGATTTCCACAGCGAAGCCAATCAACAGCAAAAAACCGAGCCAGAACGGAGGAACACAAATTCCAAACAGCGAAACAATCCGCATGATATGGTCCGTCAGCTTGTTCTTTTTGGCCGCGCATAAAACGCCAAGCAGAATTGAAAACACGATAATTTCAGCTAACGACAGAAAAACTAATTGCAGCGTTTGCGGGAAGTAGGCTGCCAAATCCGCAGCCACCTCGTTTGTTGAAAAAATAGATTCCCCAAAGTCGCCGCGAAAGACACCGCCGATCCAGTTCAAATACCGAATCGGAAGCGGCTGATCCAAACCAAGTTCCGCGCGTACCTGTTCAATCACTTCCGGTGTAGGAGAGAGATTTCCACGGCGCACAAGATAAGTGGCTGGGTCTGTACTGGATAATGCAGTCAGGATAAAGCACAGGATGCTTACGCCAAAGAGCAGAACCAGCAGCCGCACGATTCGTTTTATCCAATGAGATTTCACCGTTTCCCTCCTTTCCGGTTAATCAAAGCTAACCATTGTGTCGAAGTAACTGCGGCAGGCGGCATATCGCCCGCCGCAGTGCATAAATTACTGTGCAAGTTTCCAGTTCCGCGCTTTCTGCCGGATATTCCAGAATTTTTGATAGATTCCTTTTTGTTGTATCAGTTCTGCGTGAACGCCTTTTTCTACAATTTTTCCGTTATCCACCACCAAAATCTGATCGGCATCCCGAATCGTGGACAGCCGGTGTGCAATGACAATCAGCGTCTTATTTTTTACCAAAGCGCTGATGGCCTGTTGCAAATGCACCTCGTTTTCCGGGTCAACGCTGGCGGTTGCCTCGTCAAGCAGGATAATCGGCGCGTCCTTGAGCATGGCGCGGGCGATGGAGATCCGCTGCTTTTCTCCACCGGACAGGGTGGAGCCGCCTTCGCCAATTACCGTGTCATATCCTTGTGGCAGAGCAGAGATAAAATCGTGGCAGCAGGCTTTCTTTGCCGCTTCTACCACTTGCTCATGGGTTGCGTCCGGGCAGCCAAACTTAATATTGTTCTCAATAGTATCGTGGAACAGATACACATTTTGAAATACCATGCTCATATTCTTCAAGAGGCTGTCACAGGTAAACTCTTTGACATCGTGGCCGCCTATGGTAATGCTGCCTTCCTGCACATCCCAAAACCGGGCGATCAGCCTTGTAATGGTGGTTTTGCCGCCTCCAGAGGGACCGACAATCGCAGTCATGCTGCCCTGTGGAATGGAAAAACTCACATCCTTCAAAATTGGATTGCCATTCTCATAAGCAAAGGACACATGCTCGAAGCCAATGTCAAAGGAATCCAAAGGGATGTCCCTACCGTTTTCATCAATTTTTTTTGCCTGTTTGATACGCTCTACCCGGTCAAGGGCAGCGTCCATTGTCCGAATCATTGTCGTCATCTGGCCCATAACCTCAATCGGATTGAAGATGGTAAAGGAAGCGATCAGAATAACGGCGAGATTAGCGAAAGACAGGTCGCCGCCAACAGCGAGGATTCCCGCGCACAGCATAATCATGCAGGCCGAAATACGGAACACCATCGAATAGGTCATATTGAGCGGGGTAAATACACGCTCCACCCCATAAGAGGCAGCCGCATTGCTCTCATAGGCATCTTCAATATCGCTCAGATTTTTGTCGCACATATTGAAGGATTTTACAACGGAAATACCTTGCACGTATTCCAATGTGGCCGCAACTGCTTCGGATTGGATTTTCTGCCGCTTTGCAGAGAGCGCCTTTCCTTTTTTCTGCATGTGGCTGTAGATTGGGAAGGAAAGAAGGATGCCTGCCACGAAAATCAAACCGATACGCCAGTCAAAGGCTAAAATGCAACCCGCCATGACAATCATACTCAAAACGCCGGTTGTAACCTTATCAAGAATGTGCATAGAGTAGTTCTCGAGAAAGTTCAAATCCGTTGTAACAGTCGCCGTAATGTCTCCGACACTGTTATCATGGAAAAAGCCCATCGGCACATTCCGCAGCCGGTCGCCCAATGCAATCCGTTCTCTGGCTACAAACTCAAAGCCTGCCGTACTTTGCAGCCGGTAAACCAGATATTTGAAAATCATGCGCAGGATTAAACCTCCTGCAATCAAGCCGATAACAATACCCCATGTTTGTCCTGTAATCGGTTGACCGTTCTGCAATTCTATCAGGACAAGAAAGACGGCGGCGATTGGCAGCAGGCCGAACATGGATTCCAGAAAGCCACAGATAAAGCTGCCCCAAATCCGTTTCGATAAGTTCCCGCTTAAACGCAGTACGCGCCGGATGATTTTCAGCATAATTCACTCACCTCCTGATTCATACTCCAGTCCATTGCGCTGATATGAGCTTTCCACATATCCAGATAGGTTTCGGAATGGGTTAGAAGCTGCTCATGGGTTCCCTGTGCGGTAATCTGTCCGTTTTCCAACACTAAAATCTGGTCGGCATACATAATGGTAGAGAGCCGGTGCGCAATGACAATCAGAGTTTTCCCCTTTGTCAGCTTATCAATGGAACGCTGCAATTTATCTTCATTCTCCGGGTCTGTGAAGGCGGTGGCTTCATCTAAAATCACGATAGGCGCATTTTTGAGGATTGCCCGCGCTATGGCAAGGCGCTGGCGCTCGCCACCGGAAAGCCTTGCCCCGGCGTCACCGGCATTGGTATCGTACCCTTGGGGGAAACGTGAAATAAATTCATCGCACCCGGCCTGTGCTGCCGCCCATTCCACTTCCTTATCAGTAGCCTCCGGTTTACCAATGCGGATATTATCGCGCAGACTCATATTGAACAGAAAGTTGTCCTGCGATACATAGCTGATCTTCTCTGTTAAGTCGGTAAGGGACATCTCCCGAATATCAATCCCGCCTACTAAAACTGCGCCTGCATCGACATCCCAAAACCGGGCGATCAGTTTGGCTAAGGTTGATTTACCCGAACCGGAAGGCCCCACAAAGGCAGTTACGCTTCCGGCCTTTGCTGTGAAAGAAATACCGTGAATGATCTCGCTGTCGCCATAGCCGAAATGAACATCCTTCATCTGCACATCGGCTTTGTCCGTGCGCTTCGGCTGTGCCGGTTCCGACAATTCTTCCATATCAAGAAGCGCCTGAATACGGGGCTGCACTTCGGAGATAACGGCAAAACTTTCCCAAAACTCGGTAAAGTTTTGCAGGGAACCAACGATTGCCATAGAGAGAAGAATACAAACAATCAGTTCGGCAAGACTAACTGCACCGCCTGAAATAAGAGCCATTCCGACAGGCAAAACAAAGGCGATAGAGGAAGGCAGAATCGCTTGGCTGATACTCATAAACGGCCAACAGTGTTTATACCACTTTGTCGTGATGTCTCGCACCTTTAAGACCGCCGACTGGAACCGCCCCATTGAGGAAGCAGTCTGATTAAATGCTTTGATGACCTCCATACCATTGACATATTCCACAATGGTTGCGTTCATATTGGCATTGGACATCATGTATTCCTTCATCACTTCGCCACGGCCAAACATCATGCCATAATAGATCAGGTTTCCCAAAATAGCTGAAACCAAAGCGGCCAATGCCATACGCCAGTCAATCACCAGCAAATATAAGATGACAAAAATCGGGACAAGTATGCTCGCGGTCATCTCGGGGATAGCATGAGCCAGCGGTCCTTCCAATCGCTCCGCATCGTCGATGACAAGTTGCTTAAACTCGCCGGACGATTTCTCTTGAATCGTTCCCATAGATACCTTGGACATCTTCTTCATAATTGCAATACGGATATTTTTAATGATTTCATAGGCTACTTTGTGGGAACACAAAGTAGATTTCGCGTAAAGAGCATGTTTTAGAAGATACCCGCATAGAGCAATTACTGGCAGGAGAATTGCCCATGTAGTCGTCAAACTGTTTTCCAATGCCTTTTGCAGCAATACGGCCACAGCAATATATGGAACAACGCCAAAGGCAGAGGATAAAACAGACAGGACAACGGCAAATGATAATTGTGATTTCTTTTCTTTAGCAAAGCGAAGAATACCCTTATATGGAGATTCTCTTTTGCCACTTTCTTTCTGCATATACATTTACCCGCCTTTCCGTGTTGTTTTCCAAACATAATCAGCATAGCAAAACAGCTTTCGTTTTTGTGACCGAATCCGGCAGTTCTATACCCCAATCCGACAAATCTGTTTTTGTAACGGCTTGCTTTTTCTTATGTAATATGGTATTATAGTTAGCAGTAACTAACCTTGTGTTTATGAAAGGAGTACGGCATTATGCTTTTACAATGGTCTGCGCCAGAATATGTGCCACGCTCTTTTCTCGTTTCCGGCGTTTCGGGTACGAATAAAGCAGTGAAGCAAACCGATACCAGCTTTCGGCTTACAAAACAAGTGGCCGATGGATTGGTGGATATGCAGGAAGTGTCAAAAGGATTATTTTTAGTGCAGTCTGAAATGGCGTTCAAAAAGGAAACGGAACTGTGCGAAGAGTATCCAGAGCGCAAAGTCTTTCAACTCTCTTTCTGTATGAATGGGGTCTGCGAATGGGATTATCGTCAAAAACGAGGCGAGCACTACCAGCTTTCCCCTACACAGTGCAGCTTACAGTGTGGAACTTTTTCCCAATGCGTCAGCCGTTTTGGTTCTGAAGAACCTTACCGAACATTAAGCATTTCGCTGGAACAGGAGCGTTTCCTGCCTTTGGCAGAGGATTTAGAAGCTGCGCATTTAATTCGGCGGGATAACAAGATTTGTACCCACATATTTTCTACCACACCGGAAATCCGCTTGGTTTTGCAGCAGCTATTAGACTGCCCGCCAGAGCGAAAGCTACGCAAGTTGTATCTTGAAGGAAAGGTATTGGAACTTGTCTCCCTGTTCTGCGAAGAAGCGATTGGGAAGCAGAAAAATGACAAAGAGATTTCCAGAGAAGATTATCGCTGCTTGATGAAGGCCAGGGAAATTATTGACAATCATTTCCTTCACCCTTTGACAATCGCACAGATTGCGGAGCAATGCTATCTCAGTGAAACTAAATTGAAGCAGGGCTTCAAAACCTGTTTTAATTGTACGGTCTACGAGTACATAGTGGAAAAGCGCATGGAGATGGCACATCGTTTGTTGCAAAGCGGAAAATATAAGGTGAAAGATGTGGTATGGATGGTGGGATATACCAATGCGAGCCATTTTATAGACGCTTTTAAGAAAAGGTATGGAATTACGCCCGGAGAAGTGTAAAAACAATTTATGTACCCAGCCGTCTATGCGGCTGGGCGTTCTCTTTTTAAGGTTATTAAAAATCTGGGCAGCCATAGCCCAGCACCTCATAATGTCCCACGGGGTAGCTGTTCTGCCGGACGGAATCGCCGGAGTTCCCTTCAATGGTGTAAACGCGCCCGTTCTCTACCTTCTCCACAATCCCTGTATGGTCGGAAAGCCCGTCCTGCCCGTTTTCATCGTTCCAGTCAAAGAAGATAATCATGCCGGGGGCCGGTTCGGCGGAGCCGTCCATCCATTGGCCCCTGTCCTTGAACCACTGTACGCCATTGACGCACCCTGCATATTTGGGAATTACGCCGGTATCAATATAGCCGCACTCGTTGGCGCACCAGCTCACAAAACACGCGCACCATTCCACACGGCTGGAAAAACCATACCAGCTCCAGTACGGCTCGCCGCCCACGTTCCCTACCTGGGAGAGCGCCACGGAGACGATGGCCCCGTCCTCGGTGTAAATGCCGTAGAGGACGGCGCTCCACAGGCTGCGGTTTTCCTCGGCCAAAAGCTCGGCAAGCTGCTCTTTTTGTTCCTCGTCAAACCCGTACTGCTCTGCCATTTCCTCGGCGGTCTTGTGGCTGACGGTGATATACAAATAGGTTTGGGTGACGGTGGTTTCCGTCTCCACGATATTGCCATTGCCGTCATCGGTTTCGGTGATGACCGTTTCCGTCCTGGTTTCCGTGCGGGAAGATATTTGGTTCATCTCCCAGAAAATATCCGTGAGGATGGCTTTCTTGCTGTCGTCCATGGTGGCCACCTCCTGGGGGTTATCCGGGTCGGTGGTGGTCTTGACGGCATAGACGGCAAGCACATCCGGCCAGACGGCGCGGGAGCCGGACATCTCCAGCACGTCATGGGACAGGTTGGCCTTTGTGGTGTCGATCTGCTGCTGGTAATCATCGTTGATCTCCTGCACCACGTTCTGCATGGTATAGCCCGAACCGCTGTCCTCACCGGAAAAGAAAATGCCGAAGCAGGAGCCGATCAAAAGCCCGATGAGGCAGATAATGACAATGACCAGCACGGCGATCCAGCCCCCGGCAGCGATGGCGACGATCAGCGCCTTGGTGGCTGCAATAATGGCTTTCACCGCCGCGATGGTGGCCTTGGCCGCAACCTTTGCAGCCGCAACCGCCGCCCTTGCCGCAGCGCGGGCCGCGTGGGCGGCGGCCCTGGCGGCTCTGGCCGTGGCCTGGGCAGTCCGCTGGGCGGCTTTGGCCGCCTGCTGTGTGGTCTTGATACTGGCCTTCGCGGTTTTTTCCGCCGTCTTGATGGATTTGCTGGCGGTTTTTACCGTCCCTTTGGCGGTAGCGGACGCCTGCTTGATGGTCTTGCGGCCCCTGTCCATGGTTTTAATGCTTTTCTTTCCCCGATCCAGGGTCTTGACGGCCCCGCGCTCCTGCCGGAGCGTCTTTACCGGCTCGGAGATCTTGTCCGCCGCCTGCCGGGTTTTCCTCGCCGCCTGCTTCTCCGCTTGTTTTTTCGGCTGTTCGGCTGCGGCTTTCCGCTTCTGGATATTCTCCTTGACCTTGGAGATGTTCTCCTTTGTGGTCTTTATCCCTTTGTGACCCTGCTTGTCAAACTGGTGGATCGCTTCATGGGTGACGCTATCCACCCCGGAAGAAAGACGGTCGGACGCATACTCGCCGGGGGAGCTTTCCGCCGCATACAGGCTGTGGTCGGCCTTATCCCTGGTGCGGATATACGCCTCTTTCATCCGTTCCGAGGCAACCGCTGCTTTGTCAATGGCCTTAATGCTTTTATCGGCCACCCTTGTTTTAATGCCCTTGCCCATGGGCTTCACCTCCTTTCCAGGGCGGGCGCGCCCTTATTCCCCCAGCAGCTTTGCCACAACCACCATCCGCCCGTTTGTCCGGGAATACTCGCAGGTGGAAAGGGTGACAAGCTGGTCGCCATATTCGGCGGTCACGCCCGTATTGTAAAGCGCCAGCGCCTTGCACCTGGCAATATACCCGTCAAAAGCCTCGGCGCTCTCCGCATTGACAAAGTGGTAATACTTGAAGCCTTCCTCGGAGTAGGCCACCGTCTTAAAGGCGGCGATCACCTCATAGTCGCCAAAGCTGTCCAGGGTATCAAAGCGGATGGTCTTGTGCTCCTGGTAGAAATCCTCACTTTCATACTTGCACAGGTCGGAGAACATACTGCCGTTGTTCATGTGATGGCCGTACAGCACCAGATTGTCGGAAATGCCGATGTCGCAGTTTTCCTGCATATAAGGCACCCCATAGCTGCTGTACGACTTATCAAAAGCGTGCTTCAGATAGAAATTGGGGTTATCCTTGGTCTGCATGACGGGGTAATCAATCCGGGTGCCGGGAATGGAAATCCAGCCCACCAGGTCGCTGTTCTGGGCGTACACATCCGCATATTTCTCAAAGGCCGTGAGTTCTTCCGGCTCCTGGGCGGGGTCATCGGCCAGCTCCAGCGTGGGCAGCTCCACATCTTCCTTGACCAGCCCGGCCACCTCGTCAAAGGCTTCGGCGCTTTGCTTCTGGTCCAGGTATTCCCGGCAGAGCATAGCCCCGGAGAAAAGGAAAAGGGCGGCACAAAAGGCCGCCCCCGCGATCATCAGTCTGCTTTTTACTTTGTCACTCATATTTTCACCCTCCTGTACTTACCGTGCCTGCTCTTTACTGGCCGCCTGGCGGCGCTGCCCCTCCGGGGCCGGTTTCAGCCCCCGCAGCTCGGTTTTTACGGAAGATTTTTCGCCGCCTGCTTTTTCCGCAAGGCGTCCCGCGCTGCGCTCCATCTGGGCAAAGGTTTTGCCGCAGGACGTAAACAGCCCTCGCAGCCTGGCAAGCGCGCCCTTGTCGGCCTCCAGTTTCTGGGCCTCCAGGGCCTCTTTTCCCGCTAGGGCGCGCCCGGCGCTTTTCATGTGGCCGCCCGCCTGGTGCAGCTCATCCCGGATCACATCCAGTTTCCCGGCGCATTGCTCCATCGCCTGGCTTGCGTGGGAAAAACCGCGCTCCATGCGGGAGAGGACGGCGGGGATACGCAGCGCCTGCACCGCATGGCGCAGGGCGGCGCGCCCCTTTTCCTGAAACGTCCCCAGCATACGCCCGGCAGCCGAGACAAAGTTTGTCCTGGCCGTGGAAAGCATGGTCTTTCCCTGGCGGATTTTTCCTTCCGCCGTCCCCACAAGCTGGGCGCACCGGGCGCGGATTCCCTTGTCGTGGAGCTTTTCCACTTCCAGGCGCATGGCCTTCATTTCGTCCATCATCTGCGACAGCTTTTCTTCCATGCCGTCGATATAGCCCACCAGGGCCTGTACTTCTTCCTTCTGTTTGGAAAGGCTGTTCTGCTCCAATACGGAGAGAAGTTCAATAATCTGCGGGTGTTCCCGCAGGGCAAGAGCCGATTCTGCCATGGTTCATTCCTCCATTCAAACGTATTATCGCGCCGGTTCCGCCTGCTTTTTCGCAGGCGGCAGCTCCCGGCAGTATTCCGGGTAACGGATCTTCACGCCCTCCATAAAGTAGGGCGCAAACTCGCAGCAAAACAAATCCTCCGGGGAGTAGGCGTTGCTGTGCTCCGGGTCGGTATAGCCGTTCCAGAGGTTGAAAGCAAGGCGGCACACCCGGACGGTGCCGCTGGTCTGCCAGCCGCCGTGCATACCCTCCGGCTCGATGCAGTCCTGCTTGAAATCAAACATCTGGCGGATGTTTGCCCTCGTTTCCGGGGCAATCCCCATCACAATCGAGTAGGAGGCGGTGACTAGCCGCCGTCCTCTCACACCACCGTACGTACGGTTCTCGTATACGGCGGTTTCAATAGTTGACGTGCATCTGCTGGTATGCATCGGCTAAATCATAAAAGCCTTTGCGTACCAGTATTTCTTTTGATAAAGCTCTGTTTACTGTGCTGGTTGCCGATGTGTGCCAATATCCTCTGCGGCTATTAGCCGCCATGAAGGCATAATGCTTCGGTATCCCAAGTTTCATCAGATACTTCATCTTCGACCTCGGCTTTTTCCACATCTTCCATATACACATGCGTATTCTGTGGTATAGCCATCCATTCAGTTCTTCGATTGCTTGCTTCATCGCTGCGATTCCGTAGTAGTTAAGCCATCCACGCATATACCCTCTGATTTTACCCAGTGCCGGTATTACGCTCTGAACATGTCTGCGGGAAGACAGGCTTTTCAGCTTGGCTTTCATCTTCTTCCACGACTTCGGATGAACTCGAATGAATGCTCCATTTCCGCTCCTTCCCAATGCGAAGCCGAGAAACTTAAAATTTCGAATCGCATACACACTGGTCACTTTGCTCTTCTTTCTGTTGACAGTCAGCTTCAGCTTGTCTTCCAGATATGTTGTGCTTGTTTCCAGTATCCGTTTAGCCGCTCTCTCGCTCTTTGCAAGTAGTACGATATCATCAGCGTACCGCACACACGGTACACCCCTCCTTTCAAATTCTTTGTCAAATTCGTCCAGATAGATGTTAGCAAGTAATGGGGATAGGTTCCCTCCTTGCGGAGAACCTTCTTCAGTTTCTATGACCACCCCATTTTCCATCACTCCGCTTTTCAGATACCTCTTGATGATTTGGATGACCCTCTCATCTTTGACTTCTTTACGCAGCCTGTTCAGTAATATCTCATGGTTCAGTGTGTCAAAGTATCTGCTCAAGTCGAGACTCACCGCATAGCGATATCCCACCTCAGCATATCCCCTTACTCGCTGTATTGCATCCTTTGCGCTCCTTCCCGGTCTGTAGCCGTAGCTTCCATCCGAGAACATTGGCTCGTAGATTGGCATCAGCTTCTGTGCTATTGCCTGCTGGATGATTCGGTCGATGACAGTAGGAATACCAAGCTTTCGTATTCCTCCGTCCGGCTTTGGAATCTCGACTCGCCTTACAGGCGAGGGTGTATATTTCCCTCTCTTGATTCTTCCTATCAGCTCGTCTTTATGTTCCTTCAGCCATGGCAGTGCCGCTTCAATGGTCATTCCATCTATCCCCGGCGCTCCCTTGTTTGCCTTCACTCTTTTGTAAGCTCTGTTCATGTTATCTCTTTCCAGTATCTTACCTAAGATATCCGGCTCTGCACTGTCTCTTTCCTTCCATATCCGGTTAAATGAACGGTGCGCTCTCACATACCCTTTACGTTCCGCGCTATCTCTCCGTGAGCAGCTTTCTTTCTCGTTTTCTGCACTCATTTGCTCATTCCTCCTTTCCAGGTTGTACTTAAGACTCCTATTGATTCGGTCCTTCACTTCTCAGCTACTATGACCTCTGCTGACTTCTGTGTGTTCAGCGCTACCTTACGATAGCGGTTACCCTTTTCAAGGCGTCTCACACAGCCCTCCCTGGGTACCACACGTTTCTTTCTCTCCATCTATCTGCCGCATTTACCATGCATGATTCCGTGTAGCTATCGGGCTTCATCTTGTCAAGCAGACTTACCCTCATGCATAGCCTCTTATGCGATTTCTGTTCGTCAGACCAGAGATTTGCCCGTGGGTTAGTAGGTTCCCCACATCCGGCTTCCTTCAGATTTGCAGTCACCTGCAACACCCTTGCCTTCGGCTATATCCTTCCCACTACCGGGCGGATTCGGGACTTTCACCCGTTAGAAACGTGCGCCGCCAGGCGCACTAGAAAAAGGCCCGGTGGTAACAGTCGTTCCTCCGGGCCTCGCCCATCATATCCAAAAAGAAATCCCGGTGCTCCGGGGACGCAAAACGGATATTGCTCATGCGGGCACCTCCTCGCCGCCGAATACACCCTCGCCGGGCTTGGTGGTCATCAAAGCGTAAAGCCTGGTATCACGGGGAAAACGGTTGATGAACGGCACCAGGGCGCTGCCGTAACGGATCAGGCCGCAGCCCGCGTCCGCATTGGTAACATAGCTCATCTGCTCGCTGGAGATATTAAGGAGCTTCGCCAGCTTTTCCCGGTCGGACGCGGCCTGGCTCAACATCACAAGAAACTCGGAGTTGGAGAGCATGGTGCTGGCCTGGACGGAATCCAGCAGGTACTCCACATTCTGGGTGATAGCAGTCGGGTAGGCCCCGCGCTTTCTGAACTGCCGCCATGCGCTATTAAAGAAAATGCCGCTTTGCTCATTTTCAAACATCACATGGAACTCGTCGATGAACACATGGGTGCGCTTGCCCCGTTTCCAGTTGAGGGTGACGCGGTTCAGGATGGTATCGGTGATGACCAGGGAACCCGCAGGCTTTAGCTGTTCGCCCAGGCCGTGGATGTCAAACACCACATAGGGCTTGCTCAAATCCACCGTGCTTTCCCGGCCAAAGATGTCCAGGGAGCCGGTGGTGTAAAGCTCCAGGGAAAGGGCGATCTCTTTGGCCTTGTCCTCCGGCTGCTCCAGCAGCTTCCGGCGCAGGTCGCAGAGGGTGGCGGCCCGCCCGGCTTTCTCCGCCTCCGGGTACACCAGGGCGGTGCAGCGGTCGATGATGGATTTGTGCTGCGGCCCCACGCCGCGCTTGTCGATCTGCTCGATAAGGGACATGACAAACTGGCTTTTTTCTACAATCGGGTTGTTTTCCCCGTAACCCTCCACCATATACATGGCGTTTAAGCGGTCCTTGCCGCCTGCCACCAGATGGGCCACCGTGGCCTTTTCCCGGCCCAGGGTTTTGACGAGCGCGCCAAACTCACCCTCCGGGTCGCAGATCAGAATGTCATCGTCGGCATAATCCGGGTGGAGCATGAGGAAGGCGATCAGCTCCTTTACCGCAAAAGATTTGCCTGCGCCGGGAACGCCCAGATAAAAGGCCGACTGGTTCAAGAGGTTCGCCTTGTTGCAAAGGATCAGGTTATGGGAGATGGCATTCTCGCCAAAGTAAATGCCGCCCTTGTCCTGGATTTCCTGTACCTTAAAGGGGATGAACACGGCCAGGGATTCCGTGGTAAGGGTGCGGAAGGCGTTGATTTTCCGCGCACCGATGGGCAGGGCGGTGTTCAGGCCGTCGAGCTGCTGGAACTTGAGCACCGCAAGCTGGCACATATGCTTTCTCGCCACAGAAAGCACCGCCTCGGTATCGCTGTCAAGCTGCTCCTTGGTGTCGGCGGTGATGGCCAGGGTCATCA
>OIWP01002445.1_pt1 | contig 18865 bp, 13 predicted proteins | sample 1587661 | NCBI WGS metagenome assembly OIWP01 (sample SAMEA3888899, study PRJEB22519) | human gut metagenome | biome: human gut; feature: human-associated habitat; material: faeces | place: Denmark | collected 2010 | reverse complement strand
CTGCAATGTAATGGATTTCATTTTTTCATCTACCATATTTTGAATTTCATGATAGAAGTCCCCAATAGCGAATTGAATGTTGATACCGATTCCACAATCCGGATTGGTATCTGTGTCCAGGTGAAGCAGCGGCTTATCGCCCTCTACGGCTCGGTAGATGTCATACATATTGATTTTATCTGCCGATTTTGCAAGAGCGGCATTCGCATGACCTTGTGTGTTGACAACAATGCCTGCATTTTTCAGGGTTGCCATAAGCTGTCTGACATAAGCCGGGTTTGTCTTGATACTTTCTGCAATTTTTGTGCTGGAGAGTTGTTCGTCATCTCCAAGAGCAATAAATATAAGAATATGAATGGTGTCACTAAGCTTTGTGGAATATTTCATTTGTCACCTCGAATTTTCTTCTTGCAATTTTTAAATTTACATGATAATATGATTTTAATACTTGATGTAAATTTAATTTTAACAAGTAAAAAAATAAAAGTCAAGCGAAATAAAAAGTGTGGAATCTGATATAAAAAAGGAGATAAAGTGGTGTATGCAAAAGGAGGAACAAGTCAGTTTTCTGGCAGAAAAAATCCGTCAGGCAGATGCCGTTTTAATAGGCTGTGGTTCTGGTCTTTCCAGTGCGGCGGGATATAACCATTATCATTGGCTACCCTATATGGAGGAATGTTTACAAGATTTCAAGGAGTGGTATGGACTGAAATCTCCCTTTGACGGTTTTTACTACTGTTATTTATCGCGGAACAACAGTGGGCATATTATGCACGTTACATACAAAGTATGTGGGATGCACCTACAGGATAGCCATACTATGACCTGCGTGATATTGTGGCGGAAAAAGAAGTCTTTGTTTTAACAACCAATATAGATATGCAGTTTGAACGGATTTTTCAGAAAGAAAGGATTTGCGATTATCAAGGTAACAGCGGCTATGTTCAATGCAGTCAGCCTTGCCATGATCAAATTTATTCCAATGTAAAAATGATTCGCAGGATGAACGAAAATATCCGGGAGCTGCGTGTTACTTCCGAGCTTCTGCCAAGATGTAATGAGTGCGGGAGAATCATGGTTCCCTGGGTAAGGGATGATACATTTTTCGAGGGGAAAGACTGGAGGGAAGGTGTAAGGCGATATGAGAATTTCCTGAAAAAATATCTCATGAATGGAACAGATAAGAATGTTGTACTGCTGGAGCTGGGGGTTGGTGAGATGACACCCAGTATTATTAAACTTCCTTTTTGGGAAATGACATACAAAAATGAAAAGGTGTTTTATGCCTGTCTGAATCAGAAGAAATCCTCAGCTCCAGAGCATATAAAAGACAAAGGCATTTATATAGCAGGAGATTTGGCAGAAACCCTGCGGGATTTAAAAGAAAACATAGTGGGAAAGGAAATGTGATGAAGATGAATGTATATCAAGAGATAAGTCAAATCATCAAAGAAGCAGATGGTATTTTGATTGGAGCCAGTAATGGTTTGTCTATCGCAGAGGGATATAATATTTTTGCAGATGACGCATGGTTTCAGGAAAATATGGGAGATTTCAGAGAAAAATACGGACTGCGTTGTGTTTTACACGGATTTTCAGTGCCAATGAAGGTAGAAGAAAAGTGGGCGTTTGTAAGCAGACTTGTTAAGGCAAAAGCTATGCAGGATGAGCCGAGTGAGATTATGAAAAACATCTATGCACTAGTAAAGGATAAAGAATATTTCGTAGTAACTTCCAATGCGGAGGATCATTTTGTGCCGGCAGGTTTTGAGGCAGACCGTGTTTTTGAAATGGAAGGGAAATTAACCCAGATGCGGTGCAAGAACAGATGTCATGACGAGGTCTATCCTAATCAAAAAGCAGTTCTCGCCATGACAGAAGAGGAAGTAAACGGAAGAGTACCCAAAGAGTTACTGCCGAAATGTCCAAAATGCGGTGGAGATATGGAAGTAAATTGGGGTGAGATGTCCTCGTTTACAGAAACGAAAAATTGGAAGGAAAAGGCTGCCCGCTATCAAGAATTTATTCAGAATTTACATGGAAAGAAGCTGGTAATTCTGGAATTTGGCATTGGTTGGAGAAATCAGATGATTAAAGCTCCTTTGATGCAGCTTGCAGCAGTAGAACCACAGGCAAGATATATCACATTTAACAAGGGCGAAATTTACATTCCAGAGGAAATCAAAGAAAAATCCATCGGTGTGGATGGTAATCTTACGGTAGCGTTAAAGGAAATCAGAAAGGGAAGGATAGACTAAGTAAGGTGGTTAAAGATATTACAGTTGTGAGATAGGAGAATGAAAAAAATGAGCTGTTATGAAAATTTGGTAATGAAAACACAAATGAACTATTCCAGACACTATAGTACCTATGCATCCGGCGGTACTGCTGTAGTGTTGAGCAAACAAAAACCACTTCCTTATGAGGAACAGATTCAGGAATTTGTTCGCAGAGTGCAGGAGGCAGAGTGTATCATAGTAGGCGGAGCATCCGGTTTATCAGCGGCTGGAGGTGGTGACTTTTATTATAGTGATACCCCTTCTTTTCGTGAGCATTTTGGAAAATTTGCAGATAAGTATGGATTCAAAGGTGCTTTTAGCGGCATGATGCATCGGTTTTCTACAAGAAATGAACACTGGGGATATGTGGCAACCTTTTTAAATACTACACAAAATGCCCCTATCAGAGAGCCATATCTGGATTTGGATAGAATCTTGCAGGGAAAGGACTTTCATATCTTAACGACTAATCAGGATACACAGTTTGTAAAGATTTATCCGGAAGAAAAGGTCAGTGAGATTCAGGGAGATCATCGTTTCTTCCAGTGTTCCCAGTGCTGTCAGGATGAAACATGGGATGCCGTACAACCTGTGGCAGATATGATTGCGGCTATGGGAGAGGGGACAATGGTGCCGGATGAACTGATTCCTCGCTGCCCTCATTGTGGTGCGGAAATGTTTCCGTGGGTAAGAGGATATGGGAATTTTCTGCAAGGGAAAAAATACGAAGAAGAATATGAGAAAATCTCAAAATACATTCAAAAGAACAAAGATAGAAAAATTCTCTTGATAGAACTTGGAGTAGGGCGCATGACACCGATGTTTATACAGGAACCGTTTTGGGAACTGACAAACAGTTTGAAAGATGCATATTATATCTCCGTAAATTCAGAATATCAGTTTTTGCCGGAATTCATTGAAGATAAGGGGATTGCTATTTTGGGAGATATAGGAACAGTGTTAAAAGATTTGCGGAAAGCAAAAGAGGAAAGTGCATTTGTATAGGATACTTGTTCTTGATATTCCACTTAATGGAGAAACATTAGAATATTGATTGATACAAAACTGCACTCAGGGATATTGTGGGTGCAGTTTTGTATTAAAATTATTGATTACGATACAGTTTCTGATATGCAGTAGGTAATATCTGAAATATATCTCGGAAAGCCGATGTAAATTTACTTTGGTTTTTATATCCCACAGCGGCGGCAATTCCCGAAATAGATTTATCTTCCTGCAACAGCATATTCGATGCCAACTTCATACGGTATTCTTTCATGTAAGAAGCGATGGGCATTCCATAGACTGCTTTGAAAACGGATTTCAAAGTAGTGGTGTTCATCAGATACTGCTTTGACAACTCTTCAATAGTATAGTGGCGTTTTAGGATATGTTCCCGTGTACGAAAAATGGGCATTTTATTGTTATTTTGAAAAGCTGCGAGGCGTTTCAGGAAGAGCAAACTGTTGAAGTCAAAAAGTGGCTGGGAGCGTTATATTTAATTCACTTTGGCAGGGTGACATGACTGTATGGATCAAGGTTGGTTGCAGCTTCTGACTTTTATAGCCGTAATCCTTTAATATCTTTAATGCGTGATAAGATCATATTGCAACTGCAGCTGATAATGCCAGGCAGTGTATCAATGACATTGTGCAGGAAGTATTCCATTTCATCACCGGATGAAGCAACGGCATGTATATGAAGCCTGTCTCTTCCTGTGACACGGTAAATCTGTGTGACTGTATCATTTTTGTACAATATATCTGTCACCTGCGCCAGGTACTCCGGTTTTGTTTCAATTTCAAAATAGCATGATACAGCCCCACTGATTTTTTGCGGATTAATAATTGTTGTATATTCTTCGATTACGCCTCTTTTCTCCAAAGCCTGGATACGGGCTTTTACTGCCACTCTGGAAATACCGGTTTCTTCACCGATATCAGAGTAAGAGATACGTGCGTTTTCTATAAGCAGCCGGATAATCTTCTGATCCAACTCATCTAAACCGTCCAGGTACATAAGTTCCCTCCTGTAAAATAATATAAAATAATATCCATCTGATAGCAGTTTTTTTCAATATCAAATATCATATCATTTATATTACTAAAAGTAAACAGCAGCTTGACTTATTTGCTGTAACTACATATAATTGTTGCGTAACGAAATTTTAAACTTACATTTTGAAAATACAATCGTGATTTCGGATAAAAAACAGGAATTGATGGAGAAAAATGAGAATGTCAAAAGATGAATATTTAATCACAGATGCCCCTCTTAAAGCACTGACTGTTTTTGCAATGCCTATGATTCTGGGCAGCTTCTTTCAACAAGTATATAATATGGCTGATTCCATTATCGTCGGTCAGTTTGTGGGATCCTCTGCACTTGCGGCAGTTGGAGCCTGTGCCGCTTTGACCAATGTTTTCATCTGTGTGGCTTTGGGAGCCGGTGTAGGAGCAGGTGTACTTGTGAGCCGCTATTTTGGAGCTCAGAATTATAGCAAAATGAAAACAATTGTGTCAACATCGTTGATCAGTTTTCTGATTCTGAGTATACTTCTGGGGGTTTTTGGCTTTGTTTTTTCTCATTTTATGATGAGTTTATTACAAACACCTGCTGACATACTGGATGAAGCGGTACTGTATCTGCGTGTTTATTTTGTGGGATTTCCCTTTCTGTTTATGTACAATATCCTTTCAACGATGTTCAATTCCATCGGTGAATCGAAGATTCCGTTGGGCCTTTTGATATTTTCTTCTGTTTTGAATATTGTTATGGATCTTTGGATGGTGGCAGGTTTAGGGCTGGGTGTGTTCGGTGCCGCCCTTGCAACTCTCATTGCGCAGGGGATTTCCGCAGTGTTTTCGCTTTTGATTTTCTTTAACCGGATGCGTCGATATAAAAGCCGCTTTAACTGGTTTGACAGGCAGGAGTTACATTCCATGCTTCGTATTGCAGTACCATCGGTTCTTCAGCAATCCACAGTGTCAATTGGTATGATGATCGTACAGGCGGTTGTAAATCCCTTCGGTACACAGGCGCTGGCAGGTTATGCGGCAACCATGAGAGTAGAGAATGTTTTTTCACTGATATTTGTATCCATTGGAAATGCGGTTTCGCCCTATGTTTCCCAGAATCTTGGAGCAAAGAAAATTGAACGTATCAAAAAAGGATACCATGCTGCACTGGTGTTGGACCTGTGTTTCGCAGTCCTTGCTTTCATAGTCATTGAAACACTGCACACCCCAATTTCTTCCTTATTCCTTGGAAAAGATGGAACCGCTCTGGCATATCAGGTGTCCGGGGATTATATGAAATGGCTGGGATATTTCTTTATTTTTATGGGTATTAAGATGGCAACAGATGGAGTTCTTCGTGGACTTGGGATTATGCGGCCGTTTCTCATTGCCAATATGGTAAACCTTGCCATTCGGCTGTCAGTTGCCTTGATTTTTGCACCGCGTTATGGAATTGCATTTGTCTGGCTTGCTGTACCGGCCGGATGGTTTGCGAATTTTCTGATCTCCTATGGGGCACTTAGAAAATCATGGCCGGTTGATGAAGGAGTTTCATTCCGGTAAATTTCTCTTAAGTTTTGATGGGAAGCTGGATTTGTATGTTAAGAGGTATATTTTCGTTACTGTTCACTGGCAATATCCCGCGAAGCGTGTTGCTGTGAACAGTAACATATTTTCTTATAGACATGATATAGTATGAGTGCTATAATAAAAATAATTTTTTATGGCATTTATTGGCAAACCGGTTGAAAAGCCGGGGCGCAAAGCCAGAAGGAGCTAAAGTCAGATTGAAATCTGGCCATGCCAGCCGGTTGCATCATGCCTCAGTAATAAAAAAAGGTAAATGTTAAATGGGCATTATGGAAAAAGTTCCTGTAAAATTTTTTACAAGGAACTTTTTTTTGTCTTCAAGCGGATATTCGCAACCTCCGCAGGGGACTTACCTGATTCGGTTAAATTTGAGAAAAAATAGAAAAGAATAGCAGGAATGGAGAAAAGATGAAAGGGAAAAAGGTGATTGCAGGCATTCTGCTTGTGGGAATTTTAGCAACTGCCCTGGCAGGGTGTAAAAACACAAATATCACTAAAAAAGAAAGGGAAAAGCCCGTCATCACCCTGGGCAGTGACAGTTATCCGCCATACAATTATCTGAATGAAGATGGGATTCCCACAGGAATTGATGTGGAACTGGCTACAGAAGCTTTTAAAAGAATGGGTTATCAGGTGGATGTTGTCCAGATCAACTGGGAGAAGAAAAAAGAACTGGTAGAAAGCGGAGAGATTGACTGTATTATGGGCTGTTTTTCCATGGAAGGACGCCTTGACGATTACCGCTGGGCAGGACCCTACATAGCAAGCCGCCAGGTAGTTGCTGTAAATGAGAGCAGTGATATCTATAAACTAAGTGATCTGGAGGGAAAGAACCTTGCCGTCCAGTCTACAACCAAACCGGAAGGCATCTTTCTGAACCGGACGGATGAAAGGATCCCCAAACTGGGCAATCTGATCAGTCTTGGGCACAGGGAACTGATCTATACTTTTCTGGGAAAAGGATATGTAGATGCAGTTGCTGCACATGAGGAATCCATTGTCCAGTACATGAAGGATTATGATGCAAGCTTCCGTATCCTGGAAGATCCGCTGATGGTGGTCGGGATAGGTGTTGCTTTTGCAAAAGAGGATGACAGAGGAATCTGTGAGCAGATGGATCAGACGCTGGAAGAAATGCGTCAGGATGGCACATCCCTGAAAATCATTAAAAAATATCTGGATGATCCCCAGAAGTATCTGGAGGTGGATGATCTTGGATATTAGGAGAAGAATAAAAGTAAAACGATTTTGGATATTCGGCATTCTGCTTGGAATCTGTGTGACTGCAGCTTCCCTGTATTACTTTTTTCAGGCAGAGAAAAAGGAAGCAGAGAACAGGATGGTGAAAACTGTAAACTATGTCAAAGTGCAGTGTTCCACCTACACCCATTATAATGAAGCTTCGGAATCTAAAAGTCTCCTCCGCGCCATTGAAAGTGCCAGACAGATGAGTACGAATATCGACATGGAAACAGAAAACGGCGGCCGGCTAAGCCAGGAGTTTCTGAAAGAAAATCTGCAGACCCTCTGGGTGGATGGTATCCTTGTGCTGGATGCAGAGGGAAAGACAGTCTGCAAATACAGCATGGATAAGGCTCTGACCAATGAGATCACAGATTATCTGCAAAAAGATATTATCATGGATTTTACCGGATATGAAGAAAGATCTTATTCGGAACGGATTGACCGAGAAGACGGATCACGTATCGACATTGCAGCCTGTGCCAGAAAAGATGCACCAGGTATGGTTGCAATTTATTATTACACATCTCCGGAATTTGTCAGAAACTATACCCTGACAATACAGAATCTCTTAAATGGATATAGTACTCAGAAAGATGGAACGATTATTGTTGCAGACAAGGGAACCATCGTTGCCAGCAACGATGAAAGCCTGCTGGGACAGGATACTGCCGGCAACCAGGTTGTCCAGGCAATGAAAGAGCATACAGACAGTCAGCATATTTTTCATTTAAAAAATGAAGGAACCGGAGGTTACGGAATCATGCTGAAGCAGAGGGATTATTATATTTATGCCTATCTTCCGGATACGGAAGTATTCCGTAACCTGCCGCTAAGTGTAACAGCTGTCGTTTTTCTTTATTTACTCATATTCGGTATATTCTGCTTCTGGGGTTACAGAGCGGATCTGACACACCGGAAACAGGAACAGGAAAAAGATGAAAAATATAAAGCAGAACTTCTGAGAACAGCAAAAAAAGCAGAAGCAGCCAATGAGGCAAAAACCGAGTTTCTACAGCGAATGAGCCATGATATCCGGACACCGATCAATGGAATCTGCGGTATGATCAATGTGGCAGACTATTATGCAGACAATATGGAGAAACAGACGGAATGCAGGGCAAAGATCAAAGAGGCATCTCATCTGTTGCTGGAACTGATAAACGAGGTTCTGGACATGAGCAAGCTGGAGTCAGATGAAGTGGTTCTGGAAGAAATCCCATTTAATCTGAACAGTATTTTTGAGGAAATACTGGGTGTGATCGAACATATGGCTGCGGAACAGAATATCCGGATCATTTGGGAAGAGAAAGAAGTTACACACTGGAATCTTATTGGAAGTCCGGTGCATGTGAAACGGATTCTGATGAATATTTTGTCTAATGCGGTGAAATATAACAAAGAAAACGGATATGTCTATATCAGCTGTCGGGAAATCCCATCGAAACAGACAGCAATGACCACATTGGAATTTGTCTGCAGAGATACCGGGATCGGAATGGCAGAGGCATTCCAGAAACGCATTTTTGAACCATTTGCACAGGAACATGCAGGAAGCCGCACAAAATTCGCCGGAACAGGGCTGGGAATGCCAATCACAAAAAAACTGGTGGAAAAAATGAGCGGAACCATTTCCTTTGAAAGTAAAGAAAGCGCAGGGACTACATTTGTGATCCGGATTCCATTCCAGATTGATGCAGATATGAAGGACAGGACTGAAACGGAAGAAAAAACAGAAACTTCTATCCATGGACTCCATGTTCTTCTGACAGAGGATAATGAGCTGAATATGGAGATTGCAGAATTTGTGCTTCAGAATGAAGGCACTGTGGTGACAAAAGCATGGAATGGACAGGAGGCTGTTGACATATTCAGAAAAAGCAGACCTGGAGAATTTGATGTTATTCTTATGGATATTATGATGCCTGTCATGAATGGATATGAAGCAGCAAAAATGATCCGCTCTCTGGACAGAGAGGATGCAAAAGTGATACCGATCATTGCCATGACAGCAAACGCGTTCACTGAGGACAAAATGAGAGCAAAGGAAGCAGGAATGGATGAACATATTGCCAAGCCTGTTGATGGAAAGTTATTAGTAAAAGCGATCAATGAGTTAGTAAAACATAATCAGGAGAAGTTATAATGAAAAAGAAAAAATGGAATAAGATACTTGCTGTGTTTTTGGCGATGGTGACAGCCGTATCACTTCTGTCTGGCTGCGGCGGGAAAAGTGCGGAAAAAGAAGATGCAGAAACCATCACAGTGTATTTATGGAGCACAAAGCTGTATGAAAAATATGCGCCATACATCCAGGAACAGCTTCCGGATATCAACGTTGAATTTGTAGTAGGCAATAATGATCTGGATTTCTATCGTTTTCTGAATGAAAACGGCGGATTGCCGGATATTATAACCTGCTGCAGGTTTTCCCTCCATGATGCAAGCCCCCTGAAGGACAGTCTGATGGATCTTTCCACAACCAATGCTGCAGGTGCTGTCTATGATACCTACCTTAACAATTTCAAAAATCAGGATGGCAGTGTAAACTGGCTTCCTGTGTGTGCAGATGCCCATGGCTTTGTAGTGAACAAAGATCTTTTTGAAAAGTATGATATTCCTCTTCCAACGGATTATGAAAGCTTCGTTTCTGCCTGCCAGGCATTTGATGAGGTGGGTATCCGTGGGTTTACTGCAGACTATTACTATGATTATACCTGTATGGAAACACTGCAGGGTCTGTCTGCATCAGAGCTGTCTTCTGGGGATGGACGTAAGTGGCGTACCATCTACAGTGACCCGGACAATACAAAGAGAGAAGGTCTGGACAGTACCGTCTGGCCGGAGGCTTTTGAACGTATGGAGCAGTTTATTCAGGATACAGGGCTGAGCCAGGATGATTTGGATATGAATTATGATGATGTGGTTGAGATGTACAAAAGTGGTAAGCTTGCCATGTATTTCGGCAGTTCTGCCGGTGTAAAAATGTTCCAGGATCAGGGTATTAACACAACATTCCTGCCATTCTTTCAGCAGAACGGCGAAAAGTGGCTGATGACTACACCATATTTCCAGATAGCTTTAAACCGTGACCTGACAAAGGATGAAACACGTCGGCAGAAAGCAATGAAGGTACTGAACACAATGCTTTCAGAGGATGCGCAGAACCGGATCATTTATGATGGGCAGGATCTGTTAAGCTATAGCCAGGATGTGGATTTCCGGCTTACGGAATATCTGAAGGATGTGAAACCTGTGATCGAAGAAAACCATATGTATATCCGTATTGCGTCAAATGACTTTTTTTCCATTTCCAGGGATGTGGTGTCTAAGATGATCTCAGGAGAATATAATGCAGAGCAGGCTTATCAGTCATTTAATTCCCAGCTTCTTGAAGAAAAATCCACTTCTGAGGATATTGTGTTGGATTCAAAGAAAACTTATTCCAATCGTTTCCATACCAGCGGAGGCAATGAAGCCTATTCTGTTATGGCAAACACTTTGCGCGGTATTTATGGGACGGATGTGCTGATTGCAACAGGAAACAGCTTTACAGGAAATGTACTGAAGGCCGGTTATACAGAAAAAATGGCGGGCGACATGATCATGCCAAATGAGCTTTCCGCTTACAGCAGTGAAATAAGTGGGGCAGAACTGAAGGAAACGGTCAGAAACTTCGTAGAAGGCTACCAGGGAGGCTTTATCCCCTTTAACCGCGGCTCTCTGCCTGTGTTCAGCGGTATTTCTGTAGAAATCAGGGAAACGGATAATGGTTATACATTGAGTAAAGTTACAAAGAATGGAAAACAGATTCAGGACAAGGATACTTTTACTGTGACCTGCCTTGCAGCACCACAATATATGGAAGCTTATCCGGCAGAGGAAAATATTGTATTTGATGGAAGGGATACCTCTGTGGAAGATACCTGGACAACATATGTTTCAGATGGTAATGCCATTCTTGCAGAGCCTGAAGACTACATTACTCTGAGGTGAGAAGAATGGATGTTAAGAATCATAATACAAACAGAAAGAAACGGATTGTGAGAAAACGATGGAATGCAGCAGTTCTTATTGCCCTATTTGTTGGAATCCTTTTGACTGTTTTCCAATATTTGGGGTTTGTATCGAAGACTGTTTATGAGGAAAGTGTTTCTCACCTGACAGAAATTTTTCATCAGTCTGATAATATGCTAAGTGAGCTGACAAATAAGAATCTGACTTATCTCCATATATGGGGGGAATATCTGCAGAACACTTCCGATGAAAGTGAAATTCGTGAGTATATAGAGAAAGCACAGGAAGATGCAGGCTTTTTAGATTTTTATTTCCTGTCAGCGGACGGGAACTATAAGATGGCAACAGGTGAAACCGGGTATCTGGGATTGCAGGAAAATATTGAAGATGAGATCCGGCAGGGAAATGATGTGATAACCAATGCAACGGTTCCCGGAAAATCCCAGCTCCTTGTTTTTGCCACTCCCAGGCCTCATGGAAGTTATCAGGGCTTTGAATATGATGCCATTGCCATTGCCTATGAAAACTCTGATATCGTAAATGTGCTGAATATTTCTGCTTTCAATGGAAATGCCCAGAGTTATGTGGTTCATCCGGATGGCCGTGTTGTTGTGGATCATTCTTCTGAGGCATGGGGAGAGGTGTATAATTTCTTTGGGATTCTGAGAGAGCATTCTACTCTGTCTGAAAAAGAGATCCTTAAACTTTCAGAAGAGTTTAAGGAAGGACATACAGATGCAATGCTGATAAATCTGGATGGAGAGGATTACTATCTGGTCTATGAGAAATCCAAACCTCAGGACTGGATCTTTCTGGGACTTATCCAAGCTGATATCGTCAATGCCAGTATGAATGCTCTGCAGCGTAGTACTATGCTGCTTGTAAGTGCAGTAGCGGTGTGTATTGCCGGTCTTTTTATCGGATTTATTCTCCAAAAAAACAGGGTAAACCTGAAGAGAAAGGATACGGAGATCCTGTATAGGGACGAACTGTTTCAAAAGCTTTCAATGAATGTGGATGACGTTTTCCTGATGCTGGATGCTAAAACGTATAAAGCAGATTACGTCAGTCCCAATGTGGAAAAACTGCTGGGTATTACAGTAGAACATATCCGTAAAGATATTTGTGTCCTTGGGAAACTGCATTCCGGGGATGTTGAAGATCCGGAGAAGAATTATCTGGAAGAAATCCAGGTTCATGAGCAGCAGGAATGGGATTTTGAATATGTTCATCAGAAAACAGGAGAACACCGCTGGTTTCATAACGTTGCAATGGGCAGCGAGGTAAACGGAAAAAAGAAATATATCCTGGTTCTGTCAGATCGTACCTCTGATAGAAAAATGAATCAGGCCCTTTCTGAGGCGGTCCGCGCTGCGGAGACTGCAAACAAGGCAAAGAGCACCTTCCTTTCCAATATGTCTCACGATATCCGTACACCAATGAATGCGATCATTGGTTTTACTACACTGGCTGTAAGCAACATTGATGATAAAGAAAGGGTTCGGGATTATCTGGGTAAGATTCTTTCTTCCAGTAATCATCTGCTCTCACTGATCAATGATATCCTGGATATGAGCCGTATTGAGAGCGGGAAAATCCATCTGGAAGAAACGGAAGTCAGTCTGTCAGAGGTTCTTCATGATCTGAAAACCATTATCAGCGGACAGATCCATGCGAAACAGTTAGAGCTTTACATGGATGTCATGGATGTTACCAATGAGGATGTTTATTGTGACAAGACCAGGCTGAATCAGGTACTGCTGAATCTTTTGTCCAATGCGATCAAGTTTACTCCTGCAGGCGGAACCGTTTCTGTCCGGCTGAGAGAGTATCCGGGTACACAGAGAGGCTGTGAACTGTACGAAATCCGGGTAAAGGATAACGGAATCGGCATGAGTCAGAAATTTGTACAGAAGATCTTTTCTCCTTTTGAGAGGGAGCGGACTTCCACTGTAAGCAGGACTCAGGGTACAGGACTTGGTATGGCCATCACCAAGAATATTGTGGATATGATGGGCGGCACCATTGAGGTCCGGACAGAGCAGGGGAAAGGTACCGAATTTATCGTCCGACTGCCATTCCGGACTCAGCCTGAGCACCAACGTATAGAGAAGATCATAGAGCTGGAAGGTCTTAAGGCTCTGGTTGTAGATGACGATTTTAATACCTGTGACAGCGTGACAAAAATACTTGTGAGGGTTGGAATGCGTTCGGAATGGACACTTTCCGGTAAGGAGGCTGTTCTGCGTGCACGACAGTCTATGGAGCTTGGGGATGCCTTCCATGCTTATATCATCGACTGGCGACTGCCGGATATGAATGGTATTGAGGTCACCAGACAGATCCGCAGTCTTGGTGACGATACACCGATCATTATTCTGACTGCTTATGACTGGTCAGACATCGAAGTGGAAGCCAGGGCTGCAGGGGTAACTGCATTCTGTGCGAAACCTCTGTTTATGTCTGATATCAGAGATACCCTGATGACTGCCATTGGCCAGAATCAGGCTGAGCAGGAGAATCCTGTTCTTCCGGCGGCAGTCCCAGATTTCAGAGGCAAATGTATATTGCTTGTGGAAGACAATGAGCTGAACAGTGAAATTGCGGTGGAAATCCTTAATGAATATGGCTTCCTGGTGGATACTGCAGAAAATGGGGCAGAGGCAGTAGAGAAGGTCAAGAGGTCGAAACCGGGCGGTTATGATCTGGTGCTGATGGATGTGCAGATGCCGGTAATGAACGGATATGAGGCCACGAAGCAGATCCGTGCCCTTAGGGATCCGGCACTGGCAGGAATCACCATCCTTGCCATGACGGCCAATGCTTTTGACGAGGACAGAAAGAAAGCGTTGGAATGCGGTATGAATGGATTCTTATCCAAGCCAATCGTTATAGAGGAATTGATCAGTACATTACAAAATAATCTGACAGATTAGTAATAAAAACCTGCTAAGAAGTTCGGTTAACAACTTTTTAGCAGGTTTTCAAATTATTTTTAAGCGTTAAAGCGGTGAGGTTTTTCTTGTGTAAAGTGGAGCAAGGGAGTATAATAAAATCAGTTTTTTTGTATAATTTTAAATGCTCTAATATGGAAATCGGCAAAACAGATGAAAGTCTGCGACGCAAAGCTACAGGGCCTGTAAAATGGCAGCCAGTTGCATGAAATGAGATGCGCTGCCTGTTTGGCAGCGTTTTTATCACCCGGGGCATTGCAGAGATGATGGAAATTACACAGCAGCAGTACACAGCAACAGGGATGAATGCACATATTGCAAAACCGATTGATATAAAAACAATACTTGCTGTTTTTGACCTGGTGTTTGGAACATCATAAAACACAAACGGATGAAGGAAATAAAAAATATGGATAAAAGTAGAAAAAAATCAGCCGTACTATTTGCATGTATATTTGTGGTCCTGGGAATGTGGATGATGTTATCGGTACACTGCCAGGCTGCTGAAACGAATAATGATGAAAAACAGCCACAGACCATCCGTGTCGGCTCATTTGAGGATACCTTTAATTATGTCGATAAAAACGGTGTCAGACGAGGTTATGGCTACGAGCTCATGCAGGCTCTGGCAGGTTATACCGGATGGAAATTTGAGCATGTGAAATGTGACTGGTCCAACTGTTTTGATAAGCTTGAAAATGGTGAGATTGATATCATGGGCGATATTTCTTACACCGATGAACGTGCACAGAAGATGCTTTTCCCGGATGAACCCATGGGTGAGGAAAAATATATCCTTTATGCTGATTTATCGGATACGGATATTGGGACGTCTGATTTCAAATCTATGGACGGTAAACGTGTAGGTGTGCTCATGGGTACTGAGCCTGAAATCATGCTGACAGAATGGGAAAATAAGAATGGCATACATACAGAACATGTAAATGTGAATAATAATGATGATGTCGAAAAGAAATTAGCGAATCATGAAATCGATTGTTTTGTATCTCTGGAGGAATCCATCTGGTCTGAACAGGGAATATCATCCGTTACCACGATTGGTAAATCCGGCATATATTTTGTAATAAATAAAGAGCGCAGCGATATCAAGACAGAGTTGGACTGGGCTATGCGTCAGCTGGATCAGGATAGTCCTTTTTTCAAGGCGGATCTGTATAAAAAGTATTTTACGCTTGATTATTGTCAAAGTCTTACAGGCGGAGAAAAGTCCTGGTTGGAAGAACATGATGGTATCCGGATCGGATTTCTGAGTAATGATGCGGCAGTATTTTCTCTGGACGAAGAGACTGGAAAACTTACCGGTATGCTGGCAGAATATTTCTCTTATGCCAAAGACTGTCTGGGAAATCAGACACTGGAATTTAATATACAGGAATATGATGATTATGATGAAATGCTTCAGGCTTTACAAGAACGAGAGATTGACATGATTTTTTATGCTGGCAGGAATCCATATTTTGCAGAAAAAAACGGATATACACTTACAAACACAGCCTGGACCTACAGCCTGATGGCGGTAACAGATGAGGAAAAATTTGATGAGAATAAGGTGTATACTGTAGCTGTGCCCAGGGAAAAATATGCCTTAAAACAGCATATTGCATTCAGTTATCCCCAATGGAAGCTTATAGATTGTGATTCGCTTGACGATGCAGCAGATATGGTCATTCATGAAAAAGCAGACTGTTTCCTCATGGGCGCAAGTCAGGCACTAATATATGATAACAGTCAAAATTTCAAGAGTATTCCACTTACAAAAACAATGGAGGCATGCTTTGCAGTTAGAAGTGGAGAGGGAACCCTCTTATCAATATTGAATAAAACCTTAAAGGCTATGCCGTCTGACATGCTTACAAGTGCACTTGCTATTTATGACAGTACAGCAGATAAGGTAACATTTTTGGATTTTGTAAAAGACAATATGCTTGCTTTTTTTGTTACGGCAGGATTTTTTGTACTCACTATCATTAGTATTATCCTCGTACTTTTACGGAAGGCAAGGAAAGCAGAAGCTGTCGCAAAGCTTGCTGCAAATGATACACAAAAGCTTAATGACAAGTTGGAAATCGCTCTGAAAAAAGCAGAAGAAGCTAATCTGGCAAAGACTCGTTTCCTTAACAATATGTCACATGACATCCGTACTCCTATGAATGCAATTCTGGGCTATGCACAGCTTATGGAGAATGAACTGAAAGGAAAGGATTTGCCTGAAACTTCAGAACATTTAAAAAAACTTCAGCAGTCAGGAAACCTCCTTCTGTCAATCATAAATAATGTACTTGATATGGCTCGGATTGAGAGCGGAAGGATGGAAATTGATGAGAACTATGGACGGATTGAGGATATCCGGCAGACTCTGTTTGAAATATTTGAGGATGAAGCAAAGAAAAAGAATCTTGCTCTTCATTACACAATAAATGTAGAACATGAAAATATACTGACAGATACTACCAAGGTAAAAGAAATATTTGTCAACATCCTGAGTAATGCCGTAAAATATACTCCAGCCGGTGGTTCTGTTATGGTAGATATAGATGAATTACCCTGCGAGGAGCCTGGGTACATGATTGTAAGGACCAGGGTGAGCGATACCGGAATTGGTATGAGCCAGGATTATCTGTCAAAAATTTTCGAAGCATTCACTCGTGAACGAAACACCACGAAGAGCAAAATCACAGGAAGCGGACTTGGAATGTCAATCGTAAAGAAATATGTTGATCTGCTCGGTGGAACAATCGATGTGGAGAGTGAGCTTGGAAAGGGCAGCACTTTTACTGTAACACTAAAACACAGGATAGCGGATGAAAGCTATTATGTAAAAAAACATGCTGAAAATCCAGAATCCTGCAGTGAAATACTTGAGGGAAGGAATATCCTTTTGGCAGAGGACAATGATCTGAATGCAGAGATTGCAGAAGCAATACTTGAGCGTGCAGGTCTTAAAACAGAACGTGTGGAGGATGGTATCCAGTGTGTAAACAGGATAATGCAAATGCCGGTTGGAACATATGATGTGATCCTCATGGATATCCAGATGCCTAAAATGGACGGTTATAAGGCAACACAGGAAATCAGAAATTTACCAGATAAGGACAAGGCGTGTATACCAATCATTGCAATGACAGCAAATGCATTTGAGGAAGATAAGCGGGAGGCTATTGCAGCCGGAATGAATGAACATATAGCAAAGCCAGTCCAGGCTGATAAGCTGCTGTCAATATTATCAGAAGTAATAAGGCAGCAGGAAAAATATTAATTGCATGTTATACTAATGGAGTGCCACTCTGGAAAATTGCATAGGACTTTTTTCTTTAAAGAGTGCTTTAACAATTTAATCTTTGAAAGTACCACGATATAAGAATGGGGAGGATTCCCTCCCCAAAAATATTTTTTCAGAACTTACATAAGTTCCTTTCAGATGCCATGATATGACCGGTATTCCAGGTACATTTCAATCATATTTTTTCTTACTGGAAGGTCTGTTTGTTTGAGAATTTCGCTGATTCCAGTAGCAGAATATCCATTTTTCCATAATAATTCAGCCGCACACTCAATCAGGAGTTGTCTGGATTCTTCACCTTTTTTCATTTCGCATTTCCTCGTTCAGTCTGGAAAACAGATGTGTAAGTGCAAACATAAGCGTTTCATAATGCATGTAATCTAAAGTATTCCTGTCTGCAAGAATTTGAAGACTTGCCGGGAACTCATCATCAGCTTCCCAGAAACGAATGATAATCGGCAAAAAAGGAAAAAGATTTAATTTAAAAGCAACATCTCCTTTTTCCAGTTCCTTTCCGGAAAGTGCTATACAGGCATTACGCAATTCAACGGTTTTTCCGTTAAAAAAGTCAGCGGTATTCTGAAAAAATCCGCTGCTCGTTGAGAGATTTCCTGTTCGGACAGAGGAAAGGCTGTTTATGTTTATAAATTCATGTGACAGATGGCATCTATCCTTTGAATAACATAAAACATCATAAATAGTCATTGCTTCATTGTGATTGGCTTCATGAATTATTTCAAAATCATTATCTGACCACTGAACACTTCCCGTTTTTCGTTTAATACGATAGGTACGGTTAATAAAAGTAATATATAACCAGTCAGAATTGTAATCTAATGAATATTTATGTATCATTGTAGCCTGATTATATTGCAGGAAAACATGTGCTGTAGAAATTTTTATTTTATCATAATTAGTCAGAGCTTTCGTCATATACCCCTCCAAGAATATTTTTGTTGTAGTTATTTTAGAATAGACTAATTGGTCTATAAAATCAATGCTTTTTGTGCCATTTTGTTATAGCAGGTCAAAGGAACAATGGCTGTAATGAGGATCAGAGGGATAATAGTAGTAACGAATAATACGCGAGAGTTCTGTAGAGGGTCTGGCGTTAGAGGATTGGATTAAGGAAGTATCTTTTTTGTCTGACTGGTTTTTTTACGGCATTTCCGTTACAATAGAAATATAAAAAATCGCGGAAAGAAGGTGGTCTGAATGCCAGTTAATATCACAGAAGAATTCGTTCGTTTTCTGATGAAGCAAAACGAAGAACAAAGTGCTCGCATTGCTGAGCTTTCTGCTGAGATTACAAGTCTGAACCAGACCATCCGAGAACTGAAAGAGCAGTTAAACAAAAACTCAAAAAACAGTTCCAAGCCACCTTTATCTGACGGACTTAAGAAGCATGATTGTAAAACACAAACAGCACCAGTTATCATTGGAAATAATGTATGGATTGGTGGC
>OIWP01002426.1_pt1 | contig 18983 bp, 15 predicted proteins | sample 1587661 | NCBI WGS metagenome assembly OIWP01 (sample SAMEA3888899, study PRJEB22519) | human gut metagenome | biome: human gut; feature: human-associated habitat; material: faeces | place: Denmark | collected 2010 | reverse complement strand
GTCAGTCCCTCCAGTCCCCGATATACGGCGCGTTGAGCTTGATATACTCGTCGGTCAGCTTGCTTGCCAGCGAGTAAGAGCCGACCAGCGGGTGCATGGTCAGGCACTCGGTAATATCCTTCCTGGAGCGGTTGACGATACCGCGTGCCGCCAGACGTTCGTAATATTTTACGCGGCGGATCATTTCGAGGTTGCTCTCCGGAATGTTCTCGATATGGTGCGGCTTGCAGCCCTCGCGGGAGATATCGCAGGTAACCTCGATAATATCGGTCGGCTCGAGGCCCTCGATGGCATTGCCGTTCGGTGCGCACAGGATCATCGTGCCCATGCCGCCGGAGGCTGCAATCTCGATGAACTTGAGCGCAACGCCTGCGTAGCCGCCCGCGTCCTTGGAATACACATCAAACGTCCACGGCTTGTCGCGGTGAATACCAGTCTCATTGGCCATGTAGTTATTCTCGCGGATGCCGTACCACTTCTCAAAGCACTTGAGACCCGCCTCAAAGTCGTTCTCGATGTCGATCTTGGACAGCTCCTCGGTCATGTGGCGGTTGATGTCGCAGATCATCTCGCCGCGCGTCTGCTTGGCGTTCAGAATGTTGGCAACCGCCTTTTCACGGTAGTAGAAGTAGTACAGATATTCATTCAGCACACAGCCACGGTCCTCGAGCAGACGCTTCTCGAAAAAGCGCATATCGGTCTTGGCGTAAGCCTCGTCATTGGCGATCAACTCGGGCATAATCTCCTTTCCGTCCACCTTGATGCTCTGGAAGTAGGACAGATGATTCAAACCGTAGCACTCGCCGTAAATGCGGGACGCATCCACGCCGTACAGGTCGGCAAACTGGTGCAGCATGCCGCTCGGCGCGTCGCAGATACCGTAGGTGAAATCATATCCCATATCACGCAGCGCCTGTGAAACCACGCCCGCCGGATTGGTAAAGTTGAACACCTTGACGCCCGGCTTTGCCAGCTTCTTGATCAGCTCGCAGTACTCAGCCAGCGCCGGAATCGAGCGCATGGCGAACGAAACGCCGGCCGCACCCGTGGTCTCCTGACCGAGAATACCCAGATCAAGCGCCAGCCGTTCATCGCGCACGCGGGTTGCATCGCCGCCGACACGGATGGTCGTGATGACGTAATCCGCATCGGTTACCGCCTCCTCCGCACTGGAGGTCAGCGTGAACTTCATGGTCGGGCACAGCATGCGCGCAACGTGCGCCGCCAGACCGCCGTAGATGCGGAGCTTTTCCGGATCGTTATCCATAAATACCAGCTCGTCGATATGCAGCTCCTCTGCACGCTGTGCAATGCTCTTTGCGAGGAACATGGAGCGTACACCGCCGCCGCCGATTACCGTTAATTTCATAAAAAGATACCTCCTGTTATCGAATCAGATACCGTTTGCAGCTGGACCAGCCGATCATGCCCGAGGCAAATCCGGACAGACCGCACGGGAACAGCAGCACATACGGCAGAGAAAGCGGGAAAAACAGCACTGCAGGAATCAGCAGCAGCGCATTTACGCCCAGCCCCAGCACGGTCATGCCGGGACGGAGCAGACACAGCAGCCACGCATTTTTCGCCGCTGCCGCAAACGGGATGTCCACCGCCGCCTGTACTGCCCAGAAATTCTGGAAAAACGCAGCCGTGACGCAGAGCAGCAGCATGCCCAGCAGCGCCGGGAAAAATCCGTCCGCCGTTACCAGCATCACGCCCATCCACAGCAGCGCAAGCTCGGCCAGTCCGCACAGAAGATTGCGCACCGTATCCTGCCGCAGCGCCGCACGGAAATCGGTCCACGCGTCGTTCGGCACATCACGCGCCATATTGACCGTGCAGCGCGCCATGGCGGCTCGAGCCGCACCGAAGGTCACGACCGGCAGACAGCACAGCAGAAACAGCGCATTCAGCTTGACGAGCTGCCAGAACTCCCTCGCAAGGGTCTCTCCGACCCATGCAGCGCCGGTCTTTTCCGGTGCATCCTTGGCAATGCCCGGACCTTCCTTCAAATAGGATGGACGAAACACAGATTTTCCTCCTGTCAGAACGCGATCGCGCGTTCGGTCTGCTTATCGAACAAATGGATGCGGCTCATATCCACAGCCGCGGTGATGGTGTCGCCCGCATGAATCGGCTCACCGGACGGCGTACGCACGGTAACGGACGTACCGTCACAGGTGCAGTGCGCGTAAATCTCCGCGCCCATCAGCTCGGCAATATCCACATGCATGGTGAGCGTATGCGCCGCATTCTGCGTAAACTTCTCACCCGAGGTGTGCAGATTCTCCGGACGGATGCCGAACACGACCGTCTTTCCGACGTACTCACTCAGCGCATCGCTGCCCGCAAAGTGCAGGCTCTGGTCCGCAAAGGTCAGCTTGTAGCCGTCCGCATCGCGTCCCAGCTCGGCGTCCATGAAATTCATCTGCGGCGAGCCGATAAAGCCCGCTACGAACAGATTGCACGGATGGTCATACAGCGTCTGCGGTGTGTCCGCCTGCTGAATCTCGCCGCCCTTCATAACAACAATACGGTCGCCCATGGTCATGGCCTCGGTCTGGTCATGCGTAACGTAAACAAAGGTCGTATCCAGCTTCTGATGCAGCTTGATGATCTCGGTGCGCATCTGGGTGCGCAGCTTGGCATCCAGATTGGACAGCGGCTCATCGAGCAGGAATACCGCCGGGTCGCGCACCATCGCACGTCCGAGTGCGACACGCTGCCGCTGGCCGCCGGAAAGCTGCTTGGGCTTGCGGTTGAGCAGATGCTCGATGTCCAGCACCTTAGCCGCCTCGTGCACCTTGCGGTCGATTTCGTCCTTAGGTGTTTTTCGCAGCTTGAGCGCGAATGCCATGTTCTTGTAAACCGTCATATGCGGATAGAGCGCGTAGTTCTGGAAAACCATCGCGATATCGCGGTCCTTCGGCGCTACATCGTTCACCTTGCGGTCGCCGATGTACATTTCGCCGTCCGAAATCTCCTCCAGACCCGCGATCATGCGCAGTGTGGTGGATTTGCCGCAGCCGGACGGTCCGACCAGTACGACGAACTCCTTATCCTTGATCTGCAGGTTCAGGTCGGAGATAACCTCGATATCACCGGGGTACACCTTCTTGATGTGATTCAAACTAATGCTTGCCATGTAATTTCACCTCGTTTATTCTTTGACCGAACCCGCGGTCAGGCTGGAAACGACCTGCTCCTGGAAGATCGCAAACACGATGATCGAAGGAATGACCGCAATGGTAACTGCGGCAAACAGCGCCGTGTAGTTAAAGCTGAACTGGCTGGTAAAGTAGCTGAGCGACAGCGGCAGCGTGCGGGCACTCTCGCTGCTGGTCAGGATCAGGGAGAACGTAAATTCGTTCCATGTATTGAGGAAGCACAGCACAGCTGCGCTCGTAAGACCGCCCTTGGCGCACGGCATCATGATCTGGAAGAACGTGCGCAGGAAGCCCGCACCATCGATGTAGGCGGCCTCCTCAATGGCCTTGGGGATAGACTGGAAGGCGCCGCGCAGGATGAGCAGGCTCATCGGCATATTCAGTGCGGTGTTGACCAGAATCAGACCCGCCTTGGTATCATACAGACCCAGATTGTTGACCACGCTGTACACCGGCTGCAGCAGTGCCGTCATCGGAATGACGAGCGACAGGCTGAGCAGCATGTACAGCAGCTTATCGCACGGAAAGCGGAACCGCGCAAACGCGTAGCCTGCCATAGCGAAGACGAGCACATTGAGTACAGTCGCGCAGCAGGTGACGATCACGCTGTTGCCAAAGAACTTGAAGATCGGCGCCATATCCAGTGCGGATTTATAGCCGTCAAACCCGAAGTGCGTCGGCAGCGAAATGCCGTTCGACAGGATCTCCGCATTCGTCTTGAACGAGGACAGGATGACCCAGATGATCGGGAACAGCGCAACGACCACGCACAGCGCCATAAACAGATATTTGAGCACAAAGCACAGGCGTTCTCTGCCGGTCATTGCACCGAAGCTGGTTTTCATTTGTCGAACGCCTCCTTAGTAGTCTTCTTCGTTGACACGCATCGCCTTGTTGATGAGCGTCATGCAAACGACACCCGCGATGACGATGCAAACGCCGATCGCATTCGAGTAGCCGTAGTTGTTTTCGTTCTTGTACACGCTGTACAGCATGAGCGGCAGGTTCATGGTAGTCGAGCCGGGGCCGCCCTTGGTGGTGATGTAGATCAGGTCGAACATCTGCAGCATATAGGTTGCCGCCATGACCATGGTCGTGCCGATGATCTTGCGCAGCAGCGGCAGCACAACGAACATATCTGTCTGGAACGAGGTCGCACCGTCCACACGGGCCGCTTCGAGCACCGAATCGTCAATGGTCAACGCCTCGGCGAGCACGAGCGTCGTGGTGTAGCCCGCAAACAGCAACCACGTCATGGTGACGGACGGGAACGCCGTTGTGGTATCCATCAGCCAGTTATGCGTCAGGCTTTCCAGACCAACAGCCTTGAGGATGGAATTGACCACGCCGTACTGCGGGTTGAAAATATTGAGGAAGATCATGCCCGTTGGAGATGATATTCGGGATCATGTATGCCGTACGGACGAATTTCCAGCCGCGCGGCTTTTTGTACAGCACAAGCGCCAGGATAACGCCGATGGAGACATGAATAATACAGTGGATCAGAATCCAGACGACCGTGTGGCCGCACGCCTGCCGGAAGGTCGCATCGCTGAACAGCTGTGTATAGTTCTGCAGACCGATGAATGTCATCGAGTCGCCCGTCAGCCGGTAATCAAACAGCGAGGAAACAAACACGATCACCAGCGGAACAGCATAGATCAGCAGGAACAATGCGACAGCCGGAAGCAGGAACACCGGCAGCCAGCCCTTTTTACGTTTCATAAAGCGGTTTCCTTTCTTGTTGAGGAGAAAAACAGGGACCCGTTTTTTGACGGGTCCCTGCGGTAAACAGTTTACTGGTTCTTCGCTGCAGCGTCCGTCAGCGTCTGGCAGAAGCCCTTTGCGTCCAGCTCACCCGAAGCGAGCAGCGGGAGCTGCTGGCTCATAACGTCGAGCAGGTTGGCGTACATCGTAGCCTGCAGAGTATCCGAGCGCTTTTCGCCCTCAGTGGTTGCAAGGTTAAGGAACTCAGCAAGCAGCGGATACTTGTCCTTTGCGGTGTCGGTCAGCTCTACCGTGTTGGAGGCCGGAACCATGCCCTGCATCTCCATTGCGGTCTGCTGTGCCTCAGCCGAGGTAAAGAACTTGACCATCTCAATGGCAGCCTCTTCTACCTTCGGGTCGCCCTGCTTGGTAACGATGTAGCCCTGAATCGGTGCATCGTATACGAAGTTGCCCGGGAACAGCGCTACGCCGACCTTATCAGCGAAGCCTTCCTCTGTCATGGAGGTATCAGAGAAATCACCGATCATCCACGGGCCGTTTGCCAGCATTGCGGTCTGGCCGGCCAGGAAGTTGTTTGCAGCATTCTCATACTTGCCGCCGATTGCATCCTGCGTGGTGTAGTTCTGGTACATCTTCTGGATCTTCTCGGCTGCTGCGATCATTTCCGGCGTGTTGTAGTCGGTCGGGTTCATGGTGTTCATGAACTCCAGGCCTGCGTCGGACTCGGTGCCGACCATAGCGCCCATCCACAGCTGGGTTACCCACGCGGAATCTGCGGTATCCATGGACAGCGGGGTGATGCCGGCTGCCTTCAGCTTGTCGCATTGCTGGAAGAACTCGTCCCAGGTCTTAGCCGGCTCGGTGATGCCTGCCTGCTTAAACAGGTCCTTGTTGTAGAAGTAACCGATAACCTGGCCTTCCATCGAGGAAGCGTAAATCTTGCCGTCGCGGCTGTTGGTAGCCAGCGCGGTATCCGAATACAGTGCCTTCCAGTCTGCATCGGAATTTACCGCATCGGTCAGGTCAACTGCCAGACCCTTGGCAACGACCATATCAAGCAGATTGTAGCCGCCGCCGTAAATAACCGGCGGGAGATCGCCCGTGCCAAGCTGTACCTTGATCTTGTCGATGTAGTTCTGGTCGCCCGGAACGTCTTCCTTCTTGATCTCGTACTTGCCTGCGTACTTCTCATTGAATTCCTTAATCAGTTCATCGCATACCGGAGCGGACGTATTCGTGCCGCACTGGAACGTCGGATAGTTGATGGTGATCACACCGGAGTTGTCACCGCTCTGTGCAGAATCATCCTTCTTGCTGCCGCAGCCGGTCAGTGCACCTGTCAGCAGCGCGCCTGCCATCAGCAGGGAGAGGATACGCTTTGTTTTCATGTGGGGTTCCTCCTCTTTCTCTCCGTACGGCATTTGTCTCATTCAAATACCGCTCTGTGTTTTGTTGTATTCATTATACCCGAGGAACAGTCTGCCCTCAATGCAGTAAACCGGTCAAAACATATGACGATTTTGCTTTTCATTCACACGCTCTGCACGCCTCCTTGAAAACATAGGATTATTTTGCGCCAAAACAGGATATTTTTTCTAATGTCGCTTCTCCCCCTCCGGATGGTACACAAAGCAGTCGAATTGTGGTATATTTAGGGTAACTCCGCAGCTCTATTATATATATGGTGCTGCCCTTGTATAGTTTGCAGAAGCTCCCGTGAGGTGTATTGTATGGCAAAACGCAAGATCTCTCTTATCGGGCTGGTCGTTGTGATGATATGTGTTCTGGTATTCGCACCTGTCGTCACCGCCGGCATCTATTTTATCCATACCGTATCCGGTCAGCTGCAGCATACCGCCAGCGAGACGGTTTCCATGTATCTGAACGAATTCACCGACCGCACCGACCGCATGATGGAGACCCTGCGGGATGGTGTGTACTACCTGACCTCAGACAGCGCCGCCCAGCAGATGATGAGCAGCAGCAAACCGCTCACCCAGATCCAGATTCTCCAGCTGGAGCAGAATTTCAGCCGCACATTCTCGCTCGGCGATTCGCTCAACCCCGATGTGGTCAGCGCCATCTACCTGATCAAAAACGACCAATATGTGCCGGTCTACGGCGGCAACTACTATTTGAATACCTCGTGGCGCGTCCGGCAGATGTACCAGACGCACGAGGACTGCAACTCCGCACGCACGCTGTACACGCACTACGCCATCATTGGATACGCATATATGATCGTCGATTTTGTTGACTTTAACACCATGCAGCCGCTTGGCAAAATCATCGTGGAGCTGAACATCGACAAGCTGCTCTCCACGCTGTCGCTGAACCAGCTTTACCCTTCCACTGTCGTCATTTTCAGCGGTGCTCAGGGCAAACGCATCGGCTCTCTGCAGACCGATCTGTTCCGCGAGAACGAGGATATGAACAAGTGGTATCATGCGTCCAGCTCACTCCGAAAAAGCCGTGAGCGCGTGGACATCTATATTCCAAACGCCGAAATCCTCGCCGGTGTGCGCCAGAGTACGCGTGTGTATTTTCTCGTCTGTGCTGCCATCCTGATCCTGGCCCTGCTGCTGGCCGCCACCTGTCTCATCCTGCTGCTGCGTCCTCTGCGGCAGATGCTGCACACCATCGGCAGTATCGGCAGCGGTGATTTTTCCGTGCGCATGGATGAAACGCCATACACCGAAACGACCGCTATCTCGCATGCCTTCAACGATATGGCCGACCGGCTGGACACCCTGTTTCAGGAGGTCTATCAGCGCGGTCTGCTGCTGCGCGATGCAGAGATTCATCAGCTGGAGAGCCAGATTCAGCCGCACTTCATCTTTAATATTCTCGAGCTGATCAATGTCCGCTGCATGGTAGCCGGTCAGCCGGCCATCTGCACCACGGTGCAGAATCTGGCGCAGCTGCTGCGGGCAAGCGTTGTCAACCATGGCAAGCAGATTATCACCCTGCAGGAGGAGCTGGATTCGGTAAAATACTATCTTGCCCTGCAAAAGGAACGCTTTGAGGAAAAGCTGCAGTATACCGTCGATGTGGAGGACGACAAGCTGCTCGGCTGCTACCTGCCTAAGCTGACCATTCAGCCGCTGATAGAAAACAGTATCGTACACGGACTCGAACCCAAGCGTCACGGCGGCTGGGTGCGCGTCAGCATCTGGGAGGAGGAGGACGCCGTGTACATCCGCGTGTACGATGACGGCGTAGGCTTTGACCCGTCCGCCATCCCCCAGCCCGGCAGCGACGACAAGCACCACACACATGTTGCGCTGCACAACATCGAGCGCCGTTTTCAGCTGCTGTACGGCGAGCCCTACGGCATGTCGATCAAATCCGAACCCGGACACGGCACGAGCATCGTGCTGACGCTCCCCATCATCACCGCACCGCCCGAAAAGGAGAAAGACCTATGCTGAAAGTTATGATCGTTGACAATGAATCCGCCATCCGCAAGGGTCTGGTACACTGCATCCACTGGGGCGACCTCGGCTGTGAGATTGCCGCACAGGCAGACGACGGCATGATGGCGCTCGAGCAGATTCCGGTCATTCAGCCGAATATCGTTATCAGCGATATCCGCATGCCCGGTATGGACGGTCTTGAGCTTGCCGAGATCATCGCCCGCGACCATCCCGGCATCAAAGTCATCATTTTGACCGGCTATCCGGATTTTGCTTACGCGCAGCGTGCTATCCAGTATCATGTGGTGGATTTTGTACTCAAGCCGATGACGGTAGAAAACCTGACCAATGCCATCGAAAAAGCCAAGGCCGCCATAGCGGAAGACCGCAGCAGTCAGGATCTGCAGGAGAAGCTCTCCACGACCTCGGCGCGCAACATAGAGCTGCAGCAGAGCATGCTGCTGCATGACCTCATCCACCGTGTTGCATGCTCGCAGCTGTATGTGCTCAACCGCTTGGCTCAGCTGAAAATGGACCTGCGCAGCTATTTTGTACTCAAGCTGCATATTACCTCGCTGTCCGAGGAAGCGCTGACCGAGGAAGAATACAACGAGTATCTCAATCAGTCGCAGGAGATTCTGTCCGACTGTCTATCCTCCTACCAGCATTACTACATTGCCCGCGGCACGCAGGACTGCTTTGTGGTCATCTGTGCCGCCGGGGAAGCGCCCATTACCGCATTATGCAGGGAAGCGGTGAATATTGTCGGCAGTCTGGCACATTTTCTGCTGTTTATCGGTATTTCCAACTGCAATGACAATCCCATCTGCCTTGCCGACGCCGCCGATGAAGCCGCACAGGCGGTGCGCTTCACCGTCTTCACGCCCGACCATCCGGTGACGCACTTCGCTGAGCTCAGCTCGTTCCCGCAGCAGCTGACCGACGAAATCTTTGAAATGCTCTCTGCCCTTAAATCTGCGATGGAGCTGCGTAATCCCGCCGACACAGAGCAGTTGCTCGACTGCATTTTCGCCTATGCGGACAGTAACAAGCTGCCGCCGGATACCGTGCGCAATATCTGCGTATATATTCACCAGTTCGGCATGGAGCTGCAGTTTCCCGGAATGGCCGGACATTCGCTCGAGGGCGGCAGCATTTCCTCGCTCAAGCGCATTATGGAGACCAACTCCATCGCCGAGATGGAATCCTGCACCCGCGCACTCGTGCAGCAAACGCAGGACATGGCGCAGAGCAGCGCCGCCAGCGCAGACCATATCGTTTCCTCGGTACAGGCCTATATCAGCGCACACTACGGTGAGCAGCTTTCGCTCGACCAGCTTGCCCAGCAGTTCTATCTCAGCTCAAGCTACCTCTCGCGCCTGTTTAAGCGCGAGACCGGCACAACGCTGACAACTTATCTGCAGAACGTGCGCATCGAAGCCGCAAAAAATCTGCTGCGCACTACGGCGCTCAAAAGCTATGAAGTTGCCGAGCGGGTCGGCATTAACGATCCCGTGTATTTCTCACGCATATTTAAGAAGATCACCGGTCTCAAGCCGAAGGATTACCGTCACAGCGTGCAGAACGAATCATCCGTATAAACGGAAAGAAGCGAAAACCGCTCCGGCACGCATCCCATCAGAACCTTTTCCGCAATTCTCAAAATGATCTGCGTGCCAGCAAATCGGTTGCATTTTCCGTACCTTTACTGTATAATATATAATCAAATATATTTAATTATCAATAAAATTCATGGCAATACCGCATGATCGAACAAGCGTGATCTGCGAGCAAATTCCACAGCCGGATCCGTCGCGGTACTGCCTATATAAAGGTAATCAGGAAGATGAATACAACTTGGGAAACACATAAATTTGAGCACTACATATTCAGCCTTTTGCTGGCAGTGGAAGTCATTATGTCCTTTACATTTTTAGGATATGTGCATATTCCGCCGATTTCCATTACCACGGCGTATATCCCTATCATCATTACCGCCTGCCTGTTTGGCCCGGCCGAGGCTTCCCTCGCGGGACTGCTGTTCGGTCTTGGCAGTCTGTATAAGGCTTCCGCGACCTATGTCATGCCTGCAGATGCGGTCTTTTCTCCGTTTCGGAGTGATTTTCCCATTGGAAGCATACTGTTGAGTGTCGGCACGCGTGTGCTGTTCGGTTTTCTGCTCGGCTGTCTGTTTCAGCTGGCACGCAAAAGCAAACGAAAGAATCTGTGCAAGCTGCTCATCACAATCGCGGCACCTAAGCTGCACGCGCTTTTGGTTTATACTGCGATGGGGTTGTTCTTCCCCTCTCTCGGTTTTAATTTTTCATCAATCTTTATGCTTGAAAAAAGCGACCTCATCATCCTGCTGTTCTGTGCTGCGGTCGTTCTGGCGATTGACAAGCTGTATCACAGTTCCTTTATCCAGACCTATAAAAAAGCGGTCAATGAATACGAAAACACCCCGTACTGGTCTCCGAAGATTGGTTTCGTGCTGGCGGCCGTAAGTACGTTTATCTTCTGTATGGCGGTCCTCTCGACCGTCTACTTCTCCAGCCGTATGTACTACATGCTCGGGCAGCACGGCATAGATGTCACACAGGATATCCATCGGGATATTCTCCACCTGCAGGTGCAGTTTTTGACTGCTATGCTGGCGCTCAACTTCATTCTGCTCATCCTCATCCTGATGGTCTACCGCTACATGAAATTTCGTGAGTACACCGGCGAGTTGGACTTCCTGACCGGCATTATGGGCCGCAGGCTGTTCCTGCACACCTGTCTCCGCAGCCAGAAGTCCCACGCCGGATCAGCCGGCTGGTTTCTGGTCTGTGATCTGGATTATTTCAAGCACATCAACGACAAATACGGCCATTCTGTCGGTGATGAGGTCCTCAAGCAGTTCGCCGAGCATCTGCAGAACACCTTTCGTTTCTGCGGCTCTGTCGGCCGTATCGGCGGTGACGAGTTTGCCGTAATGCTCGATATAAATCTGTCGCCGGACCAGCTGGAGCATCTGCTGACGCAGTTCCTGCGCGATATTTCCGGTATTCTCGAGCAGGTCACGGTCAGCTGCAGCATCGGCGCGTACCGCTTTGTTTTCCCGCAGGAGATCAAGCACCTGCTCACTGAAACCGACCGCGTGCTCTATCAGGCCAAGGAGAACGGCCGAGCGTGCTTCGTGATAGAGGATTCGACTGAAAAGTAAATTACAAAAGCCCGCACAGCGTAAAGCAGCTGTGCGGGTTTTTGTGTCTGTTCGATGAAAAATACATGTAAATTCATGCAGCTGCACTCCGTTCTGTCAAAAATGTGCTGCAATGGGTCAAATGAAAACGACAGCATTTGTCGTTGTGGGATGCTTCGCACGAGCAGATTGCCCGCATGGACAGCCTGATCAAAAACCTGGTCGAGCCGGCACGCAGTGAGGAAGATCTGCCCGTGTCTGCCGTAACCGAGGTGCCGCTGAGTGAAATCATGCAGACCTGCGTACAAACCTTTATCCCGCTTGCAGAATCGAAAAACAAAGTATGAAAACCGAGGTACACGCCCCCGGTTTTCATGCATTTACGCCGCAAATGCTATTTCATGCGCGCTGCCGCGCAGCAGCGTCAGCCTTGTAAAAATGGACTTTCTCGACAAGCTGAGACGCACATCGCAAGATGTGCGTCTCAGTCTGTCAAAATATCATATTCCTGCAATTTTAAATAATTCGCGCGCCAGTGCGCGTTAAAAGGTTCACGGTCTGTTAAGACAACACCGCATAACGAGAACCACAGCTTCTTGCGCAGACTCCGGTCGCGCTGCTGCGGCGCTTTGCTGAAATTCTGCGTCCTGACTTTGCTGTACTTTCACAGTAATACTCAAGTATTACTGCAGAACCCAGCCTCGTCAGCACGCAAAACCTGCTCGCAAATCGCCTTTTGTCTCATTATGCGGTGTTGCCTGAAAGGATGAAATGCAATAGATTTGTTCTGTTTTACAGTTCCTCGACCGACACGATGCCTTTACGCTTGCCGACCAGTGTCATCAGACGGTTTACCGTACAGCTGCGCGGCAGGCGCAGTGTGAAGATGGCGCAGGCATTGTGCTCCTCGTTTTCCGCCGCACGGGTGATCTGGATATTCAACACCTTGACATTGCAGCTGCGGTAGAGTTGGAGCACATCGTCCAGACACGTTTTATCCTCGTATTCCATATACACATTGATTTCGGGAACGTGCTCCAGCACACGGTACTCCAACCGCGAGAACACCTGCTCTGCCAGCATGATAAAGCCGGTGGCCAAAATGCCACCCTCATAAAAGCCGCCGCCGAACGCCAGACCGATGATGGCCGAGGTCCACAGTCCGGCCGCCGTTGTCAATCCCTTCACATTCTGCCGCTTGGTAACGATGATCGTACCGGCGCCGATGAAGCCGATGCCGGCAACAACCTGCGCGCCCAGACGCGCCATATCAGTAAAATAATGCATATTCAGATATAGATACTGACTGGTCAGCGTGGTGATCGCTGCACCGATGCAGATGAGGATATGGGTGCGGAAGCCTGCCGGACGACGCTTGTACGAGCGCTCGATGCCGATGATGCCGCCGCAGATAAATGCACAGGCGAGACGCACAAACACAGAGAGTGTGGTAACGCTGCGCAGACCGTCAAAAACAGATAACATATTGTCTTCCTCCCGTTACAGCTCTTCGATCGCGCACAGGCAATCCAGCCCGGCCAGTTCGGACAGCAGCTGCGTATGCGGTATTTTTTCATTCAGACGGATCGAAAAGATCGAGCTTGGATGCAGCTGCTCACCGCTCCGGTTGCGCTCGATGTCGATGTCATAGATCTGCACATTCTGCGCCTTCAGCTGATTGATGATCGTGCTGATATCATCCATCGAGTTAAACTCCAGATACAGATTGATGTCGCGCGCGTTTTCCTGAATGTATGCATCCACGATCGGGAACAGACGGATGCTCAAAAAGATCATAGCAAACGCGATCAGTACGCATTCGTAAAACCCCGCGCCGACCGCAAGGCCGGTGCACGCTGAAGCCCACAATCCGGCGGCGGTAGTCAGTCCCTTGACCTGCTGACGACCGGTGACCAGAATCGTGCCTGCGCCGAGAAAGCCGATGCCGTTGATGACCTGTGCGCCGAAGCGGGAAACGTCGGTTTTCATACCGAGCTCGGCTGCAAGCGCCGACCACGGGCCGGTTATCAGCGTATACTCATACAGACTGAGCAGCACGGTCAGTGCCGCGCCCAGACACACCAGCATATAAGTGCGGAACCCCGCCGGACGGCGTTTTCGTTCCCGCTCCAGACCGATGCAGCCGCCGAGCAGCATAGCCAGAACCAGCCGCAGCACGACCGATGCAAAATGAAATTCGCGAAGATATGCAATCGCTTCTGTCATGTTCTGCTCCTCCTCATTTCCTGCGGAAACCGTGTACGCACACGTTTGCGCTGATGGTCATTTTACACACAGTACTCCTTGGTATATATACAGTATAACACCGGATCAGGTCAAGTTTCATCCCTCACATTGTAAGAAGTATTTTGTTTATTTTTGTGTAATTTGTACATTCGCAAACGTTTGTGTATTTAATTATCTCCACATTATTATATATTAAGTTCTAAATATCTGCATTTATGAAAATTTTTATTTTGATACGTCCTCTCCGAACTGTTTTTTCCCTTCCGCAGAGCGCAAATCCCCCCATTCTGCACAGATTGTGCAGAACGGGGGGGATTCGTTCCGTATCGCACGAACTGCGCCTGCACGCAGCACAAGGCATTTCCGCCTTACAGGGTCCCTTCCTCCTCCATTGCGCTGAGCAGCGGCGTTACCATCTGCTTTTTGCGGCTGACAACACCCGGCAGCACGACCGAATGCTCCCCGCATTCCTTGCGGAACGCGGTATGCACCAGATTCTTTGCGCCCCTGCCGACATAGAGCAGTTCGGTCTTTTCCTCGATGATATCGGTCAGCATGACAAACTGCATGGACAGACCGCTCGTCTTGAGATAGTCCTCCATATAGTCCAGCATTTTATCCCGGATGCCGTTCAGCTCATTCTCGCTGACACTCGTGATCTGCGAAATGGCGATTTTTTTATTCTGTACCTGAAAGTACTTGAAATCCATGTGGAACAGCTCGTCCATCGAACGGTCGCGCAGGCACGAGCTGGAGCGGAACATCTCCGTTGCATACTCTTTGATGTCCAGACCTGCAATCTGCGCCAGCTCCTCTGCGGCGGCGCGGTCGAGCGGCGTACAGGTCGGAGAACGGAACATCAGTGTATCCGACAGAATCGCAGAGCACAGCAGACCCGCGATTTTCGGTTCGATCAGCACATTATGCTCATGATACATTCCTGTGATAATAGTCGCGGTACAGCCGAGCGGCTGATTGCGGAAATAGATCGGCCCGCTCGTTTCAACCGAATCAATGCGGTGATGGTCGATGATTTCAATGATATTAGTCGAACGAATGCCGTCTGCCGCCTGATCCCGCTCGTTATGATCGACCAGAATGACCGACGGACGCTCCAGATCCAGCAGATTGCGCTGAGAAAACATTCCGATATACCGTCCCTGCTCATCCAGCAGCGGATAGTAGCGCATACGCTTTTTGGATACCGCGCGCTTTACATCCTCTACCACGTCATCGGGTTCAAAGGTGATCAGTCCCCTGCGGCGCATGACATGGCGCACCGGCACAGCCTGACTGACCACCTTGGCGCAGCTGTATGTCGTCAGCGGCGTTGCGATGATGGAAACCTGATTTTCACTTGCCAGCTTGCGGATGGTACGCGAGACTTTCGCACCGAGCCCAATAATAATGCAGCCCGCATTCATCTCAATGGCGCAGAGCTGACTCTCATAGCGGTTGCCGAGAATAACCATGTCGTGCGGCCCGATATAATCCTCCAGAACATCCGGATTGGCTGCCGCAACCACCACGCTGCCCTGCTCGAACCGCTTTTCGATATCACCGACAATCAGCGTACCATCCAATACATCCACCAGATTGCGATAGCTTGTGCCGGCCTCCGCCAATGCGTTCGCGTCCTTGTCCTCCATATAGAAGCGCGCGATATCACTCAGCGTCAGCAGTCCCTTGAGATGACGGTCCTCATCGACAACAGCCAGCGTCTGAATATCATTTTCGTTCATGTAATTCCATGCGCGGTGCAGCGACATCTCCTCATCAATACCGGGGATCCTGCGATACTGCACATCGCTCAGACACGGCTCAAACGACTTGATATACCGCGGTGCTTTTACACCGAAGCGCTCAAGGACAAATTTGGTCTCTGTATTGACATGGCCTGCCCGGCAGGGGATATATGGTTCTCCGGTCAGCCTGTGCTTAAGCTCTGCATAACAGATCGCAGAGCAGATCGAATCTGTATCCGGATTACGGTGTCCGATAACAAAAACCGGGTTCATACTGTACCGACTCCTTTGTCTGAGAAATGACCGCGGGAACTGCTGTGGTTTTCCCGACGGTGTATGATTGCGGGTAAAAGGAAACAGCAGCACCGACCATGCCACTGATTCGAGTGCTGCTGTTCCCCTCGGGAATAAATAGGACAATACCGCATAATTAGGTATCGTTTAGATATGGTCAATCTGATTTTCCATGCGGATCATGCCAGAAATACCTGCCAGCTCCTGACAGAATGCATTCTGCGCGGACTCATATCCGTGCGGCGGAAAGCTTGCACGGAAGCTGATGATATAGGTGTTATGCGGAGTTCTGCCGAAGGACAGATTAAGCAGCTTTGCAAAATGCCGTTCTGCCAGATGCGACAGCTCCACCATGATGTCGCCCATGTGGTCACATTCGATCTGCAGATCCAGCTCTGGGCGTCTTCTGGTGCGGATTTTCTCCTGAATCCCGTCAAACGCCACCAACGTTACAAAGGCAATCACCGTACCGACCGCCGTGAGCACATAGTATCCCATGCCGACCGACAGACCGAGGCAGGCAACGACCCAGACACTGGTCGCCGTTGTCAGTCCGCGAACGGTAAATCCCTCACGCAGGATTGCACCGGCACCCAGAAAACCGATGCCGTTGATGACCTGTGCGCCCAGTCGCGCCGGGTCAGAGGGCGTTGTGCCAAATACCGCGATCGTCTGCTCATACATATGCAGCTTGTCACCATGACCACGCACGAGCCGAGTGCTACCAGAATATGTGTGCGGATTCCCGCCGGATGCGAGGTTCGTGCGCGCTGCGCGCCGACGGCAAACCCGACGATCACTGCACCCAGCAGCCGCAGCACGATATCCACCACTGTAATTTTCCCCATTTTCGTTTCCCTCCTGTCTAAAATATTTGACCGCACCCTGCAATGGCAGGGTACGGTCAGAAAAAGAGAGAGAGATTGTTACGGTTACGTTCTTTTTCTTATTGCATCGTCAAGCGTTCTGCTCGATTTCGCTCCTCCAGATAATCTACCAGCTCCGGCAATTCCCGAATGATATGATCCGGCTGGTAAGCAGCATCTACACCGGCATCCTTCTGCGCCGACAGGAACGACTGAATCTGGATCGCGGCACCGAAATGCATTCGCTTTGCACCGATGATATCACGCGAGATCGTATCGCCCACATAGGCACATTCCTCCGGCTTCGCCTGCATCTGGCGCAGCGAGATCTGGAAAATTGACGGATGCGGTTTTCGGTATCCGGTCACGCTGGACAGGGTAACATCTTCAAAATAATCGCGGATTCCGTACTGCTCCAGCACATCGAACACCGAATAAAGCGATGCCGTATTGGAGATGACGCCCAGATGATACCCGCGTTTTTTCAGCTCCTCCAGTGTTTCCTTGACCTTCGGACGAAGCTCGCGGTGATAATAGGTCACTTCCCACATGCCGGCCAGCCGTTCCGCTACCTCCTGCAGCCTTTCACGGTTCAGATTGAAGTCCGCCATATAATACTCCGGCCAGATTTCCTCCGGTTTTTTCTCAAGTTCGTTGGATTCGCTCCATTGTTTGTAGGTACGGATACCGCTGTTCAGCTTGTTCCAGAAGGTAATGTCATTGCAGCCTGTACCCAGATCATGTTCATCGAGGAACGTCCGCAGCTCTCCGGTAACCGTGCGGATCGTCTGATCATTATACCAGATATCCTCGAGCGTTCCTCCCATATCAAATAATATAGTCTTAATCACGTTTACTCCTCCTTCTGCGGCAGTGCAAGGGAGGCACGAACCACATTGTGATCGCTCAGCTCCGGCTGTGCATACCGGGCCAGCGCACTGTCCGGCGCAGCAAAGCCGCAGTCTGCCGTCAGTGTAGAAATCACACTGCTGCAGTGCACGGTAAAGCCGCGCGGCAGCAGCCAATCCAGCTTCATATGCAGGCAGCCGCCTTCCGGCAGCGGTTTGCGCCGTGTGCAGTCCGCACCGCCCGAAGCCTCCCGCCATGCATAGCCTGCTGCAGTGCAGTCCTGCAGAAGCGGTTCATACAGGTCGATCATTTCGATCGCCGCAGCCAGCTCCTCCGGCTCGTCACACAGATGACGAATCACCGCCTTGTCGCGTCCGTCAAAGGTATTGGTGTTGAGATCGCCGCCCAGCACAACGGGAATCCCCGGAAATACACGCTCGACCTCCTGCAGCACAGCCTTCATCTGCTGCAGGCGTCCCGCGCCGCTCGTCCGGTTTTCCAGATGGATGGATACCGCGCCGACCTCCTGCCCCTGCACATCCAGCTTTGCAAAAACCGCATTGCGGCCGCCGATGCGCTTCTGTCGGTCGTAATACCAGTTATACTGCTCCGGCAGGCGGAGCACCTCTGCCCACAGGATCGGCCAGCGCGAAAAGATCGCATTGCCGTGAAACCCGTGTGCAACGTCCTTCAGCTCGACAAACTCCAACCCGAACACATACTGCATTCCCAGCGCACGGGCGATCTCTGCGGCAGTATCCCGCTCGCCCGACCGGGCACAGCCGCTATCCAGTTCATTGGCCAGGATCAGGTCATACGGCCGCAGCGCCGGGCATTCCCTGAGAAAATCCACCGTTTCGGCAAGGCATATGCCCCGCTCCATGTTGAACACCAGCGGATTCAGTTCTTTCTTCTGCGGCGCCGCACCCGCAAACCGGGTCACGATCTCCGCCTCAAAAAACTGAGGAATATCCCGCATCACCGCATCCTGCGATTCCTGCTCCAACCGTGCCGCAGATTGCAGCACGCATTCTTTTGTCAGTTTTTCCATACTGCTCCCCTTTACAGGCGGCGCGGCATCGGGTTTTTGCACAGCTTGAAATATACCGTCCACGATACTGCGTTGCCGACAAGGATTGGCATCAGGGTATACAGGAAGGTCACATACAGCATCATATTCCGTGCAGCAGGCTCCAGCTGGAACGCTGCGACCACGCACATGATCGTGATAACCGGCAGGCTCGCAAAGCTATACGGCACGATTCGCTTGTCCGGCAGCAGAAACAGGATGCAGCAGACCGCAGTGCCCACCACAGCGATCAGACCGCAGTGGATCCAGTTCTCTGCCATGCCTCCGCCGAGAGGCAGATGGTCATGCAGTACGCCGGTCAGCAGTGCATACATACCGCCGAATACCAGGCAGAACAGCAGGTCCACGAAAAAGCAGGTAACTGCCATCGGACTCTTGCGCTTGCCTTCCTTGGTTA
>OIWP01002391.1_pt1 | contig 19217 bp, 18 predicted proteins | sample 1587661 | NCBI WGS metagenome assembly OIWP01 (sample SAMEA3888899, study PRJEB22519) | human gut metagenome | biome: human gut; feature: human-associated habitat; material: faeces | place: Denmark | collected 2010 | reverse complement strand
CACAGCAGTGCAAACTGCTGTGGCTGTTCGCTGCCTTACGAACACCGGCCATTTTTCCGGCGGCCGTGTTTTCGATCGGTTATTCGACCGGTTGTTTATTTTGAATGTGTGATCCCTTCCAGCGCCAGCAGGCGGCGCTTTGTCTCCAGCCCGCCGGCATAGCCCGTGAGCGAGCCGTCCGCGCCGATGACACGGTGGCAGGGGATGAGGATCGGCAGCGGGTTGCGGTGGTTTGCCATGCCGACGGCGCGCGCTGCCCGCGGGCTGCCGATGGCGGCGGCGATCGCGCCGTAGCTGCGTGTCTCGCCGTAGGGGATCGTGCGCAGCGCCGCCCATACGCGCAGCTCGAACGCCGTACCGCGCGGATCGAGCGGCAGGTCAAACGTGCGCCGCGTGCGTGCAAAGTATTCGTGCAGCTGCGCCTCGGCCGCGTCAAGCAGCGCCGAAGCGTCCCGCGCGCCCTGCGCGCCGAAGCGGACGGCCGTGACAGCGTCCGCCGACGCGGTGAGCGTCAGCGCGCCGATGGGCGTCTCGATCGTGCGCGTGCTCACGCCTCGATCACCAGATTTTCCACGCCGGACTTTTCAAACTCATCCATGTATTCATCCATGCGCGCGTTGAGCTCGGTCAGATCGGCGGGCTCGCCGTCGAGACAGCCGAGATCGCGCCGCGCGAGCTCCTCGGCCAGAATGTCGAAAAACACGGCGTCCTCATAGTCGGCGATGGCCTCATGGATGCCGCCGTTTTCGTATGCCTGCGAGGGGAAGATATGCCCCTGCCAGCGGGAGATGAGCGCGCTCATGCCGTTTCTGGCGCACAGCGCAAAGATCTTCTCCTGCAAAATATCATAGTCCTCAAACCGGTCTTTCTCGCGCGTGGAGTTGAGGATCCAGTTGCCGATATAGACGAGATCCAGCAGCCGCCGGAACTCCTTGTCGGTGAGCTCAATGTTCATCCGGTCATCCCTCCCGACGGGAGCAGCGCCCCCGAAAAATGGCTGGCATCCGCAGCGGACGGCGGCGGATGCGCTTGTGCTACCATTATAGCAAACGGTGACGGGAAATTCTACACCATTTTTCTGTTGCGAAGTTGGACAAAACAGTATATAGTAATAGAATCGCACAATTATGCAAAGGAGGCGGCGTATGCGGGTCGTTATCACGATCGAGGGCGCTCAGGCGGATGTTCTGGAGCAGGAGCCGGATGAACTGGTGCAGTTTTCGACCGACGGGGAATATACCTGCGTCGACGGCTGCGGCATGCTCACCTATCCCGAGAGCGAGCTGACCGGCATGGCCGGTACGCTCACCACCATCACCTTTACGCCGTCAAACGCCGTGCTCAAGCGCACCGGCACTGTCACGAGCCGGATGGTCTTTGCCCCCGGCACGCGCAACACGTTTTTGTACCAGACGCCGTACGGAACGAGCACGGTCGGACTGGAAACGCAGCGCTACCGCTCCACGCTCGGCGAGCGCGGCGGCGTGCTGGAGCTGCTGTACGTTGTGGATTTTGACCACGCCTGCGCCAACCGCAACCAGCTTAAGATCACCGTCAGAGAACAATAAAGATTATAAAGATTATAGAATAGAGGGTAACTGATTATGGCCAATCGAATCGAACAGGCACGCGCCGCTGTGGATGCGTGCATCCGGGAAGCATATCTGCGTGCCGTCGCCGCGGGCGAGCTGCCCGAGGGCGCGGAGATCCGCGGCAGCGTTGAGCAGCCGAAGGACACCGCCAACGGCGACTTTGCCGCAAACCATGCCATGGCATCTGCCAAGACCATGCACATGGCGCCGCGCAAGATCGCCGATGCGCTCATCGCGCACATGGAGCTCGGCGGCTCATGGTTTTCCGGCGTTGAGGCGGCAGGCCCGGGCTTTTTGAACTTCCGCCTGTCCGACAAGTGGTATCAGGACGTGCTGTCCGCCGTCGAGAGCTCCGGCGCGGACTACGGCCGCGTGGACGACGGTCACGGGGAGAAGGTCATGGTGGAGTTCGTGTCCGCCAACCCCACCGGCCCCATGACGATCGGCAACGCGCGCGGCGGTGTGCTCGGCGACGCGCTCGCGTCCGTGCTCGAGCGCGCGGGCTACAATGTCTGGCGTGAGTTCTATGTCAATGACGCCGGTAATCAGGTCGACCTGTTCGGCAAGTCCATCGAGGCGCGCTACCTCCAGCTCATCGAGGGTGAGGACGCGGTCGAATTCCCGGACAACGGCTACCACGGCGACGACATCAAGGCGCTCGCCAAGCTCATCTACGAGCGTGACGGCGACAAGTACCTCACCGTGCCGAGCGATGAGCGCTGCGCGGCGTTCGTGGCCTTCGGTCTGCCGTACAACATCGCGCGCATGCAGCGCGACCTTGAGCGCTACCGCATCCACTTTGACCAGTGGTTCCTCGAGAGCAGCCTGCATAGCTCCGGCTACGTGGCCGAGACCGTGCAGCTGCTCACGGATGCCGGTCTGACGTATGAAAAGGACGGTGCGCTCTGGCTGCGCAACACCGACCTCGGCGCCGATAAGGACGAGGTCCTGCGCCGCTCGAACGGCTTTTATACCTACTACGCGGTCGACATCGCCTATCACCGCAACAAGTTCATCGAGCGCGGCTTTGACCGCGTCATCGATGTCTGGGGCGCTGACCATCACGGTCACGCCATCCGCTTTGCCGCGACCATGCGCGCGCCCGCGCTCGGCCTTGAGGGACGCAAGCTCGACTTCCTCATCATGCAGATGGTGCGCCTCATGCGCGGCGACGAGATCGTCAAGGTCTCCAAGCGCACGGGCAAGGCGCTCTCGCTCGCCGACCTCATGGACGAGATCGGCGTGGACGCCTGCCGCTTCTTCTTCAACGCCAAGCCGGACACGCACCTCGAGTTCGACCTCGACCTCGCCGTGCGGCAGGACAGCGAAAACCCCGTCTACTACGTCCAGTATGCGCACGCGCGCATCTGCACGCTGCTGGCTGCCATGGCGGAGAATGGCTGCACCGTGCCTGCCGCTGCGGATGTCGACGCAGCGCTGCTCTCGACGCCGCAGGAGCGCGAGCTCATCAAGCAGCTCGCCATGCTCCCGGAGGAGATCCACCTCGCTGCGCGCGATTACGATCCCAGCCGCATCAACCGCTATGTGACGGAGCTGGCCGCGCGTTTCCACCGCTTCTACAATGTCTGCCGCATCAAGGACGCAGAGCCCCTCGTGCGCGACGCCCGCCTGAAGCTGGCCGACGCGACGCGCTGCGTGCTCGAGATCGGTCTGGGCATCATCGGCGTGACCGCACCGGAAAAAATGTGATTCGTACAAACACAAGCTGCCCTCTCCCGCGTATGCGGGGGAGGGCAGCTTGTTCGTATAGGCCCGAAAACGGCAACAACGTGCCGCCGGAGAGTGGCGACACGTTGCTGTCGAGAGAGCAAAAATAAGAAGAGAAAAGAAAAGAAATCGGAAGAACGTTGAGTTAATTTATTAACTAACGTGATTATTTTATAACACATTCCGTCGGCGTTGTAAAGCAAAAAGTGCGAATTTTTGCAAAATAGGCGTTTTGTCAAGAAAATATCAACCTTGCCGTCTGCTTTTGTGCACTTTGTCGTCCGCCTATGTACCCCAGAGACAGCGCACCAGCGCCGCGGCCGTGACAAAGCCGGTCACGTCGGCGACGATGGCGGCGGGGATCGCCCAGCGGCTGTGCCGGATGCCGCATGCGCCGAAATAGACCGCCAGCACGTAGAACGTCGTCTCGGTGGAACCGAGCATGACGGCGGCGGTGCGCCCGATGCGGGAATCTGCGCCGTAGGTCTGGATGATGTCGCTTGCGGCGGCCAGCGCACCGCTGCCGCTGATCGGCCGCACGAGCAACAGCATCGCCGTCTCGGGCGGGATGCCGAGCCAAGCCAGCACGGGCGCGCACAGCCGCGTGAGCGCCTCGAGCGCGCCGGATGCGCGCAGCATGCTCACCGCCGTCAGCAGCGCTACAAGCGCAGGGAAGATGCGCATGACGGTTTTCAGCCCGTCACGCGCGCCGTCAGTCAGCGCAGAGAACACATCCGTCCCGGTCAGCACGCCGCAGAGCCCGACTCCCGCCAGCAGCAGCGGCACGGCCAATGTCAGCAGTCCACTCACGGCCATATGCGCGCGAGCACCTTTCCGGTCAGCAGCCCCGCCGTGACCGAGCAGAGCGAGCTCACCCACACGGCGGGCAGAATGTCGAACGGCACGGCAGCGCCCGCTGCCTCGCGCACGGCGGCGATCGTGACCGGCAGCAGCTGGATCGAGGCCGTGTTGAGCACCACCAGCAGGCACAGCTCGTCGCTGGCAGCGTCGCCGCGCAGCTCGCGCGCCATTGCCTGCGCCGCGCGCACACCGGCCGGTGTCGCCGCGTTGCCGAGTCCGAGCAGGTTCGCGCTCACGTTCATGCTCAGCGCATCGAGCGCCTGCGCATCGCGCGCAGCGTGCGGGAACAGCCGCCGCAGCACAGGCCGCAGCAGCCGCGACAGTCCGCCTGCGATGCCGCAGCGCCGCATGAGCTCCATCACGCCCGACCACAGGCAGATCATACCGCCAACCGTCAGGCAAAAATCCACAGCCTGCTGCACGCCCTGCGCCGCTGCCGCGCCGAGCTGCGCACCGCGTCCGGACGCCGCGCCGAAGGCCAGCGCGACGCATATCATGCTGACCCATATCCGGGACAGTGCCATCTTGGTCGCTCCTTTCTATAAAAAATTTTAAGTTTTCGGTGATTATTCACAAAAACATATTATGCGCAAGGGAACCAAAATATGCAAATGGTAGAAAAACGTAAATTGACTGTGAACGTTTGTCGAATCCGTTGACTTTTTGACAGGCTTTGGTATAATGCAGTTGTTGAAATGAATGATTTTTGAGTCATCCTTTCCCTTATCCCATACGTATTGGAGGACACATTTATGAAATCTACCGGTATTGTTAGAAAAGTAGACGAGCTCGGCCGCATCGTGCTTCCCATCGAGCTGAGAAGAACGCTCGGCATCGAGGAGAAGGACCGCATCGAGATCTTCGTGGATGGTGAGTCCATCATCCTGCGCAAGTATCAGCCGGCCTGCATCTTCTGCGACAACGCGAAGGACATCATCAACTACAAGGGCAAGAACATCTGCCCCGACTGCATCCGCGCCATGACCGAAAAGCTCTGAGCGGAGCTGAAAAAAGTCCCCTGACCTCAGGTCAGGGGACTTTTTTTCGCCAAAATCAAAATATTATTTTGATAGAAGATCCTGCCATCTACGCTCAGGCGTTGAGCGCCATCTGATACAATTCGTTTTTGCCGAAGCCGGTGTCGGCGGCGGCGAGCTTGCACGCCTCCTTGAGCGCGCGGCCCTCGCTGCGGTAGCGCGCCACGATCTCCAGCGCCTGCTCGGCCGTGACCTCGGGCTCGGAGCGCTCGGGCGCACCGCGCAGCACGAGCACGAATTCGCCCTTCGGCGCGTTTTCGGTGAAGTGCGCCACGGCGCCGTCGAGCGTCGTGCGCAGCGTCTGCTCGTGCAGCTTTGTCAGCTCGCGCGCAAGCGTGATCTCCCGCTCGCCGCCGAACGTATCGCGCAGGTCGTTGAGCGTGCGCAGCAGCTTGTGCGGCGCTTCGTAGAAGATCATGGTGCGCGTCTCGCCCCGCAGCCGCTGCAGGTGCTCGCGGCGGGTCTTGCCGCTCACGGCGAGAAAGCCCTCGAAGCAAAACTGCTGCGTCGGCAAGCCGGACACGGCCAGCGCGGCGATGGCGGCGCAGGGGCCGGGGATGACCTGCACGTCGATGCCCTGCTCGGCGCACTGGCGCACGATGTCCTCGCCGGGGTCGGAGATGGCGGGCATACCGGCGTCGGTCACGAGCGCGCACGTCTCGCCCGCGAGCAGCCGCGCGACGATCTTCTCGCCGCTGGCGTACTTGTTGTGCTCGTAGTAGCTCACGCACGGCTTTCTGATCTCAAAGTGGTTGAGCAGCTTTGCGGTCACGCGCGTGTCCTCGGCGGCGATGAAGTCGGCACTGCGCAGCGTCTCCATCGCGCGCACGGACAGGTCGCCGAGGTTGCCGATCGGCGTGCCGACCAGATACAGTGTTCCGCTCATAGTTGCGTCCTCCTGTGATAAATTCTGCGGATCTCGTCCGAGTCCGCGCCGACGGGCGTGCACAGCGCCAGCGGCGGCGAAACGGTGAGCCCCGGCTTTCCGCCGCGGCGCGCCTCGACCAGTACGAGGTTGGGCGCGGTGTCGGCCTTGTATGCCACGGTGCGCAGGCGCTTGGGCTCGAGCCCCGCGGCCGTGAGCGTGCACAGCAGCTCGCTGAGCCGCTCCGGCCGGTGTACGAGCGCGGCCGAGCCGCCCCAGCGCGTGAGATAGGCCATGGCGGTGCAGATGTCCTGCATGGTGCAGGTGCGCTCGTCGCGCGCGTGCGCCCGCATCGGGTCGGGCGAAGTGTAGCCGCTTCCGGCGGCGAAATACGGCGGGTTTGCAACGACGAGGTCGAAGCTCCCGGCGGGGAGCAGCGTGCGGTGCGCGCGCAGGTCGGCGCAGAGGATCTGCGCCCGGTCGCTCAGACCGTTTGCTCTGATGTTGTCGCGCGCGAGCTGCGCCGCGTCCGGCTGCAGTTCAATGCCGACGGCGGTCGCCTGCTCCAGCGCGCGCAGCAGCAGCACCGTCAGCACGCCCGCACCGCAGCCGAGGTCAGCAATGCGCCGTGCGCGGCGCTGCGCCGCAAAATCGGCCAGCAGCACGCTGTCCGTGCCGAGGGCAAACCCCGCGCCGGAGCGCACAAAGCGCGGGCCGCCGGGCCACAGGCCGTCATATTCCGGTTGGGTCATGGCGCACGCTCCTTCCGTTGCCGTCATATAGACAGAGGCGATATGCAGCTTGCATATCGCCTCATTCGTTTGCGTTGTTCTCCGAGCGGAACTTAGTCGACGGAGATCGCGCCCACCGGGCAGTTCGCAGCGCAGGTGCCGCACTCCATGCAGCTGTCCGCGCTGATGACGTACTTGCCGTTGCCCTCGGTAATTGCCTCAGCCGGGCAGTTGGCAGCGCAGGTGCCGCACATGATGCAATCATCGCTGATAACAAAAGCCATTGTCGTTACCTCCTATGTTTTTCACCGGGTATCGCTACCACTGGTATGAGAGTCATTGTAGCACAAAAATCTGAAAAATCAACCGCGTTTTTCGAAATTTGAAAATGTGTGCTGATTAAAACCCGGGAAGACGTGGAAATAATACAAATCAGTTTCCCGGATTCGGCACATTCCTTGCGCCGGCCGGAGGATAATAGAGGCGTATGACCGGCGAAGGAGGCAAACGATCTATGCGCGGCAGCGAAAGGTTTACACAGCGGGCATCCACGGCGATCCGCAAGGCGCACGATGCGGCGGCGGGAATGGGGCACAGTTATGTGGGCACGGAGCATATCCTGCTCGGGATCATCCGGGAGGGAGAGGGGCTCGGCGCGCGCATTCTGGCGGACAATGCGCTTACCGATTCCGTGCTCACGCGCATGGTCACGGAGACGGTCGGGCGCGGCGTGCCCGGCACGCCCGAGCAGGGACTCAGCCCCCGCGCGCGGCACGTCATCGAGCTGGCCGCCGAGGATTCCAACCGCCTCGGTCACTGCTATGTCGGCACGGAGCACCTGCTCATGGGCATCCTCCGCGAGGCGGACAGCGCCGGGGCGCGTATCCTCGTGGCGGCGGGCGGCGACCTCAACAAGATCTATACGGACATCATGGACGTCTTCGGCCGCCCGGAGTATAAGCCCCGGCCGCAGCAGGGCGCGCCGCGCGCACAGCCGCGCCGCGCTGCCGAGACGAAAACGCTCGACCAGTACGGCCGCGACCTCACGGAGCTTGCCGCAGCCGGACGTATGGATCCGGTCATCGGCCGCGACCGCGAGATCGAGCGCGCCATCCAGATCCTCTCGCGCCGCAGCAAGAATAATCCCGTGCTCATCGGCGAGCCCGGCGTCGGCAAGACGGCGGTGGCCGAGGGGCTCGCGCAGCGCATCGCCGACGGCAGCGTGCCCGAGGACCTGAAGTGCAAGCGCATCGTGAGCGTGGATCTGACGGCCATGCTTGCGGGCACAAAGTACCGCGGCGATTTTGAGGAGCGCGTCAAATGCGTCCTGCAGGAGGTGCAGCGCTCAGGCAGCGTCATCCTCTTCATCGACGAGCTGCACACGATCGTCGGCGCTGGCTCTGCCGAGGGCGCGATCGACGCGGCGAACATCCTCAAGCCCGCACTCGGGCGCGGTGAGCTGCAGATCATCGGCGCGACGACGCTTGAAGAGTACCGCAAGTATATTGAAAAGGACGCGGCGCTCGAGCGGCGCTTTCAGCCCGTGCGCATCGCAGAGCCAACGCCCGAGCAGAGCCTGCAGATCCTGCGCGGCCTGCGCGCGCGGCTCGAGGCGCACCACCGCCTGAAGATCACGGACGAGGCGCTCGACAAAGCGGTCGCACTCTCGGTGCGCTATATCGGCGATCGCTGGCTGCCGGACAAAGCCATTGACCTCGTCGACGAGGCGGCCTCACGTGTGCGGATGCAGGCGCTGGTGCAGCCCGAGCGGGTGCACGCGCTCGAGACGCAGCTCGCCGCCGCAGCGGCGGAGATGGAACGCGCCGTGCGTGCGCAGGACTTTGCGCGTGCTGCCGCCCTGCGGGAACGTGAGCAGAAGCTGCGTGCGGAGCTGCGCATGCAGCGCAGCCGCTGGGAGCAGGCCAATTCCGGCTCTGTGCGCGCCGTGACGGGCGAGGACGTGGCCGAGATCGTCTCGCTCTGGACGGGCATCCCGGTCGCGGGCATCACATCGAGCGAGAGTCAGCAGCTGCTGCAGATGGAGGCGTCGCTGCGCCGCCGCGTCGTCGGGCAGGAGGAGGCGGTGTGCGCGGTCTCGAACGCCATCCGCCGCAGCCGCGTCGGGCTCGGCGATCCGAACCGGCCGATCGGCAGCTTTCTCTTCCTCGGACCGACCGGCGTCGGCAAGACAGAGCTCTGCCGGGCGCTTGCCGAGGCGCTCTTCGGCGACGAGCAGGCGCTCATCCGCGTGGATATGTCGGAATATATGGAGCGGCACAGCGTGTCGCGGCTCATCGGCTCGCCGCCGGGGTATGTCGGACACGAGGAGGGCGGCCAGCTCACGGAGAAGGTGCGGCGCAAGCCCTATGCCGTCGTGCTCTTCGACGAGATCGAAAAGGCGCACGAGGACGTCTTTAACCTTCTGCTGCAGGTGATGGAGGACGGGCAGCTCACGGACTCGCTCGGGCGCAAGGTGAATTTCCGCAATGCGGTCGTGGTCATGACCTCGAACGTCGGGGCGAAGGCCATCACCGACAGCCGCCGCAGTCTCGGCTTTGCCCAGCAGACGGGCGCGGATGCAGGGCGCACGGATGCCGAGATCCGCAGCATGGTCATGTCCGATCTGAAAAAGACGTTCCGGCCGGAGTTTCTCAACCGCGTCGATGAGATCATCGTCTTTCACAAACTCACGCGCGCCGATACCCGCCGGATCGCGCAAAAGCTCCTCGGCACGGTCAACCGGCGCATGGAGCGCGCGGGCGTGGAGCTGCGCGTGCCGGATGCGGCGCTCGATGCGCTCTCGGCGACGGGCTACGACCCCGTGTACGGGGCGCGGCCGCTGCGCCGGGCGATCCAGAGCACGATCGCCGATCAGGCGGCGGGGATGCTGCTCGATGGCTCGCTCCGGCGCGGCGATGTGGTCACGGCGCAGGTGCGGGAAGGAAAAATTGTTTTGACGAAAACGTGCGAACGTGGTATGATAACGCCCTGAATGTAATCTGGACGGAGGCGTACCCCAACATGGAACAAACTATGCAGATGGAAAACAAAGCGGTCTATCTCGACCCGTTTCGTTATAATGAATTCGAGGGCTTCAATTCCCACAACCACATCGTCGTCACCGAGGTCGGCGACGGCACTAGCGTTGTCGAGGTCAAGCTCGCGCAGGAGAGTCTCAACCCGCTCGGCATGGCGCACGGCGGGCTGATCTTCACGCTCTGCGACGTGGCGACCGGCGTCGCCGCACGCACCGGCGGGCGCATCACCGTGACGCTCGACAGCAACATCCATTTCCTGCGCCGCGCCAAGGACACGGAAAAGCTCGTGGCGCGCGGCCGCGTGGTCAAGGCGGGCCGCACGACCGGCCTTGTCACGGCGGAGGTGTTCGACGATACGGACAAGCTTATCGCGACCGCAGACATGACGGTTTACTATGTGGACGAGAACACATACACGGACCCCGCGGTGCAAAAGTGAGCATAAAATAAGAAAAAGAGACGTCTCCGGACGTCTCTTTTTCACGCTTCGTTCAGCTCTCGGCGCGGATGAGCGCCGTGCCGGGGTAGTAGTGCGCGAGGATGTCGGCATAGCCGCTGCCGTGCGCCGCCATGACGTTTGCGCCGTACTGGCTCATGCCGACGCCGTGACCGCTGCCGGTGACGGTGAAGGTGAATATCCCGCCGCCGTATGCGACGGAAAACGCCGCCGAGCGCAGGGAAAAGAGCGCACGCACCTGCGCGCCCGTGAGCGTCTCCGAGCCGACGGGGATGCTTGCCACGCGGCCGCTGTCATCGAGCACCGGCGCGCCGAACCATGTGCTCGGATCGTCGCCGAGCACACAGTCCGGATAACGGTCCAGCACGGCATCCTGCACGGCGTCGGCTGCGATCTCGGCCGTGGAGACGTAGTTCGGCACGTCCTGCGCCGTCTCCGGGGAGGACACGCTCACAAGATACGGCGCATCGCCGCCCCAGAGTGCGGCGCTGCACTCGGTCGACCCGGCGGACGCGGCGTGAAACACCGCGCGGATGAGCTGCCCGTCGTAGACGAGATACTGCCCGTCCGTGTCGGCAACGGCCTTCCGGATGCGCGCCATGTTGTGCGCATAATCCTTGCCCCACTGCGCGCGCAGTGCCTCGTCGTCCTTGTGCGCGCAGCAGCAGGTGTACCGGTCACAGATACCGGCCTCCGGATGGTTTGCGCCGCCGCCGCGCACGCGCTGGAGGATGTAGGTACGCGCGGCGACGGCCTGTGCCCGCAGCGCCTCGGGCGCGAAGGAGGCGGGCATCTCGGCGGCTACCACGCCGGGCAGCCAGTCGGCCATGGTCGTTTCGATGAGCGCATCACCGCACAGTGCCGTGATGGGCGTTGCGCCGTCGGGCGCGACGGTGTCCGACACCGGTACGGACGGGGCGGGCGGTGAAGCCTCCTCTCCGGCCGGGGCGAGCGTGACCGCAAGCCACGGGATCAGCAGCGACAGCGCCACGAGCAGCAGCGACAGCAGAAAAACCCTGCGCATCCGCACCGCCTCCTTTCTGCCGCGCGGGGCGTTTTGTGCCTTGACGCAGCGGGGAAATCAGTATAAAATAGCTCTGTTAAATATGTATTGGGACAGGTAGTTTGTTATGCGCAAAAATGCTTGGGTGATCTGCTGCTGTACAGCTGTGCTGTCGGCATTCGGGATCTTTTTTCGCTGGCTGCAGGATCAGGCCTGCTTTGAGGCCGAGACCGGCCTTGCCGTACACGGAAGCATCTGGCCGTACGTCGTCGCGCTGATGATCGCCGTTGCCGCGGCGGTGCTGGCCGTCGTGTGCTTCCGGATAAAGAATCAGCCGCACACCAGCTTTCCGGACTCGCTTCCCGCGGCGTTCGCGGCGTCAAAGCGTGCGCGCGCGGTCGGCGGTGTCCTGCTCGGCGCGATGCTCGCGCTCGGCGGCCTTTGGCTGCTGCTGAGCAGCGGCGCGCTCTCCGAGCCCGGCCTGCAGCGTGTGCTTGCCGTGCTCGCGGTCGTGACGGGTGTGGTGTTCGCGCGCCAGATGCTCGCCCCCGGTGAACGGGAGAATGACGCCGGCGCGCTCGTGTGTGCGTCCATGCCGATGGTGCTGCTCGTGTTCTGGCTGATCGTGAGCTACAAGGTCAACATCATCAACCCCACCATCTCTGCCTACGCGGTCGAGATCCTGGCGCTGTGCGCCGCGCTGATCGCGTTTTATGAGCTTGCGGGCTTTGCCTATGGCCGCCCGAAAGCCGTCAAGAGCATTTTTTGGAGCCAGTTTGCGGCGTTCCTGTGCATCACCGCCCTGCCGGATGACCGCGCCGGCGCGCAGCAGCTCATGCTGGTCGCCATTGCGGGCATGCTGCTGTTTCAGTCTTACCTGACCGCGTCCAACATCCGCCCGGCTGTATCCGGGCCGGCCGGCGGCGCGCAATAAGCTGTGAAAAAAGCCTGCACGGTGTATGCCATGCGGGCCTTTTCATATACGGATACCGGCCGTTACCGGGGAGGAGAACATTTATGAACAACATCTTAGCCCAGCTCAACAGCGCACCTATGTACGCGATCTGCGGCGGCATCATCGCGTTCGTCGCGGCGGTGTGCGTCGTGTTCCTTGTGCGCTCGTACCGCGCGGGTCTGGCCATCGGCATGGACCCCGCACGCATGAAGCGCGCCATCACGTCGAGCGCCACATTCTCGGTCCTGCCGAGCGTCGGCATCCTGCTCGGCGTCATCGCCCTGTCCGGCAGCCTCGGCACGCCGTGGCCGTGGCTGCGTCTGTCCGTCATCGGCGCGCTGCATTATGAGACGCAGGTCGCACAGGCTGCCGCCGAGCAGGTCGGTATGCACGCACTGTCCGCCGCCGAAATGACGCCGCAGGCCTTCACGACGATCGCCCTGCTGATGAGCTTCTGCATCATCTGGGGCATGCTCCTGTCCATCTTCTTCAACAAGCGCTACCTCAGGCGCCTCGGCAACGACGGGGCGAAATCCGCCTCCGGCGTCGGCTTCGGCGACAGCGCCATGACGGCCATGTTCATCGGCCTCGTCTGCGCGTATATCGGCAGCTACATCGGTGCGTTCGTGTCCGGCGAGGGGCTGTTCACCTGCGTCGGCGACTGGACGCCGCTGGTGGTCGTGGCCGTGTCGGCGGCGGCGATGGCGCTGTTTGTGTATCTGGCCGAGAAGAAGAATATGGCATGGCTCGAGAGCTTTTCCATCGCCGGCAGTATGCTCATCGGCATGGCGGCGGCCGTGCTCGTGCGCCTGTAAGGAGGGGAATATCATGAACGAAACCGAACGCAAAGTGTATCTGGAACAGTTTAACCGCCGCACACACGTGCTCGGCCGCGCCGTGTGCGTGATCACGCTGGTGCTGCTTGTCGGCGCACCGTTTCTCATCGGCACGTTTCTCGGCGCGATGCCCGACATGGGCGCCGTCGGCAAGGGCTTTTTGTCCGTCGGCGTCGTGTGGGCGGTCGCAAGCGTGGCGGAGTTTCTCATCTACACGCCCATGCTCGGCGCGGGCGGCGGCTACCTTGCCTTCATCACCGGCAACCTCATCAACATGAAGATCCCGTGCGCGGTCAATGCGCGCGACATTGCCGGCACCAAGACCGGCACTGCGGAAAACGAGATCATCTCGACGCTCTCGATCGCGACAAGCTCGCTCGTGACCATCGTCGTGCTCGCGCTCGGCGTGGCGCTGCTCGTGCCGCTGCAGCCCGTGCTGCAGAGCCCCGTGCTCCAGCCGGCGTTTGCAAACGTCGTCCCCGCGCTCTTCGGCGCGATGGCGTACCAGTACTTCCGCAAGAACATCCGCGTTGCCATTGCACCGCTGGTTATGATGAGCGTGCTGTTCATGCTCGTCCCGTCGCTGACGGGCTCGACCAGCTTCATGATCGTTCCGAGCGGCGCGCTGGCCATCGGCATCGCCTACGCGCTCTACCGCAAACAGAATCAGGAGGGTGAAACAAAATGAAATTCCGTCCCGGATATCTCGCACTCGCACCGCTGGCCCCGCTGGGGGCGGCAGTGGCGCACGCCGTGCTCATGCCGAAGAAAAAATCCGCCTATCAGCCGCAGCCGGACGCAGACCGCGCCATGGCTTACGCTGAAAAGCTCGCCGCCATGATCCGCTGCGACACCACGTCGTATGCCAATGTCTACGAGCCGGAGCGCTTCGAGCGCTTCCATGCGCAGCTTGCGCAGCTGTTCCCGCTCGTGCACGAAAAGCTCGAGCGCACGGTCATCGACGGCAACCTGCTCTTCTACTGGAAGGGCAAGGCACACGACCGCCCGATCGTGCTCATGAGCCATCAGGACGTTGTGCCCGCCGAGGGCACGTGGTCGCACGCGCCGTTTTCCGGCGACATTGCCGACGGCAAGGTCTGGGGACGCGGGGCGTCGGACACCAAGGCCTCGCTCATGGCGTTTTTCCAGGCAGTCGAGGAGCTGCTTGCCGCCGGGTATGAGCCCGCCAACGACGTCTATCTCTCCTCGTCCTGCACGGAGGAGTGGGCGGGCGACGGCGCGCCGAAGCTCGTCGCCGAGCTCAAGCGCCGCGGTGTGCGCCCGTTTCTCGTCTGCGACGAGGGCGGCGGCATCATCACCGAACCGATCGGCGGCATCCCCGGCAACTTTGCCATGGTGGGCGTGTTTGAAAAGGGCAAGGCGGACGTGAAATTCACCGCCCGCAGCAACGGCGGCCACGCCAGTGCGCCGATGGCGAACAGCCCCATCGCGCGCCTGTCCGCGTTCGTGACGGACGTGGAAAAGCACGATCCGTTCCGCAGAAAGTTCCTGCCGGAGGTCTCGGCCATGTTCGCGCGCCTTGCGCCCTATGCGCCGTTCGGCCTGCGGCTCGTGATGGGTAACCTCTGGCTGTTCCAGCCGCTGATGAAGATCGTGCTGCCGCGCGTATCGGCGCAGGCAGGCGCGATGCTGCACACGACGATCGCCTTTACGATGCAGTCCGGTGCGGACGCGTACAACGTCCTGCCGCAGGAGGCAACGCTGGGTGCGAACATGCGCTTCATCCCGCATCAGGGTGAGCAGGAGAGCCTTGCCATCATCCGCCGCCTTGCCGAAAAGCACGGTCTGGAGATGGAGGTCATCCACGCCAATGACTACTCCGAGACCGTGGACATCCACGGCGAAGCCTTCCGGCAGGTGGAGCAGGTCATCGGCGAGACGTTCCCGGGCCTGCCCGTGAGTCCCTATGTCATGACCGGCGCGACCGATGCGCAGTTCTATCAGGAGATCTGCAGCAACTGCCTGCGCTTTGCGCCTGTGATCTATGGCCCGGAGCAGATGAAGGGCATGCACGGCATCGACGAGAACATCGAATATAACTGCCTGCCCGGCGCGGTCGATTTCTACAAGAACCTGATCCGCGCGCAGGAGCGATAAAGCCGAACACAAAAAGCAAACCGCCCCGGTGAAAACCGGGGCGGTTTGCTCAGCTTGTCATAGAACCTCGTAGAGTTTGCGCCCGCAGGCGCAAAGAAGGTCCGATCATTTTCTTCGGCGACATGTGCGGCGAAGAAAATACTTCTCGGCCTGCAAACGTGCGCGCCGTCCGCCTCCGGCGGACAGCGCGTGCGCTGCAGTCAGGCCGCAAACCCCTTTGTCAAAAAGTAATACTTTTTGACAGACTCAGCAAACCGCCCCGGTGAAAACCGGGGCGGTTTGCTATAGTGCATGGTTTATTCAAACGAGATCATGTAGTAATAGACCGGCTGGCCGCCGTCGACTACGTTCACGTCCGACATCGGCAGACGCCCGCCGAACAGCTCGGCTGCGTGCTGCGCGGCATCGGCCTTCACGTCCTCACCGTAGTAGATGGAGACGATTTCGGGGTCGAGATCCGTGGCGGCATCGGCGATCGCAAGCAGCACCTTGTCCAGGTCCGCGTTGCTGCCGAGCAGCGCACCGTCCATCAGCGCCAGATACTCGCCCTTGTGGATATCGTGCCCGTCGAAATCGGAGTCGCGCGCGGCGTAGGTGACCTGCGCGGTGTGCACGCTCTCGATCGCGGCGCTCATCTCGGCCTCGATCACGTCCTCGGCGCTCGCCGGGTCGAACGAGAGCATCGCGGTGATGCCCTGCGGCACGGTCTTGGTCGGGATGACGATGACCTTCTTGTCCGACAGCGGGATGCACTGCTGGGCGGCCATGATGATGTTCTTATTGTTCGGCAGCACGAACACGATCTCCGCCGGGGTCTTGTTGACCTCAGTGAGGATGTCCTCCGTGGAGGGGTTCATGGTCTGGCCGCCGGTGACGACGCGGTCGACGCCCAGCTCGCGGAAGAGGTTTGCCATGCCTTCGCCGGCGGACACGGCCACGACGCCGAACTGCTTTTCGGGCGCGGCCACAGCAGGCTCTGCCTCAGGCGCGGGCTCCGCCTCGGGCGCGGCGGGGGCGTCGCTGACGGAGAGGGCAGTGTGCTGGTTGCGCATGTTTTCGATCTTCACGGTCTGGAGCGGGCCATAGGTCAGCGCTTCGGTCAGCACCTCGCCGGGCACGTTCGTGTGCACGTGCACCTTGATGATCTCATCATCATCGACCACGACGACACAGTCGCCGAGGTTGTTGAGGAACGAGCGCAGCAGCTCGGGGCTCTTGTTGTTTTCACGCGCCACAATAAACTCCGTGCAGTAGCCGAACGTGATCTCTCCGGTGTCGAACTCGGAGAAATCCGCGCCCTCTTTCGGTGCGGCGGCGGCAGCCGGGGCGGCCGCGGTCACGGGGGCGGCGGTGCGTCCCTGCAGATAGCCGAGCATGGCGTCCATGACGAGCACGAAGCCCTCGCCGCCGGCATCGACCACGCCTGCGCGGCGCAGCACGGGGTTGATGTTCTGCGTGTCGGCCAGCGCCTCGCGCGCGGCGGCGAGCAGCGCCTCGAGCATGGCCTCAAAGTCCGTACTCTCCTTGGCAAACTCCACGGCGGCCTGCGCACCCAGACGGCTGACGGTGAGGATCGTGCCCTCGGCCGGCTTCATGACGGCCTTGTAGGCGGCGTCCACACCGGCGGAGACGGCGGCGGCGAACTCTGCGGCGTTTGCGTTCTCGCGGCCTTTAAGGGACTTGGCGATCCCGCGGAACAGCAGCGACAGGATGACGCCGGAGTTGCCGCGCGCACCGCGCAGCAGGGCGCTTGCGGCGCAGTCGGCCACGGCGCCGACGGTGTCGGTCTGCTTGCGGCCGAGCTCGATGGCGGCGGAGTTCATCGTCAGGCTCATGTTCGTGCCGGTGTCGCCGTCCGGAACAGGGAAGACGTTGAGCTCGTTGATGCGTTGTTTGTTTTCTTCCAGTGCCGCATTCGCGCACAGGAGCATCTCCCGAAGCGCTGCGGCATCAATAATTTCTCTCAAATCTGTACACCTCCGACGGGGGGAATGAAAATGGCCCGGAAGCGTGGCTCCCGGGTGGGGAAGCGATGCGAAATGTCCCTGTTCAATCGAGGAACATGGAATCCACGAACACGTCCACACGCGCAACGGGCACGCCGGTGGCCTGATTGACCTTATAGCTGACCTCGTTGATGATGCTGTGGGCGAGCGCGGAAATGTTCACGCCGTGATCGACTGCGATGTGCAGCTCGAGCGAGATGCTCCCGTCGTCGGCGAACGTGGCGTTGACGCCCTTGGACATGGATTCTCTGCGCAGAAGCTGGAACGGACCGCTGTCCTTGCTGCGGCCGACCATGCCCTTCACGCCGAAGCAACTGGTCGCGGCGTCGCCTGCAAGGTTTGTGAATACTTCGTTGGTGATGCTGATGGTGCCATTCGATTGTTCGATTTTGACCATGTAGACAGCCCCTTTCTTAACAGCAGTGATATATTATATAACAATAGGTGAGAAATCACAAGCGAAAAAACAGCGAAAAAAGCAGGCATTTTCCGTGAAAATGCCGGTTTTTCCTCAGAAACTTGCATGTTTTCAATAATAACGTTTCGAAATATGAAATACGAATTAAAAAACTATTATTTACGTTTTTTTGCAACTGTGTTATCATATTGACGCGAATGGGCTGATAGGTACCCATTGCACAAATATAGGCTAACGCATAAGAGAAATAGGAGATGAAGTTTATGGCAAGAAAGCTCGTTACGATGGACGGCAACAATGCTGCCGCCCACGTGTCCTACGCCTTTACGGAAGTGGCTGCCATTTACCCGATCACCCCGTCGAGCCCGATGGCCGACCTGGTCGATCAGTGGTCCGCCGCCGGCCGTAAGAACATCTTCGGCACGAAGGTCCGTGTGCAGGAAATGCAGGCAGAGTCCGGCGCAGCCGGCGCTGTCCACGGTTCGCTGAATGCCGGCGCTCTGACGACGACGTATACCGCCTCTCAGGGCCTGCTGCTCATGATCCCGAACATGTACAAGATGGCAGGTGAGCTGCTTCCGGCCGTCTTCCACGTGACGGCGCGCGCACTCGCTTCGCACACCCTGTCCATCTTCGGTGACCAGTCCGACGTTATGGCCTGCCGCCAGACCGGCTTCGCCATGCTCGCCGAGGGCAACGTGCAGGAAGTCATGGATCTGTCCCCCGTGGCGCATCTGGCCGCCATCAAGGGCCGTGTTCCGTTCCTGAACTTCTTTGACGGCTTCCGTACCTCGCACGAGATCCAGAAGATCGCCGTCTGGGATTATGATGATCTGGCTGATATGGTGGACATGGATGCGGTCAATGCCTTCCGTCAGCGCGGTCTGAACCCGCAGCATCCGCAGATGCGCGGCAGCCATGAAAACGGCGACATCTTCTTCCAGAACCGTGAGGCGTCCAACAAGTACTACGACGCCGTGCCGGACCTGGTCGAGGAGTACATGGCGAAGATCAATGCCAAGATCGGCACCAACTACCAGCTGTTCAACTACTACGGCGCTGCTGACGCTGACCGCGTTATCATCGCTATGGGCTCCATCTGCGACGTTGCAGAGGAAGTTATCGATTACCTGAACGCACACGGCGAGAAGGTCGGCCTGGTTAAGGTTCGTCTGTACCGTCCGTTCCGTGCTGACAAGCTGATCGCAGCTATCCCGGAGACCGCTAAGAAGATCGCAGTCCTCGACCGCACCAAGGAGCCGGGCTCCCAGGGCGAGCCGCTTTACATGGACGTTGTTACCGCTCTGGCTGATGCAGGCATCACCGATAAGGTAGTAACCGGCGGTCGTTACGGTCTGGGTTCCAAGGATACGCCCCCGTCCTCCGTATTCGCTGTATACGAGGAGCTGGCTAAGGCAGAGCCGAAGAAGATGTTCACCCTGGGCATCAACGACGACGTTACCTACCTCTCCCTCGAGGAGAAGCCGGCACCGAACACCGCAGCAGAAGGCACGACCGAGTGCAAGTTCTGGGGTCTCGGCGGCGACGGTACTGTCGGTGCCAACAAGAACT
>OIWP01002377.1_pt1 | contig 19361 bp, 16 predicted proteins | sample 1587661 | NCBI WGS metagenome assembly OIWP01 (sample SAMEA3888899, study PRJEB22519) | human gut metagenome | biome: human gut; feature: human-associated habitat; material: faeces | place: Denmark | collected 2010 | reverse complement strand
CGTGTGAATTATGAAAATAGGACTTGTTGTAGAAGGCGGTGGCATGAAATGTGCCTACAGCGCCGGAATTTTAGATAAATTTTTAGATGACCATATTCAGTTTGACTACTGTATCGGCGTATCTGCGGGTGCAGCAAACACGCTGTCCTATCTTGCAGGACAACGTGGAAGAAATCTCCGTTTTTATACGGAACATTTAAGTGATCCCCGGTATTTAAGTGTACACAGTCTGATTCGAACCGGGAGTCTGTTCGGTCTGCAATACATTTACGGAACACTGACCAATTCTGACGGCAAAGACCCGATTGATTACGATGCAATCATGAAAAATCCAGCAGAATTTTATATGCCTGCCACGGATGCCGTCACCGGAACAGCCACTTACTTTTCCAAATACGATATTGTGCGCGACGATTATCGCACACTCATGGCAACCTGCGCCCTGCCGGGATTCTGTCGTCCGGTTCAGGTTAATCACCATTACTACTATGATGGCGGCGTTGCGGATTCTATTCCGGTGCAGCACGCTTTAGATGATGGCTGCGACAAACTTGTTGTGATTTTATCCAATCCAAGGGACTTTGTAAAACAGCCGGAAGCCCATCGCCCGATTTATAAACGGATGCTTCACAAATACCCAAAGACCATAGAAGGGATCGACCATCGCCACATCAATTATCAGGCGTCCATTGACCTTACCGCCAAACTGGAAAAAGAAGGAAAAGCTTTTGTTTTCGCACCAAGTAAACATTTAAACCTCGGCACTTTTTCCAAAGATGCGGCGCTTGAACAAAAACTTTATGACCTGGGTGTTTTCGATTACAAAACACAGTCTGGAAAGCTTCTCGCGTTTTTGCAGAAGTAACATAGCTTCGAAACTCTCTTTTTTCAGCTTTACTTCACAGTTGAAAACATGCAAAATACGGCTGCCACACAAAATGTCCTGTGTGACAGCCGCATTCTTATTTTATATCATTATTTTACTCTTGCCGTAAGCTTATCGCCCTCGGTATCGATCAGAATGGTATCTCCCTCTCTCACTTCATCTGCAAGGATCAGCTTTGCAGACAATGTCTCTACATGTTTCTGTAAGAAACGTTTCAGAGGTCTTGCACCATAGATCGGATCATATCCGTGATCAACAATGAACTGTCTTGCACTGTCTGAAAGTTCTACCGTAATCTCACGGTCAGCAAGACGTTTGTTCAGATCGTTCATCAGCAGATTGATGATATTGCCGATGTTGTCTTTTGTCAGAGGCTTGAACATAATGATCTCATCGAGACGGTTCAAAAACTCCGGTCTGAAATGTCCACGAAGTTCATTCATGACCGCTTCCTCACAAGCCGGATTGATATCACCATTCTCATCAATGCCCTCCAGCAGATGGGCTGATCCGAGGTTCGATGTCATGATGATGATCGTATTCTTGAAGTCAACGGTTCTTCCCTGCGAGTCTGTGATACGTCCGTCATCTAACACCTGCAATAATACATTGAATACATCCGGATGTGCTTTCTCGACCTCATCGAACAGGACAACCGAATACGGTTTTCTACGGACTGCCTCCGTCAGCTGACCGCCTTCATCATATCCGACATATCCCGGAGGCGCTCCGATCAGACGGGACACGGAATATTTCTCCATGTACTCACTCATATCGATACGCACCATATTGTTCTCATCATCAAACAGATTCTCGGCAAGTGCTTTTGCAAGCTCTGTCTTACCTACACCTGTAGGTCCAAGAAAGAGGAAGGAACCAATCGGCTTAGTCGGATCTTTGATTCCTGCTTTGGAACGGATGATTGCATCGGTTACTTTCGTAACGCCTTCGTCCTGTCCGATGACACGTTTGTGAAGTTCATCTGCAAGGTGCAGTGTCTTGCTTCTCTCGCTTTCGTTTAATTTTGCAACCGGAATACCAGTCCAGCGGGAAATAATCTTGGCAATCTCATCATCGGTAACACTTTCATGAACCAGTGACAGATCTTCATCTTTTACCTTTGCTTCCTCTTCTTCCAGCTGTTTCTGCAACTGTGGAAGACGTCCGTACTGAAGCTCTGCTGCCTTGTTCAGATCATAACTCCTCTGAGCTGCTTCGATTTCACGGTTCAGCTGTTCAATCTGCTCACGGATCTTCTGTACATGTTCAACAGAATGTTTTTCGTTATCCCACTGTGCTTTCTGCTTTGCGAATTTTTCCCGTTCTTCGGCAAGTTCTTCCTGCAGTTTCTGCAGTCTTTCCTTGCTCAGTCGGTCATCCTCTTTCTTCAAAGCAGCTTCTTCAATCTCCAGCTGCATGATCTTACGGTTCAGTTCATCCAGCTCTGTCGGCATAGAATCCAGCTCTGTCTTAATGGATGCACATGCTTCATCAACCAGGTCGATTGCCTTATCCGGAAGGAAACGGTCTGAAATATAACGGTTACTCAGAGTAACCGCCGCAACCAGTGCGCTGTCTGTGATCTTGACACCATGGAATACTTCATAACGCTCTTTCAATCCACGAAGGATAGAAATGGCATCCTCAACTGAAGGCTCATCCACCATAACCGGCTGGAAACGACGTTCCAGAGCGGCATCCTTTTCAATATACTGGCGATACTCATCCAGAGTTGTCGCACCGATACAATGCAGCTCACCACGAGCAAGCATTGGTTTTAACATATTTCCGGCGTCCATTGCACCGTCTGACTTTCCGGCACTTACAATGGTATGCAGCTCATCGATAAACAGGATGATGTTTCCATCACTGTTCTTGACTTCTTCCAGAACTGCTTTCAGACGCTCTTCAAATTCACCACGATACTTGGCACCTGCAACCAGTGCTCCCATATCCAGTGCAAATACTTTTTTATCTTTCAAAGCTTCCGGTACATCACCACGCACAATACGCTGTGCCAGACCTTCTACTGCTGCTGTCTTACCTACACCAGGTTCACCGATCAGAACCGGGTTGTTCTTTGTCTTACGTGACAGGATACGGATCACATTCCGGATCTCTGCATCACGTCCGATGACCGGATCCAGCTTCTGCTCCCTGGCTTTTTCTACCAGATCTTCCCCGTATTTGTTCAAGGTATCATAAGTAGCTTCCGGATTATCACTGGTTACTCGCTGATTACCTCTTACCGAAGAAAGTACCTGAAGGAAACTTTCCCTTGTGATTCCAAGTTCCTTCATCATACCTTTGATCTCACGGTTCGCATATTTCAGAAGTGCGAGGAACAGATGCTCAACCGATACATATTCATCACCCATCTGCTTTGCCTCATCCTCGCCATGGATCAGCACATTATTCAGATTCTGACCAATATACATCTGACCGCCCTGTACCTTCGGACGCTTCCGTAAAAGCTCTTCCACACGGTTCATCATCGTCTCTTTTGTAATGCCCATCTTCTCAATCAGCTTGAGAATCAGGCTGTCATCTATTGTAAGCAAAGAATACAGAAGATGTTCCTGTTCAATTTCCTGGTTGCCATAATCTGCCGCAATCTTTTCAAGGTTCTGTACTGCTGCCATAGAACTTTGTGTAAATTTATTGATATTCATAACATGAGTCCCTCCTTTGCCTTGCTATCTTTGTTCTACTCGAACTATAGCACTTGTTATTAGCACTGTCAATAGTCGAGTGCTAAATCTATATAAATTTTTACTTCCCTGTCAAATCATCGAACTCATTTTATGAGTCCCATCTATATGAAACGCCCCGGATCCTTTATCTTCCTCCGGCAGCGGCTTTCTTATATTCCATCAGTTTCTGTCTTGCTTCTGCATTTAAATGTCTCGGAACCTGAATTTGTACCGTTACATACTGATCACCATGGACATTTGCATCCTTCATGGAAACGATTCCTTTTCCTCTTAAACGAATCTTGCTTCCTGACTGTGTTCCTTCTTTGATCTTACACATCACATCACCATACAGGGTATGCACCCTTGCTTCTCCACCAAACACAGCAGTTGTATAAGGAATGCTGACCGTTGTATAAACATCCATACCTTTTCGTTCATATCCGGCTTTCGGCTGAACAGTTACTTTCAGAAGAAGATCTCCTGCCCCACCTTTTCCGGTTCCCGGCATTCCTTTTCCACGAAGTCTTATGCTCTTTCCGCTGTCAATTCCTGCCGGAATATGCACCTCAAGTGTCTGTGCTTTTCCGCTCTGATCCTGCAGAGTAATTCTTTTATCACATCCAAATGCTGCCTCATCAAATGTAACAGATACACTGGCATTCAAATCCTGTCCTTTCTGATCAAAGCCTGCTGACCCGTGGTTACCAAATCCTCCGAAGCCACCAAATCCGGATCCATCGTCATAGAAACTGCTTCTGTGAAAACCATGACCTCCGAAACCATCTGTGCTTTTACTGTTGCTTCCATGGAATATATCTTTAAACATATCTCCGAAAATATCATCTGCATTTCCTGTAAAATGATACTCCTGATATCCTCCAGGACCACTTTTGAATCCCTGGAAACCATTTCCAAATCCACTGCCCTGATAGCTGCCTCCTGCAGACTGGTCAAATGCAGCGTGTCCGAACTGATCGTACATCTTCTTCTTTTCCGGATCACTCAGTACCGAATAAGCTTCTGTTACTTCTTTGAATTTCTTTTCTGCATCCGGATTTCCGGCATTGGTATCCGGATGATACTTCTTCGCCAGCTTCCGGTAAGCTTTTTTGATTGTCTTCTCATCTGCATTCTTTGCTACTCCGAGCACCTCGTAGTAATCCCGCTTTGCTGCCATGCTCTGTCACCTCCTGCCTGTAAAACACCCCGGAGATTGCTCTCCGGGGGAAATTTATCTTCTATATTAACCTTCAATTGTGATATATTTCTTCTCTTCTACCGCTGGTTTTGCTTCTTTTTTCGGAACAAAAAGTTTCAGAATACCATGTTTAAATTCTGCTTTGATATCTTCTTCTGTGATATCTTCACCAACATAGTAACTTCTCTGACATGCTCCTGCGTAACGTTCACGGCGGATATACCTGCCGGTTTCTTTCTCCTGTTCATCCTGATCAAGACCTTTCGCTGCACTGACTGTCAGATAACCATCTTTCAATTCTGCAGTAACTTCATCTTTCTTGAACCCTGGAAGATCAATCTCAAGTTCATATCCATCTTTCATTTCCTTGATATCTGTCTTCATCAGATTATTCGCATGATGTCCATAGAGCTTCTTTTCTGCTCTGTTCTCTGCTTTATCTGCATATCCGTAAAACGGAAATCCAAACCAATCATCATCAAATAAATTATTATTAAAAATACTAGGCATTAACATAAGTCCTGTCTCCTTTCAAACACTCATAATACGTTCGGAACACTTTCTGGCGAACCTTTCTTTTCGTTCCCCTTCCTTTGTTCTATCTGTACTATAGCACGCGTTATTAGCACTGTCAATAGGTGAGTGCTAATTATTTTGTGAAGATTTTGTGAACGAACTTGCAAAGGCGTCTATTTTTTCTATTTTATAGGGCGACAGCCCGGCAACGAGGAAATTCTTTCCCGAGCTGTGCATGGCGTATCTCTCAGCTTCCCAGGGATTTTTCACTTGCTTTCGCACTCGATTTTCTTGATTTGACCACATTTTTACGACAAATCTTCGGAAAAATATATTCGTCTGATTTTCTTACTACACTTCTCCAGCAATATCATATTTTCTGACAAAATTTTGTACTTTGTTCCACTCTTTTCTAACTGTGCTTTATACTTTTCACACTCCTGTACAATCGCTTTTTTTGCATACTCTGTCGTTTCTCCATCATGATTTGAAAAAACAATGTCTAAGTGATACAAGCTGCTTTAATTCTTTTCATTGTAACTACATCTCTTTCAATTTAAAGATACGTCACATAGAAAAAGGGATCCTTCACTCAGTAAATTTGAATGAAATGATCCCTAATTTTCATGTAAATCGTACTTGGTTTTACAATACTAATTATACTTTATTTTTTGAAAAATATAAGCAAATTTTTATTTTGCACACTCGATAATTATCGCTTCACATCTGTCATATCCAAGCTGTGAGCTGTTCAGACACAGCGTATAATTGCTCGTTTTTCCCCATTTCTGATCCGTATAAAAATTATAATTCGTCATACGCCTTTTATCTGTATCTGCCATCATTTTGACAGCTTCCTTATCTTCTACATTATACAAACCCATAATTCGCTGTGTTTTTTCCGGCATATCCCCATGGATAAATACATTCAGTACATCATCCCTATCCTTCAGAATATAATCTGCATTTCTTCCGATAATCAGACAAGATTCCTTATCAGCCAGTTCTAAAATAACCTTTCTCTGTGCCTCATAAACGATGTCTTCTACTGATTTTCCTGTGATATCACGTCCGGCAAATGCATATGCAAATAATCCTTTTTTCGGAGATAATTCTGCATTTTTCTGAACATACTCCGGTGACAAACCGGACTTCTCTGCAATGTCATTAATAATATTTTTATCATAATAAGCAATCCCAAGTTTCTTCGCTACTTTTTCTCCGATGAAACGTCCACCGCTTCCAAATTCTCTACTGATTGTAATAATTCTTTTCGCCATCTCTGATTCCTCCTTAATTCAAAACATCTACTTTATTTTTTCTGATTCTCTTTAAAAATACATAACCTGCAAAACATGAAACTATTTCAGTAATCGGAAATGACCACCAGATTAATGAAATGCCCATCTGTCCATTTCTGACAAACATAGAAAAAATTCCGGCCAGCGGCAGTATAATAATGAGCTGTCTCAAAAGCGAAATAACAAGGGACTCTATACCACCATTCAGTGCCTGATAAATACCCTGATAAGCAATATTGATGCCTGCAAACAAAAAGCTGACTGAGATTATTCTCATTGCTTCAATAAAATATTCTCTTGACTGTCCCGCATTAAACAGCGTTGCAAATACTCCGGGAAAAATCTCTGTGATTGTAATTCCCAGAATCATTAACACAATTGTATAGATCAGACCATATTTGATTCCATCCTGAATTCTCTTTTTACTTCTCATTCCATAAGCAAATGCAATGATCGGGGTGATCGCATCTCGCAGACCAAAAGCGAGAAACAGTACAAACTGCTGAACTTTATAAAATAATCCATAGGCTGTCTGTGCTGCTGGATTGAACTTCAGGATCAGATTCATCACATAAACCATAATGGACATCAATGCCTGTGCAATGATTGCCGGAAGTCCGATTTTATAGATTTCTTTGATAATTCCGCCATCCGGCTTCATGTATTTTGCCCCATGCTCGAATTCCTTATTGAATTTGATATGAAAGATAAGCAATAATACTGCGGATGCTACCTGACCAATTACAGTTGCATAAGCTGCACCTTTCACTCCCATTTCCGGGCAAGGACCAATACCATAAATCATGATCGGATCAAGGATAATATTTACAACGGCTCCAACCACCTGACCAATTGTGGAATAAAGAGAACGACCTGTTGCCTGTAATAACTTTTCAAATAAAGAAAAGAAAATAATACCAAAAGAGATTACGCAGCATATCCTCAGATAGCTGACTCCCATCTCCAATACTTCTGTATCTACTGTCTGTGATGAAATATATGCTTTCACCCCAAAGATACCAAACAGTAAGCAGACCACATAAATGATCACTCCAAGAAACAGACTGTTTCCTGCTACCTTTGCTGCTTTTTTACTATTCCCTTGACCAAGTGTCCTTGCCAGAAGTGCATTGGTTCCGACACCCGTTCCGATTCCTACTGCGACCATAAGCATCTGAACCGGGAATACCAAAGTCAATGCATTTAATGCTGCCTCACTGCCTACTCTCATATTTCCTACAAATGCACTGTCTACAATGTTATAGACTGCCTGCAATGCCATAGATAGGATCATCGGGATTCCCATCTGGACCATCAGCTTATTTACCGGCATCTCCTTCATCTTGTTGCTTTCCGCCATTTTTTAAACTCCTTTCTTTTTGGCACAAAAAAAGTGCGCACCTTGTCATATAAGCTGGACTTACGCTGACACGCTACACACTTTTTCATGGCGATATTGATTTTTGCAAAATGAAAACGAGTAGCTGGTAAACTGGATTTACGCTTACTTGCTACTCGTTTCTTGTAATTATATTTCCTCTTTTTCAAAAAGTCAAACAAAATTTTCCTTACATTCTCTCTTCTTTTTACGCATAACAAAAGCGGGTGATGGGAATCGAACCCACGTATCCAGCTTGGAAGGCTGGTGTTCTACCATTGAACTACACCCGCGTCTTAAAGACAAGTAATATGATATCACATCTCAGAAAAAATGCAAGCCTTTTTTTTATTTTTTGATCACTTTTATTACTTTTTGTCCACTTTATTTTCTGACCTCTATTTTATCTATTTCGGTTCTTTTCCTTCCATTTCCACATATATTTTATCAATCACCTGTTTTCTATCCGATCGGAGTTCCTTTTATGTTTTCCAGATTAAAATCAAAAAATATTATACGGATCTGTTTTCTTTTCCTCGCGGCTTTCTTTGTGGGAACCGGCGCTGCATTTCTGCATGATCATTTCTTTCCAGCCGCTGTTCCCACCTCTTCTGAAGGCAACTGGGGGCTCAGCTTCCAAACGGATGGGGATCCCCCTGTCGGCAATGCCACATTTGACGAGTTGAAAAAATTTGATGCCTTTTACGCACAGGACACCGGCGAAAAGGTAATCTACCTTACTTTCGATGCCGGTTATGAAAATGGAAATACACCGGCTATTCTGGAAGCTCTTACGAAACATCAGGCTCCAGCAACGTTCTTCGTCGTCGGCACACTTCTGGAAAGCAATCCAGAACTTATCAAACAGATCCTCGCTGCCGGTAACACCATCGGCAACCATACCTGGCATCACAAAGACATGTCACAGATTTCTACAATGGAATCCTTTTCTGAAGAAATCCAGACAGTTGAAAAACTGTATCGGCAGATCACCGGACAGGAAATTTCCAGATTTTATCGTCCACCACAAGGCAAATACAGCGAAGCCAACCTGAAAATGGCACAGGATCTTGGCTATCATACCTTCTTCTGGAGTCTCGCCTACGTCGACTGGTATCAGGATAGCCAGCCATCCCACAAAGAGGCTTTTGAAAAGCTGCTTGGGCGGATCCATCCCGGTGCCATCGTTTTACTCCACAGTACGTCCTCTACAAACGCTGAAATCTTAGATGAACTTCTCACCAAATGGGAAGAAATGGGTTATCATTTTGCTTCTCTTGATGACCTTATAAAAGCTACTGCATCTTAGGAATTTTTCTCTGTCACTTTATCGGAGGATTCTCTAATCGATCAGTCCATATTTCTTCATCGCATAAGCAATTCCATCTTCTTCAACGGTCTTTGTAATAAATTCTGTATAAGGTTCCAGCACCTGGTCATGCGCGCCCATCGCAATCGCATGCCCGGCATGCTGGAACATTGCCAGATCATTGCTGCTGTCTCCAAATACATATGACTGATCTCTCGTCATTCCAAAATGCTCCAGTACCCAGTCAATCGCAGTTCCTTTTGTATAGCCCTTGAGGATACATTCAAACGTATTACTTCCACGGTCGATTACTTCCATATCATCTTTGATAAATTCAAAAAATGCTTTTACATCACTTTTTTCATCCGTATAAATAAAGATTTTATCATATGGACATCTTCTCTGCTCCATATAACGCTCGATTCCAAGTCCACGGTTGTTCATGTATTTTTTTGTATTTTCCAATCTGTCAAATCTTGAAACTCTTGAAGTGAAATACACATCTTCTGCTCCCTCAAAAATCCCATCAATCTGACATTTTGTCATATAATCAGCGATCTCATCGCCCCTCTCCGGATCCAGATGCTTTTCAAAAATAATTTCTTCATCAAATGTAAAATAAATCCCACATCCACACAAATATCCATCAAATGGAAGTTTTTTCAGTTCCACCGGAACACTGCAGTATGTTCTTCCTGTATTGATAAATAAAAAATGTCCTGCGTCGTGTGCCCTTTTAAGTGCATCTACCGTACTTGCGGGAATCTCTTTTGTAATCTCACTGAGTACGGTCCCATCAATATCAAAAAATAATGCTGCTCTATTCATTCTACCTTTTCCTCCCGGTTATACTCCAATTACACGATACTCATTATACTCATATCTCACCATTATGCGCAACCCTTTTTCATTTTCTGCAAAATATCTGTGATAAATACCATTTTGACTTCTCCATATAAAAGTAATATAATAGATGTTGTACAATTTGAAAAAGGGGTAATAATAATGAATAAAAGAATCGATAAGAAAAAACAGAAAAGAACACTTGAATCAGCAGTAACTGCTACAGCTACATCATCAGCACCGGCTACAGCAACTCCTGTTGTAGAGATAAAAGAAGTTGTAAAAGAAGTCAAAGTACCAGTAGAAGTTCCTGCCAAAAATCCTGCATTCTATGTTCAGTACCAGAGTGCAGAATATACTGTAGCCGCTATCACAGAACGTGTGATCGCTGACTGCAATGCAAAGGGACACGCTGTAGAAAATCCGGAAGCTCTCTCCATTTATCTGAAACCAGAAGATAAAAAAGCATATTACACCCTTGGAGGGTTCAATGGATATATTGAATTATAAAGGAGTATTTTATGGCGCTTAACTTTCAACAGCTTGGAATGCTTGCAAAACTGAAATCCGCATTTTCCACTTTTCAACAGCAGCATCCTAAATTTATGCCTTTTATTCATGCAGTAAAAGGAGATGCATGCCGCAAAGACAGCATCATCGAAATCTCCGTCAAATCTCCGGAAGGACGGAATTATACCACTAATTTCCGTGTTACCGAAAAGGATTTGGAACTTATCCAGATGCTGAAAGATATGCAGGAAAACCAATAAAGTAAAAAAAGCAGGTAAGAAAGGATAAAATTTCTTACCTGCTCTTTTTCTATCTTACTTTAGCATTTCTTTGCTAATACAAAGGAATGGCCTTCCATTTTTATTGCCTGAAGGCTGACTTTTTTACCGGTATATAAATCCATATACTCTCCCTCTTCTTCGATCCAGGCTGTCCGGTCCTCTTCTGCGAAATTAAAAAGTGCTGTCATCTGCTCGCCCTCCAGTTCCCGCACAACTCCAAGGATTCCATTTTCCCAGGTATCAAGCGTCCAGACATTTGCCGATGCGTCAAATACTTTTTCCTTACTTCGGATGGATCTAAGTTTTCCAATTCCATCAAACAGTTCTTTTTGTACCGTTCCTTTTCTCTTTCGTCCGCCTGCCAGCTTCCAGTCAAATTTTCCTCTGTGGATATACCTGGAATCAACCCGTTTTTCCGGATCATTTTTATAAGTATAATCATTTACCTGACCAATCTCATCTCCACTGTAAAGCATTGGAATTCCGGATTGCACCATCATATATGCATGCAGCATCAGATCAAATCTGACTGCTCTTTTTTTCTTTTCTTCATTTTGTTCAAATCCGGCACTTTCAATTCCACACATGGAAGCTGTCGTTGCACAGAATCTGGCATCTCCTGTTATCGGATCTTCATTATAAAGTTCCCCGCGGCTCACACTTTCTGCGATCTTTCCCGTGAAGAAGTCATTCAGATATCTTTTGTGCGGGACTTCCTGCATTCCCCAACCAGAAAGAGTCTGGAAATCCAATCCCCATCCAATATCATCATGACATCTGAGGTAATTTAAGAAAGTATACTCTTTCGGAAGGTTGTTCATAATATCAAGCTGCATCCGTAAAAGTCTGGTATCTCTCGTCGCAACCGTATTCCATGTAGTAGCCATCATGGTTACATTATAAAGCATATGACATTCCGGCTTTTCTATGGTACCAAAATAAGGAACTACTTTTTCCGGTTCCATCACGACTTCCCCTAATAATACAACCGACGGACACACAATCTCCCCGATCATACGCATCATCCTGACTATCGTGTGTACCTGTGGAAGATTTCTGCAGCTTGTCCCCATTTCCTTCCAGATATAAGGAACTGCATCGATCCGCAGAATGTCAATCCCCTGATTGACCAGGAAAAGGAAATTATACATCATTTCGTTAAACACCCTCGGATTCTTATAATTCAGATCCCACTGGTAAGGATAAAAGGTAGTCAACACGTAGTGTCCGATTTCAGGAAGCCAGGTGAAATTCCCCGGTGCAGTTTCCGGAAATACCTGTGGCACTGTTTTCTCATATTCTCTGACATAGTTTTCATTGTCACAGAAAAAATACCGGCTCATATATTCGCCTTCACCCATTCTTGCCTTCTGTGCCCATTCATGATCTTCGGAAGTATGGTTCATTACAAAATCCATACACAGATTCATGTCTTTTTCATGGCAGGCTTCAGCCAGATCTGCAAGGTCTTCTATGGTTCCAAGTTCCGGCTTTACTTTTCTGAAATCCGCAACCGCATAGCCTCCATCGGATCTTCCCTTTGGCGAATCGAGAAACGGCATCAGATGAACACAGTTTACACCACATTCTTCCAGATACTTAAGCTTTCCTTTGACTCCTCTTAAATTTCCGGCGAAATTATCAATATACAGCATCATTCCCAGCATGTTTTTTTTTCGATACCACGCCTGATCCTTTTCCTTCTCCAGATCTCTCTTTCGAAGTTTCGCATTTCTTGCACGATAGTAATTCTGCATCTGTTCACAGAGCTCTGCAAACATTGCTTCATTATCATATAATTCCATATAGAGCCAGCGAAGCTCATCCATATGCTTCGCCAGTCTCTTTTCAAAAATATCATTTGTTTTTCTCATTTTTACTCGACCATTTCCAGATAAATCTGATATGCTTTGTACTCACCAAATTCAAGCGGCATCGGAATTCCAACTTCCATCAGCGCCTCTGCCGGATAAATTTTTCCAGTATTTGAATCTTTATAGAATTGTCCGACACACAGACCTTTCATTTTTACATAATTTACTGTCATGTTTCCATGGATTTCAAGCATAACTACATTTACAAGTACTTCTTTCCCATCTTCTGATGCAAATTCCCATGCACCGATTTCTTCTGCGAATGGATTACTCAGTCGATAGTAAAGTCCATTTTGTACAAGCTGTGCATATTTTTTGTATTCTACTATCTGTTCCCTGATCTCTCTGCGCTCTTCATCTGTCATTTTCGCCGGATCCAATTCATAGCCGAAGGTTCCTGCCATGGCACAGACACCTCTTGTATGGAGTGATGTCTTTCTTCCTGTCTGATGATTCGGAACTGCAGATACGTGAGCTCCAACTGCAGATACCGGATACCCAAAGGATGTTCCGTATTGGATCCTTACACGATCCACTGCATCGGTATTGTCACTGCACCAGATCTGTGGTGTATAATACAGCATTCCCGCGTCAAAACGACCTCCACCACCACTGCAGCCTTCGATCAGAAGGTCTGGATAGCGGCTTATAATACGCTCCAGGAAATCATAAAGTCCAAGCATGTAGTCGTACTGCACACTGCCCTGTTCTTCTGCTGTCATAGAATATACTTCTGCCATACTTCGGTTCATATCCCATTTTACATATTCGATATTTCCCTGATCGAGCACCTGACACATCTGCTCATAAACAGCATCCACAACTTCTTTTCTCGAAAAATCAAGGAGCAGCTGGTTTCTTCCTTTTACCGGTTTTCTTCCCGGAATCTGAATTGCCCAGTCCGGATGTTCACGGTAAAGATCACTGTCTTCATTTACCATCTCCGGCTCAAACCAGAGCCCGAATTTAACACCTAACGCATTGATCCTGCTGATCAGGTCACCAAGACTTCCCTGCAGCTTTTCTTCATTAACCTTCCAGTCGCCAAGTCCGCTGTTGTCATCATTTCGACCTCCAAACCATCCATCATCCAGTACAACCATATCGATTCCCAGATCCTTTGCCTGCTCGGCAAGATGATAGATATCTTCTCCCGTAAAATCAAAATAGCATGCTTCCCAACTGTTGATCAGTACCGGTCTTACTTTTTCTTTATATTTTCCGCGACACAGATTTTTACGGATACATATCTGCAGATTCTGGGAAAGCTTTTCAAGTCCCTGATTGCTGCAAGTTAAAATAACTTCAGGGATCACAAATTCCTCTCCTTTTTTCAGTGGATAAGAAAACTGTTCTTCCTGCAGTCCCATCTGCATTCTTGTCTGCCCGAACTGATCCTTTTCTACTTCTGCTTTAAATCCTCCGCTGTATACAAAAGACATTCCATAACAGGTACCGGCATCTTCTGTCGTTTCTTTTTCTGCCAGTATCAGCATCGGATTGTACTGATGGCTGGATGTTCCTCTGCGGCTTCCAATTACAAAAGCTCCATGTCCTACCGATGTTCTTTGCATATTTCTTTCCATCGCATGGCGGCCGTAAAATGAAATCACATCAAACTCACCGTGAAGGAAATCAATACAGGCTGCCTGTGCTTTTGTCAGTCTGATTTTATCTTCTTCTGTATTGATCACTTTTGCACTTCTTGTGATCACATCATACTCCGGAAGAACTCCATAAAGTAATTCTACCTGTAATCCTGTCACCTGATCTTTCATATAAATGATCAGAGTCTGGGCTTCCTCTTCAGCAGCATAAACTGCCGGAAGTCCCTTCAAATTGTATTTTCCATCACAAATCTCATATCCCTGATATCTAAGATCGCATCCAAAAGAACCATCTGCATTTACAAGATCAAGCACCGGACTCCTGAAATCTCCTGTCAGGCGGCATGGAAATTCCTGCGGCAGCACATCAAGGGAATATGTTCTGTCATTTCCTGTATCCTGCGGATTTCCTGAGAAGCCACGGTCTGCATAGGTCAGAAGATAGTCCATAACTCCATCTGTCTTTCTTCCATAATATAAATGCAGTAAAAATCCATATGCATCAATTTGCATCTGATACGTTGTATTTTGGGTATGTAATGTAAATGTTTTTGCTTTCTCGTTGTATATGATTCCCATATTCTTCTCCTTAAGCTTCTGTCAAATTTATTTTACTGCGCCATTTACAACACCGTTCAGAATCTGTTTCTGACAGATCAGATAGAAAATCAAAATCGGAAGCAGTGCCAGTAAATAGGATGCAAATGCAAGATTATAATTGGTTCCAAATTGTGTCTGGAATGTCATCTGTGCAAGTGGCAGTGTGTTCACATCACTACCTGCCAGAATTACAAGTGGTGTCATAACATCATTCCATGTACCAAGTGCTGTAAGTACCGCTACTGTTGCATGCATCGGTTTCATGATTGGGAAAATAACGCTCCAGTAAGTTTTCCAGGTTGTTGCCCCGTCTACATGTGCAGCCTCTTCCAGTGCCAGCGGAATATTTTTCAGATAACCGGAGTATAAGAGCACATTCATCGGCATATAAAATACAAGATAACACAAAATAACACCGAAAATATTGTCAATTCCCATCTGTGCTGTCTGCTTCACAAGTGGCATCATCAAAATTGCAAATGGAACAAACATACCACTTACAATGTAAAGATAGGCGCCTTTGTAAAATTTACTGGTACTTTTACTTCTTCCGATCACATAACCGATCATAGAATGAACCAGAATGGAAAGAACCACCGTTACAATCGTTATCAGCACACTGTTGCCCAGTGAATGCCAGAAATCTGTTACACGCATTGCTTCTGCAAAGTTAGAAAAGCTCCAGCTTTTTGGCAGTGATAAGATTCCGGAAATACTGTTTGTCATTTCCGACGGTTTCTTAAATGCAATCACAACTGTAAGATAAAGAGGAAAAATAACGGTTACAAGACCCAGAATCAATAAAATTGTGATTGGCCAGTTTACTCTTTCTTTCACCTTTACTTTCATTATAACTGTTCCTCCTTATTTCCCAAAAAGTTCATCTGTAATACAGAGATCACAACGATCACTACAAAGAACACAACTGCATTGGCACTCTGGAACCCGAACTGTCCTCCAGCCATACCATTGTTATAAATCAAAAATGAAATTGATTCTGTACTCTGCGCCGGGCCTCCTTTGGTAAGAGCCATGATCTGATCAAATACCATCAGAAAATTCTTCATGCAAAGTACCATATTGATGGTAAAGAATGGAAGGATCAGTGGAAATGTCAGATTCTTGAATTTTTTCCATCCGGTCGCTCCATCAAGAGAACCTGCTTCGTATACATCCTCCGGTACCGTCTGAAGTCCGGAAATATAAATAATCGTATTCATTGCAACAGACTGCCATGCACATACAATTACGATCGCAACCCATGCCCATTTTGAGCTTGCCAGGATACTGTCACCTTTTCCGCCCATCATTTTTACAACTGCCGGAAGAATATAAGTGAAAAAGTAATTGAAAATATAGCCCACTACAAGTGCTCCTAAAATATTTGGAACGAAATACATTCCTCTGAGTGCACTTTTAAATTTAATTTTACTGTTTAATCCAAGAGCTAAAACAAGACTTAACACATTTACAACTATTGTTGCAACAATTGCAAGCTTGAATGTAAACAGGTAGGATTTCCCGACTCTTGCATCAGTAAATAAGTCTGTATAATTCCGAATACCTACCCAGTCAAACTCGCCATATCCTCGAAAATTTGTAAAACTATAAATAACACCTTTAATAAGTGGCAGCGTATTAAAGCAGAAAAACAACGCAAGTATCGGTATCGTAATCAGTAAAAATGTCCGCTTTCTGCCATTCATCCTTTTCAATTTATTCATGATCTGTATCCCTCCTACTTGCCTGCTTCATAATCTTCCATCATACGAATGATATCCCTGTTATATCTGATCCAGTCTTTGTCAAATTTTTTCAGAAATGCGTCAACATCCTGGTTTATGAGAAATGTCTGGATTTGTGCATCGACTGCCATTTCTGACGGATAATAGTGATCCTGGTAATCCGCCATACGGTTATCCTGAATATATGGTTTCATATCTTCCAGTTCCGGAGCCAGTGCAAAATCTTCGTCTTTACAAGGCACCGCATTCTGTGCATCTAAGTATGACTGGATACTATCATGATCCATCAGGAAATCAAGTACTTCATATGCCGCTTCTTTATTTTCACATGTATCCATCACGCAGAACTGAAGGTCTACTCCTGAATTTAATACATTGTCCTCTTCCGAATCATTAGCCGGCATAACAAAGGATCCGATATTCATATCCGGATTTACAGATTTGATCTGCGGAATTGCATAGCTTCCGATTGTATACATCGCTGATTCACCATTTGCAAATGCAGTACATGCATCGTTGTATCCGTATCCAAACGGTCCATCTTCACCATAATTTAACAATTCAAGCATTTTTTCTGCCACTTGCGGATATTCTTTGGAGAAGGTTGTTTCTCCTTTATTCACCTGCTGACAAACATCGGATGGTGCAAGTCCGACTGCAAGTGCATTCCAAGGTGCAAGGCAGGTCCAGGTATCTTTATATCCAAAATAAAGTGGCTGGATTCCTTCATTCTGAATCTCCTCGCAAAGAGAAATAAATTCATCCCAGGTCTGCGGAATCTCCCATCCATGTTCCGCAAACATATCTTTGTTATAGAGCACTCCTGCCGCATTTGCCACATACGGAAGCCCATATGTTCCTTCTGTCGGAACAAACTCCAATCCTTCAATAATATCCAGATAAGCAGGTTTTACTTCACTAAGTCCTTCATAATCTGAAAGGTCAGCCAGTATTCCTGAATCAACAAAATACGAATAATTGATATCTCCTCCGATTCCGATAATATCCGGATAATCTTCTCTGATAAAACGTGTTTTCAAAATTGTTGTCGCATCATTTGGGGAAGATATTTTTAAATGGATATCATCATGTGTCTCATTAAATTCTTTTTCGAGCTGTTCAAATATATCTACCGCCTCCGGTTTATACTGAACAAGTTCAATTTCCACTTTTCCGCTTTTTGGATTTTGCTGACATCCCTGTAATACTGCTGATGCCATCAGAATACAGGACATTCCCAAAACAATTGCTGCTCTTTTCCTTCTCATTTTTTCTCCTTCCTCACAGGTATATTTTCACTTTGCTACTCCTCGATATATCAAGTACTTTGTTTATATTTGCATTATAACATACCATTATGCGTTCAAGAATAGCATTGTATTTGATGTTTTATTCCAAAATGCTATTTTTTTCTATTTTTTTGTAAACGAACTAGCATTTTGGTATATTTCGGTTGCAATCCATTTTCAGATTAAGTAAAATATAGATATATTCACTGAATTACCAGCTATTGAACACAACTTTAACAAAACACAACTAAATGAAAGGAATCTGTATGAAAGAGCTCATGTTTTCTGTATTTCCAAGCGAAAACTTTGTTGACCTTGGATTATATCAATTCGGTTACGAACAATGTAAACCTGCACATAGTTTTGGTCCTGCCGTCCGTAATCATTTTCTTTTTCACTACATTATCTCCGGCACCGGAATTTTAATGGCAAATGATTCTCACGGTGTAACACAGACCTATCACGTAAAAAGTGGCCAGGGCTTTATGATTTTCCCCGGTCAGATCAATACTTATATCTCTGATGAAAAACTCCCATGGGAATATACATGGATTGAATTTGACGGACTACGTGCAAAGGAAACCATTGAACTTTCCGGACTTAGTTTGGATAATCCGATTTATAAAGCTACTTCTAAGGATCTGCGTGAAATACTGAAAGAAGAACTTCTCTATATTGCAAGTCACGGAGACGCTACACCATTTCACCTGATCGGGCATCTCTATCTTGCAATTGATGCTCTTATTCGTTCTACTTCCATCATGCAGACATCGAAAATCAGCCGTCTTCAGGATTTTTATATCCATGAAGCCCTATCTTATATAGAGCAGAATTTCCAAAACGATATTTCTGTCGAAAACATCGCTGCTGTATGCGGATTAAACCGCAGTTATTTCGGAAAAATTTTCAAAGACGGAATTGGAAAATCTCCTCAGGAATTTTTGTTGAATTATAGAATGATTAAAGCTGCTGAATTATTAAAACTGACAAAGCTTTCCATTAAAGATGTAGGTAATGCAGTCGGTTATCCCAACCAATTACATTTTTCCAGAGCATTTAAAAATATTTATGGAATATCGCCAAGAGACTGGCGTAATCAGAACAGACTTAAACAATAATAGAAAAAGAATGCTGCAGTTCATACTGTGCATTCTATTTTTATTATTTAATATGTAATAATAAAGAATATGCCTAGGCTCGTAGTGCCTTTTATTTAACAGGAAGTTCCTACGGATTTTGCTATGCAATAAAAAAACTGCAAACCCTTACGGTTTACAGCTCCCTTACTTTCTACATGTACCTTCAAAACCACATACAAATTTAAATCT
>OIWP01002371.1_pt1 | contig 19408 bp, 19 predicted proteins | sample 1587661 | NCBI WGS metagenome assembly OIWP01 (sample SAMEA3888899, study PRJEB22519) | human gut metagenome | biome: human gut; feature: human-associated habitat; material: faeces | place: Denmark | collected 2010 | reverse complement strand
CCCACTGATTGGCCCAGATGGTCTTATACAGCCCGGCCGCAGGAAGATGCCATCCGTGTTCGTCGTCGTTATAGCCGTCAAGCGCGAGACGAAACCCGCCCACGCCCGCGAAAAGCTCGGCCACTCGAATGGTCTCCACGTCCTGCCTCCGAATTCTTTTTTGGAATCTTGCTGGGAAAATGATCGCCGATCTTGGTTCGGCAGTCAAGATCTCTTTTCGCAAAGAACCCGAGCACCCCCGAAGTCGAAAGCCGCAGTAGCAATGCTCGGTCTCTCAGGCAGGCCCCATAGCAGGCGCCCAACGCGATCGAAGCTATTCGAGACTCTACCTTGCGGGCACGATTTCCAGCCAGCAGCCGTCGGGGTCTTCGATGAAGTACAGCCCCATGGCCTCGTTCACGTGGCAAATGCAGCCCATCTCCTCATGCAATGCGCGGGCCGCTTCGTAGTCGTCGACGGTGAAGGCCAGATGCGAGTCGCGGCCGCCGTTGTCGTAGGGTTCGGTGCGCCCGCGGTTCCAGGTGAGTTCCAATTGGAAGCCCGAGGCGTCGCTGCCCATGAACACGTTGGTCCACGAGCCGTCCTCGGGCCCCATGCGGCGAATCTCGGTCATGCCGAGCGCCTTCTCGTAAAACGCGATCGACTTCTCCAAATCCAACACATGCAGGCACCGGTGAATAGCTTTCCCGTCCATGCGATTCCTTTCTCAAGCGTTCGCGAAGATATGAGTCCGCTGGCATTTTAGCCTGAGGACTGGCTCTCTACGACTTCGTCGTGAACTGGTTGCGGCACTTCGGGCACGTGATCTTCAGCGTGCCCTTGCCCTTGGGCACCGAAAGCGACTGGCCGCACTGCGGGCACTTCAGGAACTTGGTCGTCTTGCGCTGATCCCACCGCGTATTGAAACGGGCCCAGGCGGCGCGCGGTTTGGCCGTCAAGGCGATGTAGCGGGCGTTTTCCCGAGTGCGGGCGGCAATATTGCGCGAGAAGCAGCGGAACATGAAGTACAACAGGAACACCATGCCGATAAGCGAGCAGATGCCCAGGCCGGTGACGATTTCCAGGAACGTGAACAGCACGCCCATCCACAGCGACGCGCGCGCCAGCGCATCCGGCCCGTTGCGCCCCGCCATGAAGTTCGCCAACTTATACGGCAGATTTTGGAAGAAGTTGCTCATAGGTGCCTCCTTGGCTGTTCGACAGGCACCTTATCATGGGCACAAATGGTTGCATGAAACAATTATCAAACTGGCATAACTGCAACATCTCTTGATATCGTGCTGCTGAGAAGGCTTTATTGCTGGGCCGTCGAAACCCCGTAGGGGCGGACTTTAGTCCGCCCTCGTGTTCCGATAGTGGCTACGTCTGGGGTTGGGGGGGGGTGACTAAAGTCGCCCTCTGCGTCCTCTGCGGGAAGGCCGATCAACCATGTCGAAATATGTGTTTCTTCTCGAATGGGAAAAGGTGCGCTATAATTCCCTTCACGCATGCGGGCGTCGCCAAGTGGTAAGGCCCAAGCTTCCCAAGCTGGCATTATGGTGAAGCTTCACGAAACAGGTGAAACGCGCATACGCTAAATCCCCAGTTCAGAACATGCTTTTGCGAAACCTCTGAACGTCTTCGATTTCCTTCTCGATTTCTGCAACCCCGAATTTTCCAGTACGCTTCCAGTATTTGCGAAACGTACGGCTCATTCGCACATTTATTGAATGGGTTGTCTGACCTCCACGACGTGGCTCATGCCACAGGAGTGGAGGTGCACCATGACGTGCAAAACAATAGCGGTGGCAAATCAAAAGGGAGGGACGGGAAAGACCGCCACAACGCTCAGTCTCGGCATCGCCTTGGCAAAGCTCGACAAGCGCGTATTGCTGGTGGATACGGATCCTCAAGGCGATCTGACCAAATCGCTCGGCTGGGCAAACCCCGACTCTTTAGAGGTCACCGTTGCCAATCACATCCAGGCGGTGATTGAGGGCATAGACCTGCAGGCCGATGAAGGGATCCTCAGCCACAAAGAGGGCATCGACCTCATGCCTGCGAACATCGATCTTGCGAGCATGGAGATGAGCATCTTCATGGCGATGTCACGTGAGCAGATTCTCAAAACCTGGCTTTCCAACATAAAAGATAGCTACGATTACGTCCTTATCGATTGCGCACCGACGCTCGGCATCTTGCCTATCAATGCGTTCGTAGCATCCGACAGCGTGCTCATCCCCGTATCAGCAGAATTCCTGCCAGCTTCGGCGATGACCGAGCTGATGAAGACCATCAAAAGGGTCAAGCGGCAGATCAACCCCTCTCTTGAGGTCGAGGGGATACTGATCACGCTCTTCGACACCAGAAACAACCTTGCTCGCGAGGTGGAACAGACCATTCGTAGTCAATACGGCAATACCTATCGCGTATTTGAGTCCATCATCCCTCGGGCCGTATCGGCTGCAGAGACGCCTGCCGTCGGCGTAAGCATCTTCGCTTACGACAAACGCGGCAAAGTCGCATCAGCCTTCACCGGCCTTGCCGATGAGGTGATCTGCAATGGCTAAGAAGAAAGTGAACATAAGCCTTCCGTCGGTAGATGAGCTCTTCACCTCGCAGGTCGAACGAGACTCGAAGGGAAGCAGCGTTATCCAATTGCTGCCGGTTGCCTCGATCACGCCTTTTCCCAACCATCCCTTCGGCGTGCGTGACGATCAGGATATGGAGCAGCTCGTAGAGAGCATCCAGGAGCACGGAATCCTATCGCCCCTGACTGTGCGGACCGCAAGCAATGGAGCGTTCGAATTAATAAGCGGCCACAGGAGAAAGCATGCGGCTGAAATAGCGGGGCTGGTCGATGTGCCGTGTATCATCAAAGACCTCACCGACGATGAAGCCGTCATCGCAATGGTGGATTCGAATCTGCAAAGGGAGACCATCCTGCCGAGCGAACGGGCATTCGCTTATTCGATGCGCCTTGAAGCCATGAAGCATCAAGGTTTCCGCAGCGACCTCTCTTGTGCGCAACTTGCGCACAAGACGGGCGGCAGGAAGTCAAGAGATATCTTGGCTGAAGAGCTGGGCGTTAGCAAGGATATGATCCGACGCTACATCCGCCTTACCAATCTCATACCGGAACTGCTTGCTCTTGTGGATACAGGACGCATGAAGATGCAGCCAGCGATAGCGATCAGCTACCTCAAAGAAGCCGAGCAGCAATGGCTCCTCGAAGCGATCGGGTCCCAAGCCTGCACGCCGTCCCATGCCCAAGCCGTCAAGATGCGCCGCTATTCGGAAGAAGAGACCCTAACGGCAACCCTTGTCCAATCGATCATGGAAGAGGAGAAACCCAACCAGGTCGAACAGTTCAAGATACCCAAGAAGAGCATCTCGCGCTTCTTCAAACAAGGTATGACCAATGAGGATATGAATGTGCGCATCATCAAAGCCTTGGAGCTGCTTGAAGCAGCTGAGGCGAAGCGCGATTGGCTGGCCGAGGAAGAGGTGCATGATGGGTAACATGATGCACCGTGGGAAAGGATCGTTCACCCACGTCGAGAACACGGTCTTCTTCGATCACACCCTAAGTCTCAAGGCCAAAGGAATCTACTGTCAGATCCGCTCGCTTGAGAACAACCCGGAATGGGTCTTCACCATTCGCGGCTTCGCAACGCTCGTTAAGGATGGAGTGGATGCCGTGACGGCTGGGCTCAAGGAGTTGGAGGGTGCTGGTTACATAATCAGGGCGAGGCGACGAAGCGAGAACGGACGTTTCCTCAAGGCCGAGGAGGCCACATGGATCACGCTCGATGATCCAGCAATGTACGTGAACGTAGCTGCCGAATTGAAGGAGGAAGGATACGCGATCCTCTCCGAATTCAAGCACGACCCTGCCAGCAACGTGGAGTTCGAGTTGGAGAGCAATCTTCCTGATGAGGGCAAAGATGACCCCGAGAACGACCAGGTCAGCACCAGAACGGGAAAATCCGTATCTGGAAATCCCGTATCTGGGAAAACCATATCTGGGAAATCAGACCCAATAAATTACTTATCCGATAAACAGACTGATGAAGATAAACCCTTCTCTTGTCCCCCCAAAGCCGAGCCAGAGTCAGACCGCAAAGAGGAGAAGGGTGATTTTGCAGCTTTCAGGAAGGGAGAGTTCGCGGAGCCTTTCGAGGAGCTGTGCGAGATGTCCATCAAGCCGGTCTCCTCGCTCAAGTTCAAACGCGATTGCTTTGAGGCATGGAAGCGAAAGATTGCAGACGGCTACACGCCAGAGCAGATAATCCACGCTTACGACGCCTATGCGAAGGCCTATTGGATGAGGAATGCGGACGACAAGAAGCTTGCGAAGAACCTCATTCGCTGGCTTGAAGGAGAGGGCGGCCTCGAAGCTTTTGCTGACGAGCCGATACCGCCGAGCCTTCTCGGGCATGACGGCAAGCCGCTTACCATGGAGGAGCTTGCCGATGCTGACCCGGATTTCGCGCCTCTCTGGAACAGGCTCAAAAGTGCTCGCTGCGTCGTGCTCTCGCTCATGATCGCCGAGGCGGAAGAGCGGCCTTCGCAAGAGGAACTGGATGCAGCATGCGACAAAGACAGGCAATTCCAGCGATGCCTGGCAAAGTGCAGAGAACGATACGAGAGGTACCTGAAGCTCTTCGAGCTATTCAACGAGAAGTGTCCAGATAGTGATTAATCAATGTTTTCGGCTTCCGTATAGCCATGCATTCCGTGTCGCTTGGTGCACCCGAAGCGCATCGGCAAGCCAATCGGGAATATAATTGATAGGTCACGCTAACTGAATACGTACACCAAATACCGGACAGAGGGGCATCTGCCGTATTGGGTATTTGGTGTACATTTCCCAACAGCGTGACAACTGAGGTGGATGCCTCTCTTTTTGAGGACAACGGCTACCATCTTTTCTAATGGTTGGAGGGAAGAAAAGGGTACGGCTAGATGGCAACCGAGAAAGACTATTCGATATCCGCCAGTGCGGTCAACGCTGTGGTCGAGTCGGCCGAGAAGATAGAAGGTGCAGCCTCGTTGCTCCTTTTGCTGGAGGAGAAAGCTAGGGATGATGGCACCGTCGCATCACCAGAGCTGGCAGCTATAAGAAGCATCCTTGAAAGCTGCGCAAAAGACCTAAATGATGCGTTCCAAGAAGTTTAAGTGTTCGACCGAGCAGCCCAAACCGAGCTGATCGGCTTCTCTTCTCTTAGAACTTCCTCTTCCAGGCATCGTATTCCTCCTGGGTAATCTCGCCCGTTATCAAGCGGTGACGGATCTCGCCCCATGCCCCTATCGCTTCAACCGTCTTCTGGGCGTTCTTCGCCTTCGGATCGATCCAGAGGCCGCCGTCGCACATGTCGGGGACAAGCCCGAACTCGTCTTCGAGCTGGAGCAGCGCTCCCACCAAGTCCCTCGCGCTCTCGATCTTATGGTCTTCGAGCATTTTCGGCGACACGTCGAGGGCTCGGGCGATCTTCTCCAGCTGATCCTCGCCGGGCGTGCGTATCCCGCTCTCGTAGTGGCGGATCGCGCCCTCGGTCATGCCGACCTTCTCCGCGAGCCCCACGACGCTCAAACCCTGCGCCTTCCGGTGCTTCCTTATATTCTCGCCGACCGTTGCCATGCGCACCCGCCTCCCTTAAGCCTTACCATGCTTGTCATTATCGTACAAATCCGTACTGAAGGGTCGCAGCAAAAGGCAGCGCGTCCCCGATGTTCGCGGAGGCACCATAAGGGTTGCAATCTTATGACCGCATGCTCGTACGTACCGACATCCCCTAATGCGTCATATGCAACTGTTGTAATGATTCTTGAATCACCGTATCTCTCTTCTGCATCAGTATGCTTTGCGTGTTTTGCCGGCGCGCCTTTCAAATGATGATTATCCGAGAGATGCGCATCCGTTGAGGGCGAAGCGATGGGTTCTGCAGAATCAGATTGCACCAAGAAGCGTTGCGCCATTGCCAGCATTGAGAACAGCCTTTGCTTTTGGGGACATGAGGCAAAAGTCGACTCGCTCTGGCCAAGAACCGACCCACCCGCCTCGCCCAATGCGGGGGGGTCGGGGGGGGCGAGGTCGTCGTGGTCATCTCGAAAACCGGCTGCGGGAAGAGCTACGTGATCCAGGCAATCGGCAACGCGACGCGCCGTAGGCTGATACCGGTGCGCTACACGCGCCTCGCCGACTTGCTAAGAAGAAGGGGGTTGAGCAGCGGTACCAGAACAGCTTACTTGCGGTACCGCTTTTTGCTGATTAGCGGTGCCAAGCCAGGTGATCGACGGTACCGCGAGAGGTTATTACTCACCATCGAGGAGGTGTTCCCCGGCGCGGCCTGGCAACGCTGCATCGTTCGCCTGGAGCGCAACGTGTGCGCGCCGGCCCGCAACAGGCGCGAGCGGGCGCTCCTGGGCTCGGTGATGAGGACGATGTTCGAGGAGGCGGACGAGGATTGGGCGGCGAGGCGCTGGTTCGCCGAGGAGTCGATATCGGAGGCCTACGAGGACAGAAGCCGTTGGAAGTCGGGAAGAGCCGCGTCCTTCGATGGCGCGGCGGCGGAGCACGCGTCCAGGATAATAGCGCTGGTGATGGCGGACGGGGGGCGCAGCGAGGAAGGCGGCGTAGACGATGGTGCAGAATGGCAGTAGCTCTAGGGATGGTTTGATCTTCTCAGACGGCCTTCGGCCGCCCTCGCAGATCGAATCGCTACACCAACATTAGGGACACGATCGTCCATCAGCACCGATGACGACCGCAAGAAGAAGGGCCGACGCCCATGGACGGACCGCGCAACGTTCGCCGCGTGGACGTAAAGAAGCATCGACGCGATGGCGGCAAACGGCGGGCCGCACGATTTCGCCACGCTGCCTTGGGCGGAAGACATCGCGAAGCGCGCGCCATATCTCCGAGCGCAGAATTGCATGATGCAGGCCATAGGGCCCTGCGATTTCAGCCCCGCCGAACTGGCTCGATTCGCCGAAGACCCGAAGCAATGGGGGTTGCGCAGCGGCTGGGTGTCGGAGGGCGCCCCGAAGCGCGAGCCCATGCCCGCCCTCGGCGAGCTGATGCGAGCCGCGGAACTCATCTGCGGCCCCGACGGCGCGGACATCGCCGGCCTGCTGCAAAGGTTCGCCGCCGCATGGGATGCGTACCAGACGGAAGTCCAGCAGGTATTCAGCCTCCGGAAAGGATGGATGGGTCCCAGGGCGAAATCGGCACCCGAGCGCGACTTCGGCCTGGAGATGCTTGCCGCCTATGCCGATCTGCACGAGGCGTGCCGGCAAGCGCTGCCCTCCGTCGAACGGATGACGAAAACCATCGCGGCCTTCGCGCGCATCGCGGGCAGATACGGCAGCGGCAAGCCGTTTCAATCTGGATTCCTTCCGGCGCTCGACGTCCTTTCACCCCAAGAGCACGAGCGGCGCAGGCTGCAAAGCCAGGCCGCCCGCGACGCTCGGGGTGAGCGCGGCGGTTCCTTCGATCTGGGGCGATCCGCACAGGTCGCCTTCGATGAGGAACCGTATTGCGCCATAGGGACCTTCGACGATTACATCCGCAACCCGTGGCGCTATCCGCCCGATTTCTTCGACCGCCACGTCCCCTGGGAAAACGATCCGTCCAATAGAACTTCTTGAAAGTGAGGGGCGCATCCGCGACAGACCGAGGCGATGCGTCGGGGCGCCCGGGAACGGACCGGGCAGGGCGGCTCAGCCGCAATCCGACAGGATGCCGTCGCGAATCAGGCATCACCGGTCGGCGCACGCTGCAACCGCAGGATCGTGGGTGATCATGATGATGGTGTTGCCCGCCTCGTTCAGCTCCCGGAACAACGCCAGGATCTCCGCACCCGTGGCGGAATCCAAAACCCCTGTAGGTTCGTCCGCCAACAGCAGCGAAGGCGAAGCGACCAGAGCCCGCGCTATGGCCACCCGTTGCTGTTGGCCGCCAGAAAGCTCGCTGGGCTTATGGCGGACGCGGTCTTCAAGCCGCATCTGCCCGATGCGCTCCATCGCCAACCGCTCGGCGCGGTCTCGCGGAATCCCCCTGATGAGCAGGGGCAGAATCACATTCTGCAACACGGTGTATTGGGGAATGAGATGGTATTTCTGGAAAACAAAGCCGAGGTGCTCCTGCCAGCATCAGGGCAAACAGGCCGCAAACGACCGCACGTGCGATTTTCCCCATTGTCTTCTCCAATCTTCTTCGCTTTTCTGACGAAAAATGCCCGATGAAAGCCTTGTTTGTTAAAATGCGACATAGCATAGCTACTGCAAAAACAGTCCAGGGAGACAAGGTGTTGGCCTTGAGCCCTGAGCATTCGAAGGGAGGTTGACATGGAAGCATATTGCATGAAGTGCAAGAAGCAGGTTGGGTTAAGGATCCTCAAGAAATCGTTGCCAAGAATGGCCCCCCCCCGCATGGTGAAGGGCACCTGCTCCGTTTGCGGTACCAAGGTGAACAAGTTCCTACCTACCAAGAGATTGGATGCCGTAAGCACATACGATGCGATGTAGAGAGCCGCGGAAAGATACAGAGCAAATCAACTGGATTAGCGCTCTCGAAACGTAAGGCAATAGCAAGTGGGAAGTCTTGGTGTTCGGCATGATGCAAAAACGGAATAGGGTAAATCAAACGGCGATCGGATCGAACGGACGGAGCTCTTTGCGCAACGCAATGTTGCTTGTCGTGGGCATTGTTCTTTGTACCGCGCTGCTATGCGTGGGCACGGTAAACGCATCGGCCGACGAGACTGCCGATTCTTCTGCTTCGAAATCTGCAAGTCAGGCAGCCGACTCTCAAACCGATGCTCAACCTTCCGATACCTACATCACGGATTGGTCTTGGGACGACAAGGACGGCGTCCTCGTTGAATCCGACGGAACGTGGTACCTTGCGCTGTCCGCCGAAGATGCGAAAAACGTTGACGAGGACGATGTGGAAGCCCTTCTGCCCAAGAACATGAACGTCACCCTCGCAAACGGCGAGAAAACCCCCGTTCCGATCTTGTGGAACGGGAGGAGGGGAGTATTCTCTGAGAAGGTAGAATCGCCTCTCGGCGATGGAGGAGATGCCTATCGGGTGAAGGCCTCCATCGACGGCTACACCTTGGCGGAGGATGTGCCTGCACCTGCGGTCACGATTCTCTTCGGCGGGGCGGAGGCCTACGACGAATACCCGGGAACCCGTCAAGGCTTGACGGATGCTGAGAAAAACGATGACAGCTTCTGGGCTGGCCATCAGGTGCATGGCATCACACCGGCAGGCACCACCGTCAACCTGTTTGACTATGACCCTCAGATCGGCAGTGACGGGAACGACGTCCTGCCTGCTGGCGCGAAATTTGAGAATTACAGCAACGGCATCAATCAGGATGCCCTGCTGCTCTTCGGCGGCTCCGCTATGCGGGAAGCCGGCTTTTGGAATCTGGGATCGGGCGCCGGCCGTCCTTGGGGCCAAAACAACGTGAACATGAAGGGCATCGTGAAATCCACATTGGAGGACAATTATCCTTATATTAACCTGGATCAAGCACGTAGTACACTTCAAAATCCGACAGAACCAATAATTACGGAAGATGGTTCTTGGGGTGATCCGAATCGCAAACTTATGGACATCGCTAATCTAAATCATGCGGAATACGAAGACGCCGGCGTGAACGCGGCCAGAGCGCTTTCTACAAAGCTTCTGACGAGCCGCGGTCTGACGATAACCGACGATACGGTCAGCGGCAACTGTGAAAAGGCTTCTCTGAGCTATCTGTTTGATCCGGATACAACAACGGATGGTAAAGAATCCTATCAAAATGTCACCGGTCTGTTCCAAGTAGATGAGGATGGCTACTATTACTACGACGCCCGGAAAAACTTCGCGGAATTTACGGAGAGCCACGCCACGACGAAGGACGGCACGCAAAGCGACGGCTCCTTCACGCTCTACGACGGCCCCGCCGTCTGGCGCACGGACGCAGGATATAATCCTGGCACAAATGCATTCGATGGTGATATGAGTCTGGGTAATTTCTTCCCGTTTAACAGCAAGTCAGAGGTTTTTGACAGCATTCAGACAGAGGACAAGGATGGGAATAAGACCAATATACTCTCCAGCTCCAAAGACATTACAAACGTAGGTAATGCTGTTAAAGCGAACCACTATATGGGCATGACCATGCAAGTGGACTTCACCCAGCCGGAAAACGGCAAGCTGAACATGGGCACCAACGGCAAGCAGCCTATGGTGTTCCAGTTCTCCGGTGACGATGACGTTTGGGTATTCATCGACGACGTGCTGGTGCTCGATTTGGGAGGCGTGCACAGCGAGCTATACGGCACCATCGACTTCAGCACCGGCCAGGTCATCACCGGTCAGAGCTGGCGCACCGGCGGATTGCCCGACAACCCCGGCAGCGTTCCGCACGATGAGGTGACCACGCTGTACGACATGTACGTAGCAGCTCTTGGACCAGCCGAGGCCGATGCGATGCATTGGGCCACCGACAGCCAGGGGAACAAGATCTTCCCCACCGGCACCGAGCACAGCCTGAAGATGTTTTATCTGGAGCGCGGGAACTACGATTCCAGCCTGCAAATGCGCTTCAACCTCCAGCCCTCCCTCTACCACAGCATTAAAAAGGTAGACCAGAACGGTGACCCGCTGGAAGGCGTAGAATTTAAACTGTATGCAGCAACAGCCGTAAATGGTGACAGCACTGATGTTGCCGACTATAAAGTTAACGGCGATGCAATCGGTACTTTGACAACCGAAGAAGATGGCAAAACTACCTTTACCAGAGAAGATGGCTCGCCCTTCAGCTTCACCGACCAGTACCATGCCGACAGAACGCTGCACTACATTCTGAAGGAAACCAAGACGGCTGACGGCTATCGGTTGTTGCCGAACGACATCGTGCTGCGGTTCGACCCCGAAAACTCCATGCTTATCGTTGCGAACCGCTACCAAACAGGCGCGTACGCCAGCTTCTTCTCGGACATCCGTGAGACGGGACAATTGACGTACGGCCAGTTCAACGAGGAAAGCGGTGTTATTGCATCGAGCGACGCCAAGCTTGGTGAGGAAAGTAAGAAGCATGGCTTGATTGTTGCCGTGCCCATGCTGCTGGAAGGGAATATGTCCCACGACGAAGTAGCTAACGACGGAAAGTGGCAGGCGCTCTACGGAAGCAACACGGAGGGCTACGGCGCCGTATCCCCAACAGAGCGCAAGGCCGAGGCGTGGCGCAAAGCTGTGCTGAAGGCCGCTTTGTACCAGGCAAGCGACGAGCGCTGGCCCGAGTGGCGCCTTACCTACAACCAGAACACCGGGAAGCTCGAGGGCCTGCTGGAGGACCTTCCTGGGCGCTCGGACCGTTATCTGCTGAACAACGACCAGGGCGACATGAAGATGGTCTACGGCGTCATCGAGCCAAGAGCGCTGAAGAAGCTTGGCATCACGGGGACTACTTCCGCGGAACTTTACGATGCTCTGGAAGCCTATGTATCCAATGAAGTCAAGAAGGGTGCTGCGGACGGCAAGACGACCGACCAAGTGATCAACGGGATTGTAGAACAGCTGACCATCACCGGGGATAATTTTAATGACCGTGATTTCTCCTTCCTGAACACCGATCAGTTCCAGCGGGAGTTCCGCTCGACCATCTACATCCCCAACGAGCGCCGCGAGCTGCGCGTTCAGAAGGTCGACCAGAACGGCAAGGGCGTCAACGGCGTGACCTTCACCCTTACCGCCAAGGATGGCTCTACCGTTACGGGTACGACCGCCAACGTGAACGGCCAGGACGGCATGCTGATCTTCAGGCCGGACGCGGGTAAAGAGGACGGTTATGCCCAGATGACATGGGCGGAAGTGGGCTCGGAATACACGCTGGAAGAGACATCTGCGCCAGCAGGCTATACCTTGAACAAAACGAAGGTCCCAGTTGTGGTGGGCATCTATTCCATCTACGCTGATGCTGGTTCCAAGAACGATGGCGTCACCGTCATGGCTGGCGTTGGTAAACTGATGCAGACCATGACCAAGTACGCCGCCGATGACATGGTCAACATCACGTTGCGCGACATTACCGCAATCGCCCAAACGCAGAAGGCCGATTCGTTCAAGATGGACGGCTGGAAGGACGACCTGCTCGAGGGGACGAAGATCCCTCGGAGCATGAACCTGCACTACGGTATGAACGCGGTGGTGGACTACGGCCTGCATGACGAGGATGGCGGGCAGAACATCTACCCGTTCTTCACCACGGACGAAGGCTTCCTGCGCACGCGCGTGGTACAGAACACCGCGGCGCTGCAAGGCAACGGTTCCTATCACGGCAACAACTCCGCCAACTGGGACAACTTGAAAGACAGGGACCTCACCAGCTTGTTCAGCCTGCTGAATACCGTCGTGGTGACCGACACGAAGGATGAGCCTGACAACCCCACGGGGAAGCTGCACATCGGCAAGGTCGTCTCCGGTGACGGCGTGGCAGATGGCGACTACGCCAAGAACTTCACCTTCAGCGTGTCTTTGAAAAATGCTGACGGGTCGGCGCTTGAGGGCAGCTATTACTACTACGGCGAGCAGCGCGCCGGCTACATCACCGACGGCGGCACGCTTTCCCTGCGCCATGACGAAGCGCTGACGGTTCTCGGCTTGCCTGTGGGCACGAAGTGGGAGGTTTCCGGGGTACGGGAAGATGGTTGGAACGTGAAACCGTCTTCCGGCACCGTCAGCGGAGGGATCGAGGCCGATGCAACGGCCAATGCGCTGTTCACGAACTACAAGGGAAAGCTGAAGCTTGGCGATTTGAGTGTCTCGAAGACCGTCAAAGGCAACGCGAGTGACAAGAACAAGGACTTCGACTTCACCGTTACGCTGAGTGACCGAAGCATCGCCGGCACATATGGCGATATGGAGTTCAAGGACGGTGTGGCGAGTTTCACGTTGAGCGACGGCGAGAGCAAGACAGCAACCAATCTGTCATCGGGAATCTCCTACACGGTGGAGGAAGACGACTACTCCAATGAGGGTTACTCGACTTCCAAGACCGGCGATTCGGGCAAGATCTCCGAGGGCGATACCGTCCGTGCATCGTTCATCAACACGAAGGGCGTTGATGATGGAGGTAGTACCGATACGCCTGGTGAGGATAGAGACGGTGAAGGCGAAGGAGGCAGATTACCTCTAACGGGCGACATGCTCCCTCTCGTTCCTTTGGTTTTGATGATGGTGCTTGCGGCTTGTGCAACGGCGATTGCTGCTGTGCGTCTTCGCAAGAATTAGGCGATGTGTATTGGGTCATGCGGCAGAGCCGGCGCGTTACAGGTTTTGGCTGGCTGCTTGTTTAAGCGTTCGTAGCTGCTGAGGTGATCCTGATGGCGAGGCTGGGGGGAGTGTCCCCTTGGCCTCGTTGCGTTTTGCAGGGAGGTGGCACGATGCGGTATCCGATGAGGATCCGCAGGCGTGCAGCGGACTATTTCGAACAAGGCTGCTCGGGGGATACGTTGCGAAAGAGCTCGGTGTGCCCGAAAAGACGGTGAGGAAATGGGGGTATTCCTATCAAGCGCTTGGAAGACAGGCGTTTCTCAAGGGAAATCCCAAAACATATTCCTATACGAAGATCAAGGATAACCAGGGCAATTATGTGACACGTAAGCCTGTTGTGGTTCTCGTTACAGATGGAGAACCTCAACAGTTCATGTCCGAGAATTGGTAGGAGCCAGGACTTACCAGCAGTTATTATTCGGGCAATAATATGGGAAATACCGCTGCGGTTTTCGGCTCTATTTTGACCGGTGCATATTGGAAAAAGAACGTTGATGCCAATTACGGGATTTCCTCGAATGTGTACACTATCGGTGTTGATCTGACTAATCCGAACGGGCAGTACTACCAGACTGTTCTGGATCCAGGGAACGGTCTAAAAAAGGTTGACGGTGTTGACGGTCTTGATGGCATAAAATCTGGTATGGCATCCGATTAAACCGCAGGATATGCCTATAACGCCTGGGAGGCGTACAAAGCGGGGAATCGCGTTAGCCTTCCTGATAGATACGGTAACAGGCATACGTTTAATCATCCCGAGCAGGATGATGTATCCGAAGCCGACTTGAATTATGTGAATAGGTATTTCTTCTCGACTTCAGAAGACCTTGGTGGAATCTTCGATGAGATTATGAGCGAGGTTAGCAACGAAGCCTTCTATGCAACTGCCGAAAGCACAGGCGGACAGCAGAGCGCCGTTATTTACGAGGCTAAATCGGCGAATACATGGAGGTCAAGGACGTTAAGTGAGTATTGCGGCGTCTAAGTAGCACCTGTTTCGCCGTTTCCGTATCGGTGACCATGATGGATGATTCGCGCAATCCGTAGCGTTCGATTCGCAGATGCGTATCGCCTGGCGCCGTCCGTACAATCCGTTACGCCATGTAACCGATCGTACGGAAGGAGTGCGCACCATGGCGAGAAAGATAAGGGCGAAGCTGATCATGGAGCTTCGCGAGCAGGGGCTATCGAGGAGGATGATAGCCAAGACGCGCCGCATGTCGATGGAATCGGTGTGCGAGGTCTTCGACATCGCAGCCGAGCGGAACATCGGCTGGGGTGACGTCAGGGAGATGGCGGACGACGAGGTCTACCGCCTCTTCTACCCGGAAAGGCACGTGCGCGAGAGCGCGTTCGAGGAGCCGGACTGGGAGTACGTCCACAAGGAGATGGCCAGAGTGGGCGTCAACCTGCGGCTGCTCCACGACGAGTACCGGGAGAGGTGCCGCCGAACCGGCAAGGTGGCCATGGGCTACACGAAGTTCTGCGGCGACTACGGCGGCTGGACGGTCGCCAACAGCCTCACGAAGCGCATCGAGCACAAGGCCGGCCAGTCCTGCGAGGTGGACTGGTCCGGGCCGACGCTCGGCAGGGGGCTCGTCGACCCGATCACCGGCGAGGTATCCAAGGTCTACCTGTTCGTCGGCGTGCTGCCGTTCAGCCAGAAGGCCTACTTCGAGCCGACGCTGGACATGAGGGAGCGGACCTGGCTCCGCTGCCATGTGCATATGTACGAGTTCTGGGGAGGCGTGCCGGAGCGGACCGTCTGCGACAACCTCAAGACCGGCGTCACCAAGCACCCGCGCGAGGGCGAGATCGTGCTCAACGACGCCTACGAGGCGCTCGGCGAGCACTACATGACCGCCATCATGTGTATATGGCAAAGTAATTCTCGACAATTTGGCATGTAGGAATTCGACACTCTGGCAGCGAACATGCCGACCATAACCAATGTCTATTCTTGTTTTGCTTCGGTAACGACAAGAAAGGCTGGAAAGGCATATGATCAGCATGTCCAAAGTACATTCTATTAGGCAAATGCGCATGAGGGGACATAACGTATCCGAGATCAGCAGAACGCTAGAAGTCTCCCGCGACAAGGTGTACAAGTATCTCGAAGAGTCCGACCTGTCGCCGCGCCCGCCCGCCAGGCGCAAGTCGACGAGCGTCATGGACCAATACCGCCCGCTCATAATCTCCTGGCTGGAAGAGGATGCCAAGAGCTGGCACAAGCAGCGCCATACGGCCAAGCGCATTTGGGAGCGCCTGGTGGCGGAAGAGGGGGCGAAGGTCTCCGACTCGACCGTCAGGCACTATGTCCGCAGGCTCAAGAAGGAGCTCGGCATCGGCAAGGAGCGCTTCTTGGACTTGGTTTGGGCGCCGGGCGAGGCGCAGGCGGACTTCGGGGAGGCCGATTTCTACGTGATGGGCGTAAGGCGCCGCCTGAGCTACTTCGTGCTCGCCTTTCCGTTCTCCAACGTCGGGCTGGCCCAGGTGTTCCCCGGGGAGAACGCGGAGTGCGTGTGCCAGGCTCTCAAGGACATATTCGAGTTCATCGGCGGCGTGCCCGCCAGGGTCGTGTTCGACAACGCGGCGGGCGTCGGCAGGCGCATCGGCGACAGCGTCAGGACGACGGAGCTCTTCTCCGCCTTCGCCGCCCATTACGGCTTCGCCTTCTCCTTCTGCAACCCAAATGCCGGGCACGAGAAGGGATCCGTCGAGAACAAGGTGGGATTCGTCAGGCGCAACCTGTTCGTGCCCGTGCCGTCCTTCGACACGGGCAGGCGCTTCAACAAGAGCCTGCTCGACCGCTGCATGGCGCTGTCCGAGAAGGACCATTGGGCAAGGGCGAGGAGGAGCGCGCCTTGTTCGTCGAGGACGAGGTGGCCCTCATCGGCCTTCCCGGGCAACCCTTCGATGTGGTGCGCTACGAGGTTCGCAAGACCGACAAGCTCGGCCGCGTGCGGCTGGAGTCGAACCACGTCTACTCGGTGGCGCCGGAGATGGCGCTGACAGAGGTCGTCTGCGCCCTGCGGGCGCGCGAGGTGTCCATCGCCGACGCGGACGGGGCCCTCGTCGTCACCCACCCGCGCGCCTACGGGAGCGCCCCCACCGACACCTCGGATCCGGCAAGCCAGCTGGCCCTGCTTGCCAGGAAGCCCGGCGCGTGGGGCAACAGCCGGGTCAGGGCCGCCCTCCCGGATGAGCTGCGCGCCTACATGGACGGCTTGGACAAGGATGCCAGGGCGGAGAGGATCAGGCTCATGCGCAACGTGTCGGCCGATAAGGGGTGGTCGGCCATGGTGTCGGCCGCCGAGAGGGCGCTTGCGCGCACGGGGCGCGTGGACGAGGCCGGCATCACGGTGGCGGCCCTCAGGGGCGAGAGCGCGCCGGTAGACTACGACGAGCCGGTGGACCTCGGCGTGTACGACGCGGCGTTCGGGAAGGGGGTGGCGTGACCGTGGCCCCGAAGACGAAAGGGAGCACGGAGGCGTTCAAGGCGCTGGCCCGCTCGATGTACTTCTCCAATGAGTCCTGCGAGTGGTTTATACAGGAGGCCTCGGCCGGCCAGATCCAGATCGCCTGCAGGCTCATCGAGGTGGAGCAGGAGGTGAGGGCCCGGCGCAAGAAGGAGAGGCTGTTCCGCAAAGCGGCCTTTCCGCAAACGAAGTCGTTCGACGGCTACGACTTCTCCCAAGTGGGGTTCCCGGAGGGGTACGGCGCCGAGGACCTGAAGTCGCTGGAATTCATAGAGCGCGCCCAGGACTTCGTGTTCCACGGCCAGACGGGGCGCGGCAAAACGCATTTGGCGATCGCTGTCGGCCGGGCGGCCGTGGAGGCCGGCAGATGCGTGCGGTTCTGCACGACGGCGGGTCTGGTCCTGCAGCTGACCAAAGCGAAGCGGGAGGGCTGCCTGGACAGGCACCTTGCGGACATAGACAAGAGCGACCTGGTGATCCTCGACGAGTTCGGGTACATGCCCATCGACCCGGAGGGAGCAAGGCTGCTGTTCCAAGTGATATCCAACTGCTACGAGAGGCGCAGCCTGATACTCACGACCAACATCGAGTTCAGCAAGTGGGGAATGATCCTCGGAGACGAGAAGCTGGCCGCCGCGGCCATCGACCGCATCGTGCACCACGGTCGCCTGGTGGAATTTGGAGGTGAGAGCAAGCGAATGGGCGACTCGCTGATGCTGGGACGACAATAAAGGCAGGTCGGCATCCGCTGCCGAAGTGTCGACTCCGGTCAGGCCAAAGTGTCGATATTTCTATTGCCAAACACAACCGTGCCGTCTACGCAGACAAGGCCATGGAGGACGCCGGGTTCCTGAGCCAGCTCGACTTCAGGACCCCTGTGCGCGAGGGCGACCTCTACGCCATCGTGTTCGGCGACATGGTGTTTACCGGGCTCGACCCCGAGACGGGAGGAAGCCGCGACATCTCACCCGAGGAGCGCGAGCGCGTCCGCGAGCGCTTCGGCGGCGCGGAGTCCATCGACTCGGGCGCGAGCGAGCTTCTGTCCGTTGCCCTTGCAGGCAGGCTCCGCCGATGAAGTGCCCCGAACGGGCGACGCCGCTCCCAAGACCGCCTCCTGGTATCAGCCCCTCCCTCCAGGTGCATCCACCTTGGGCGCAGGCTGCACGGGACGGTGCCCTGGTGCAAGGGCCGCGAAAAACCTTCCGCTGAAAGAACACGCTCGTGACCGGAAGCTCAGGCCTGCGGTTTTCGCTTCCCCCCTTGCACCCGAACGCCCTCCCGAGCGGTCGCCGACCCAAGGAGGCGCCCCGAAAGGAGGGGCGCCGCGAACATCAGGAGGTCATCATGTGAAATCGAGCCGTCATCACCACGCCCGAGCGCAAGGTCGGCATCTACCTGCACTGGAACGGAGGGCGCGACACCATCGAGCCGCTGCTCAAGTACTGCGAACTGCAGGGCTATAGGCCGCCGAGCTCGGACGAGTACGGCCTCGCCCGCATCTGCCAGGTGATGGGCAACTTCTTCGGAGGCTCCCTCTCGCTCGGTGTCGGCGCCTACACCACTGATCGGCAGATGGACCCCGGCGACAACGGTATCTACATCGTCGAGGGGTGGCGCATCGCAGAGCACCTGCGGACGGAGTACGATGCGGATTGGAACCCCATCGGGATGCGCTCGTTCGGGCCATCCGAGGAGGAGGACTGGCACCAGTTCGACGACATGCTCCGCAGCTTCGACGCTTCCATGCCCGAAGAGCTTCGCCTCGGCGAGTTCCTGGACTCGGTAGAGGTCCCGGCAAGCGAGCTTCAGGTCGGCGACGAGGTGTGGATGTTCGACAGCGTGTACGGCAGGTGGGAATCCTTCCCGGTCGTCGGCTTCGGGCAGCCGAGCGGCAATCGCATCGCGGTCGAGGTTGATGCCCCGAATGGCAGGAAGAAGGTCGTCTATCCCGACCTGCCATATGTTGCTCATTACGACCACGACGGCGACTTCTCGTGGAACTGCAACAACTACGTCCACGGCGGCATAGCCCGCATCCGCCCGCGAAATGAGCAAGTCGCAGCCTAAGCGCTCGCAACTCCATCGAAGCCCGTCGGCCATCCGGTCGGCGGGCTTTCCCTTTGCCTCTCTTGCTCTAGCTTGCGTGAAGCCTCTCTCCTTCATTGCCCTTCATCTCGTATGGCCAACAACCTCCGCATCCGGTCGGCCCCTCCCGCCTCTGATCCCGCATGCTCGCCGAGAACCGCGCGCCCGCGCAAGGGCCGCGAAAACTTTTCGCGCCAAGGTGCGATCGGACTACGCGCGAAAACTCGAGGCCCCTCCGGGGTTTCGCTTGTCTCCCTTGCGCCCGCAGGGGCAGTCGGCGGGAAACGGGTCACGAGGCGGGGCGAAAGGGGCTCCGCCGAACGACGAAGGAGGTCGAAATGAAGGATCTGAAGGAACGCGCAATCAAGGCAACGAAGCTCTTCCTCGAGCGCCGCGGCTACGAGGTCGTCGAAACGGGCTGGGAATGCCAGGCGGGCGCGATCGACGTGGTGGCGATGGAGGACGATATCCTCGTGTTCGTTGAAGTGTCGGCGAGAACCGCCGACGAGGGCGGGTTCCCGGAGGG
>OIWP01002362.1_pt1 | contig 19474 bp, 9 predicted proteins | sample 1587661 | NCBI WGS metagenome assembly OIWP01 (sample SAMEA3888899, study PRJEB22519) | human gut metagenome | biome: human gut; feature: human-associated habitat; material: faeces | place: Denmark | collected 2010 | reverse complement strand
ATTTGTATAGTGATGAACAAAAAAAGAGGTGCATCGTGCATTACGACACACCTCCTTATTTTTCTATGTTAAAACATCTGTCCTGAAAACTAAACAGGAGGATTTGGCTTATTTTTTCCCGTATCCCGGAGTTTGAGTTAATAACGGATTCACATTCAAAGTACCGATATTAACCGGCCAAAGCATTTTATATGCTTCTTCTGTACCGAGGATAGGATTTGTGCCCGGATAGTTGGCATTGGCAGAAAAGACCAAAGAACGTCCGGATGCATCGTGCATACGCAATACGTCAAACCAGCGCTTGCCTTCACTGACAAACTCTTTGTCCCGTTCCTGCAAAATGGCTAGTTCATTTTCCGCATAGCTGCCTTCCGTGTATTTGTTTTCTTCAAAGGTGTCTCCGTATGCACGTTTGCGTACTTCGTTGATATACGAAGCGCAAGGGTTGTTCAATCCGTTTTCAATTTCCGCCATCATCAGTAACGCATCGGCATAGCGGTAAACGGGGATGTCCGAAATATAGATGCGGTTGTCATTGGAATTGATTGTACCTATACGTTTTTTCATTACGCATCCGAATTCGCTGAGCGTGCCATTATCATTTTTCATGTAATACTCCATGAATGTGGCATCACGGCGGCTGTCTCCTTCTTTGAACGTTTTCCAGAAATCTTCAGTGTACTCGTCACGGAATACTCCACCGGTACCTTTCAAGTTTAAGGTATCTTTTTCAATCACCTTACCGTTACGACCATATGCTTGCCCCAGAAATACAGCATCCTGATAAAGGAATCTGCCTCCGTCATTGCTGGCCTCACCTTCTATAAACGGCATGGCGAAAATAATCTCAGTGTTCTTTTTATTGTCGCATGAGAAGATGGAGGCAAAGTTGTCCATTAATTCAAAATGTCCTATGATCCCGGATAAGGCAGTCTTGGCAGTCTGTAAATCGGTTGCCCCGGTTGCTGTGAATCCGGTGATGGATACTTTCGCTGCCCACATATAGATTTCTGCTTTAAGCATCAAAGTGGCATAGCGTGACCAGTCGTATGCATCAAAAGAGGTGTTATTTCCGAAATAGTTTTCGGATTTATTAATATCCGCTTTGATAAACTCCATGGTGGCTTCGGGTGTGGCGCGCTCCACATAGAATTTGTCTGCCGATGGTTTGCCGTCCAGTATATCTACTTTGGTGATGAGAGGTACTCCCCCGAAAGTTCTGTATAGCATGAAGTAATACAGGGCTCTCATGCCATACGCTTGTCCCAAGTACCGGCTCCGGGTTGCATCATCCAGAAACGTACACCCATTTTCTACTTCTTGGATAAAATGGTTTACTTGCATGATGGGAGAGTATAGCCCGTTCCAATTGGATATGCCGGGAATATCTTCCGAGATATTCTGTGACCGGATATCGGCATAGTTCAAGCTGGTGTTCAGCGAGGAGGTGCCCACACGTTGTGTGCCGCCGCGGAGTTCGCCCAAGGTGTAGAACATGTCATAGTAACTTCTTAATTGGGCGTGCAGACCCAACATGAATGCTTTGGGCTGGGAAGCTTCTTTCCAGAAATTTCCGGCTCCATAATAATCTTCCGGTGCCAGATCCAGTGCGTCACAGGACGGTTGGAGAATGGTCATCACACATATTGAAAGGATATAGAATATTTTTTTCATAATCTGTTAGAGTTTATAAGTTTAGAAAGAAACGTTTACGCCGAGAATGACAGTGCGGGGCAATGGGTATCCACCATTGTTGTCTGTCTTTTCCGGAGAGAATAAATGTTTGGCTTCTGTCAGGTAACCCAGGTTCTGACCGGTTACCGAGAGCATGACTGAGCCTAGTCCTGCTTTGCGCACCCAGTTGCTTGGCAGATTATATGACAAGGCTATTTCACGGAAAGACAGATAGTTACCGTTGTAGGCAAACATGGAGGATTGACGGCAGTAATTGCGCTTGCCCAACTGGTCGGCCCATACATAAGTAGGATATTGTGCACCGGGATTTTCGGGTGACCAGGTGTCGTGGGTTTCCGCAATGGTGTTATAAGTACCTTGTGCGCAAGACATGATCCACATGGTTTTCCAGTCTACCGCTTTGAAACCAAGCGCATAGTCAAAACGTGCTGATAAAGTAAGGTCTTTCCAGGTGACTGAAGTATTGATACCTCCTGTCCATTTGGGTACAGTGTTGCCCACTTTCACCATGTCGTAATTGTCGATGATGCCGTCACCGTTTACATCCTTCCATTTCACATCACCCGGCTGTATGCGGAGAGAATTCGCTTTCTGATTGGCTGTCAGTTTGTTATATCCTTCCTCACCTCCGTAAAGGGGACGGTTGCTTGAGCCGTTGTTACCACTTGACAAGTCGATCAGTCCTCCTGGTATTTCATCTTCGGAACGATAGATTCCTTCGGCTACGAACATGTACAAATCACCTGGGCGTTGTCCTTCCTGATAACCGCCTACCCATGCTTTTTCATAGCTTCCGTCCTCCAGCTGGCGTCCGGTATATACTTGAAATGCATTTTGACGGTTTCTTTCCAGACCGTTGTCGGGCAATGCCACTACTTTGTTTTTATTTAATGCGCCGTTCCAGTTCAGATTCCATTTCCAGTCTTTGGAGTCGATAACTTTGAATGCCAGTTCGAATTCAAAGCCTTGGTTCTGGAACTTACCGTTGTTGGAGGTAAAGGAAGAAACACCCGAAGTAGACGGGATGGTGATGTTGGCATACTTGTCACTGGTCAGTCGGTTGTAGTAAGTCAAATTGGCATTGATGCGGTTGGCCAGAAAGCCTAGATCCAGACCGATTTCGAAAGTTCTTGACTTCTCCCATTTCAAGTAGGGATTAGGAAGGTTGTTTAACAGGAAGTAAGCGTTGCCGTTGTATTTGCTGCCTGCATAAGCACCTTGTACTGTGTAGTTTCCTACAAAATCTTTGTTTACATTACCATTCAGACCGAAGCTGGCACGCAATTTACCGAATGAGATGATATCGGCCCATTCACTGGCAAATTTTTCTTTGGAGAACACCCATCCGGTAGATACTCCGGGGAAGACACCCCAGCGGTTGTCTTTGGCCAGTTTGGAGTAGCCGTCCCGTCTTAGAACAAAAGACAGCAAGTATTTTGACTGGTAGTCATAATTTACACGACCGAAGAATGACATGATACGCTGGCGGCTGTGTGAGGAGTCTATGCTGCGTTTGCCTTTGTCATCACTGGTATATTCCAAATCGCCGAAAGCGTCACTGGGAGCTCCCGATCCTGAGGCACTGAAACCTTTATAATATGAGTCGTAGTACTCGAAGCCGGCCATGGCATCCAGATAGTGGTCTTTGTTTATTTGATAGTTGTAGTTTAACACTGCATTATAAGTTTGGTCCAATGTGCGTCCGTAGGAAGCCGAGGTGCTGTGTGAGGTTACCCAGTTTCCGGGAGAAGATAAATAATCTTTGTTGAAAGCTTCATATTTTTCTTCTGAATAGAACCAGATGGCGTTCACTTTTAATGAGAGTCCTTTCATGATATCTGCGGTAAAAGATTGGTTCATGGTGAACTTGTCTGTATTGTTGTCACGGACAAACTTGTCAAAATTGATTTGTTGGTTTCCGTCGCCTGAATTGGGTCCCAAAAGCATTTCACCGTCAGCATTATATCCACGGAAAGTGGGAGGTAATGATAAAACGCGTGAGAAGTAGTTGGCTTCTGCGCTTTGGGTAGGAGGAAGATCGTTCCAGGTTGCATCTGCAAAGTTGAAGCTGGAGTTGGAGGTTAACCATGGTTTCAGCTTGTAATCGGCATTGAATGTGAAAGTGATACGTTGGTACTTGTTTCCTACGGCTGTACCTTCACTATGGTTGTATCCCAAGCCTGCATAGTAGTTTCCCTTTTCATTTCCTCCGCTTACACTCAGGTTGTAGTCTTGTGAGAAAGATGGGGAATTGATATTGAAATCCGCTATATCTGTATTCTTGAAAATCAGTTGGTCTCCATAAATAGGATCAGTCATGGTTTCCCATCCTTGGTTGAGCAGGAAAGCCAGATCGTCCGAATATTTCATGGTACTCCATATAGCCTGGCTGTTTTCGTTTCCATTCAGCGGGATTGTCTTGTCATCATCTGCCCAATATTTGTTGCCTGTTCCATAAGGAGTGGCACCGGTCAGACCGGTCAGTGAAGACCATCCTTGTACGGCCGATCCGTCCGGATGTTTCATGTCTCCCGTGTAAGCATTCATGTAACCAGTGCGCATCCAGTAAATGTAATCACGCGCATTCATAAAGTTATAAGAGTTGTGGAAGTAGTTCCAGCCTAGTTTGGCCGAAAGCTCTACACGTGTACTTCCCTCTTTGCCTCGTTTGGTAGTGACTAGTACTACACCGTCATTGGCTCGGGCGCCATAGATGGCGGTGGCTCCGGCATCTTTTAATACTTCCATGGATTCAATATCGGCCGGGTTGATGTCACTTAAAGAACCGCGTACTTGGCCGTCTACCAGGATTAAAGGTGAACCTGAACCGTCAAAATTAGTACCTCCTCGAAGTACCAAGGTAGGAGCTGCTCCCGGATTACCGGAAGTCTGGCTGACGGACAGACCTGCCACGGCTCCTGATAAGGCTTGTGCCGGATTGGAATAAAGTCCTTGTTTTAATGTTTCTTCTTTTACCTTGGAAATGGAGTTGGTTACTTTTGTGCGCAACTGTTTGCCGCCATATCCGGTTACAACAACTTCTTGGAGCATTTCTGAGTCTTCTTTCAATGCTATTTTAAAAGTTGACTTTCCCTTTACGCTTAAAGTTTGTGTCTGATAACCGACAAATGATACTCTGATACTGCCATCGTTGGCTACGGAAAGTGTAAAATTACCATCTAAGTCGGTAACTGTACCATTCGTGGTGCCTGTTTCTACAATACTGGCGCCAATAACCGCTTCACCTGTGGCGTCTGTGACCACACCCGTGATTGTTTTCTTTTGTGCCATGGCTCCTATGGAGCATAACAGGCAAAAAAGCATGAATAAGGTTTTCTTCATAGATTTGTTTTTAAAGTTACTGTTTGAAGTTCTACCAGAACTATTCCGTGTCCATAAAGGGAAAATAGATTGTATTTTATTTTATTTAAGAAGGAATTTTAAAAGGATTTTTCTACTGAATTTCTACTGTTATGCTACTTTGAGACGGAAAAAGATAAAAGATATCCCTTTTTATATACTTTTATTTAGCTTATTTATCCGTAAATATTGACCGTTTTGTACTTTTTGTGTCGTATATCAAAAAATAATTTTATAATTAAAGTTGATTTAATAAAAAATATCCTATATTTGCGATGTGATATAATCTTAATTTAAAAATGTAGTTCTGGTAGAACTTATCCTATAAAGGAAATCTCTTTATTTTGTTAAATGAATTTTATTTCAGCCTTTGGAGATGAAATAAATTATTTGGAGAAGTATCCTTGTGCAGATAGTGCAGGGAGTGGTTTGTTTATGGGCACATGGGGACATTTATTCTTTTCATAGTCGATGGTTATACATATATTTATATGGATATGTATGGACTTTGAAATGGCAAGTATAACTAAGGTAGCTGAAAATGTATCTGATAACGAAGAAGCGGAGGTGATATGAATATAGAAGACCATCGTTTAAAAAGGTCAGATGATCTTCTTGAGTGATGAGGCATTAATAAAGTTCTTTATGTACCAACTCTTCAAATAGTAATGCATATTTTGCGACGACTGCTTCGGCGTATTTCTTCCCTTTTCCGGCACTTGCTTTTTTAGGATTGCCTATACCGGTATCTTGCGAAACGTTTTGCCAGTTTCTCGGAATCCATGCCACTTTTTCATTCAGCATTTGCGAAGCGAACTTCTTATAATTTCCATCTCCGGCTTCATCCAGGTTTACCAATTCCGGATGATAATGCATCATAACAGAAGTTTCCAATTCATCTGCATGGTCACCCGGTTCATCAAAGTACTCTTTAGCAGGGATAAAGGCAAACCATTCGCTGCTGGCTATCAGGAAGTCGGGATAGTCCAGTGACAAGTCACGTATCATACTTTTGAATGTATTGCCGCCATGTCCGTTGATAATGACCATTTTGCGGTATCCCTGGGCGTATAGAGAGGCAACTAGGTCGCTTAAAATCGCTTTTTGCGTTTCATAGCGATAATGGATGCAGAAATCCAGCTCGCGTTGTCCCGGATTCTGTGAACCGGCAGTGACGTAAGGCATGACCATGCAACGAATACCGTAATGTGTTTTTGCCAGTTTTGCAGCATCTAGTGCGATGTCGTGGCTTAGAATACAGTCTGTCAGATAAGGCAGGTGCAGATTATGCGGTTCGGTAGCTCCCCAAGGGAGGAGGACCAAATCATATTTCAATGGTTTTACCTTGCCGTAACAGGTTACGGCAAGGTCTAGTTCTTTATCCATTATTTATAAGAATTTTTAAAGATATGCAGGATTTCTTCGTCTGTAATCGGGCGTGGGTCGAGAGTGAACAGTCCTCCCATCGTATCTCTTGCATTTTGCAGGAATTTGGGGAAATCTTCGGATTGGATACCAAATTCGCTCAGTTTGATAGAATGTACTTTACATTCTTTTTGCAGTGTAATCAATGCATCAATGAAATCGGACGGACGGTTGCTCTTTTTCTGGGTCATCATTTCAGCCATTTTCATGTAACGTTTTGTACAGTCATGCCGGAAAGTTTCGAAGTATGCCTCAGACAAGGCAATGAGTCCTGCTCCATGAGGAAGTTGTGGATAATAAGCACTCATGGCATGTTCTAATGAATGTTCGGAAGTGCAGCTTGAAGTGGCTTCCACTATGCCTGCCAAGGTGCTGGCCCAAGCAATTTTGGCACGCGCTTTCAAATTCTTTCCGTCGGCTACGGCTACTGGCAGATATTTGTAGATCAGACGGATGGCTTCTAAGGCGTAAAGATCACTGATGGGTGTTGCACAATTGGCGATAAAACCCTCTGCGGCATGGAAGAATGCATCGAACCCTTGATAGGCGGTGAGGTGCGGAGGAATGGAAACCATCAGTTCCGGGTCTACAATAGATAAGGTAGGGAAAGTCAGCTGACAACCGAAGCCTATCTTTTCTTGAGCCGTTTCGTGGGTAATCACTGTCCATGGATCCATTTCTGTTCCGGTTCCGGCGGTAGTAGGTATGGCGATAATGGGAAGTGCTTTGGTAACAGGGCGTCCTTTACCACTACCCCCTGATACATAATCCCAGTAGTCACCATCGTTGCAGGCCATAACAGCTATACTTTTGGCGGAGTCGATGGAACTTCCGCCTCCCAGTCCTACTACAAAGTCGCACTTTTCCTCCCGGCAGATGGCGGCTGCTTCCATGACGTGTTCTTTGATGGGGTTGGGAAGGATTTTATCGTAAACCAGTGTTTCTACATTATTCAGTCTTAATTGGGCAAGTACTCTCTCCAAATATCCATATTTTCGCATGGAAGTTCCGGATGAGATGACGACCAGTGCCTTTTTTCCCGGTAATTTTTCACTGGATAATTTCTTGATTTCTCCGCAGCCAAATACTAATTTGGTAGGGATGTATAAACTAAATACAGGATTTGCTTTCATGTTCTTTCGTATTTAAAGTTTCACTGGTAACAAATGTAGGAAAATAATAGTTTGCTTGTTTAAGTAATTTGTTAAATTTTACATACTGCCGGATTGTATTCGTTTTCTTTAATTCAGTTTGAGATAGATACGTTTTTTCGATTATACTCGAAAAAAGAAATAAACAGTGCTTTTTTTTCGATTATACTCGAAAAAAACTATCTTTGTGGGAAAAGATTCGAGTATGGACGATAAATGGAAAGCTTTAGAAAAGTATAACCTTTGGGGTGGAAATACGTATCAATTGGGACTGGAACGGAAATCTTATACCGACAAGATTGGCAATTTTGTGGGGAATAACTTGGTGAAGGTACTTATAGGACAACGTCGTTCGGGCAAAAGTTATATTCTCAGGCAAATTGCTTCAAGTCTTGTCTCGGAACGAGGAGTAAATCCGGCTAATATCCTATATATAAATAAGGAGTATCTGGAATTTGATTTTATTGATGATTATAAAGCATTGGAAAGTCTGTATCGTTTTTATCGGGAAAAGCTTAAACCGCAAGGAAAAGTATATTTGTTTTTCGATGAAATTCAAAATGTGGATGGCTGGGAAAGGTTTGTAAACTCCCATTCGCAAGACTTTGTCGAAGAGAGTGAATTGTTTATCAGCGGTTCTAACTCTAAAATGCTTTCCAGTGAACTTGCCACTCTTTTGTCGGGACGTTATGTAGAATTTCATATATTCCCCTATAGTTATGCTGAATATTTACAGTTGATGCAGCAACCTGCCGGTCGGGCTTCTTATTTGGCCTATTTACAGAAAGGCGGTTTGCCCGAATTGTACAACCTGCCCACTGTCGAGTCAGAAAAACAGTACGTCGCTTCTGTGAAAGATACGATTTTGTTGCGTGATATAGTGAAGCGTAAACCCGTTCGTGATGTAAGGTTATTGGATGATATTTTTATTTATTTGGTGAATAATGCGTCCAATCTGTTTTCCGTTCAGCATATTGTTAATTTCTTTAAATCCAAGAACCGGAAGGTGAGTTATGATACCTTATCTAATTATCTAGGTTATATAGAAGAAGCTTTTCTTGCTTATAAAACAGAACGTTACAATATAAAAGGAAAGGATGTGGTGGCAGGTAATTGCAAGTATTATCTGAATGACTTGTCCTTTAAGAATTTTCTTTATCCGGGCTTTGCTTATGGAGTCGGGTATTTGTTGGAGAATGCAGTATATTTGGAACTTCGTCGTTTAGGCTATATTGTATATACAGGTTCTTTTCGGGATAAAGAAGTTGATTTTGTTGCTATGAAGGACGATAGAGTGATTTATCTTCAAGCAACTTACATGTTGGAAACGGCACAAACCATGGAACGGGAATATGCTCCTTTGCTGACGATAGGTGATAATTATGAAAAATATGTCGTTTCCATGGATGAGGTACAATTCCCTTCCAATGAAGGGGTCAGGCATATACAGGCTTGGAATTTAAAGGAAATATTGTAGGAAATCAGTTTCTCTTTTTAATATACAGTTTTTGGTAAGAGTTGTCAAAACTCTGATGATATTGTCTGTAGTCTATTATCCAATGTTGCTCACCGCTCCCCCGGATATGTAGAGCAGGAATAGCACCGAAGAGGAGAGTATAGTGGATATTATTTGCTTATGTGCAGTTGGCGCAAACATACGATTGGCATATCAGTCTGTATATCAGTATTCCGCTTATCTTTGCAGTCACTATCGGGCTGAGTCTGCTTTCTTATTATTATTTTGAGAAACCGAGCAACCGCTGGGTAAAACGAATTTTAAATAAACAATAATAACTAGTTCATGGAAAAACAATTATCAGAAAAACTGCCACGCGTTGAGGTGGTGGATGCTTTACGGGGATTTGCAGTCATGGCAATTCTTTTAGTGCATAGTTTGGAGCATTTCATCTTTCCGGTTTATCCGGTAGACCAGCCTGCATGGTTGAATATACTGAATGACGGGGTATTCAATGTTACATTTACTTTATTGGCTGGAAAATCGTATGCCATTTTTGCTTTGCTGTTTGGATTTACATTTTATATTCAGTCGGCTAACCAACAGCGTAAAGGAAAAGATTTTGGTTATCGTTTTCTATGGCGTTTGCTGTTATTGGTAGCTTTTGCTACGCTGAATGCAGCTTTTTTTCCGGCAGGAGATGTGCTGTTGCTGTTCTCGGTAGTGGGAATCGTATTGTTTGTGGTGCGCAAGTGGAGTGACTGTGCCATACTTGTTACGGCTATTTTGTTTTTATTGCAGCCCGTTGAGTGGTATCATTATATAGTAGGTCTGTTTGATCCTTCTCATACTTTGCCCGATTGGGGAGTGGGCGCGATGTATAAAGAAGTGGCGGAATATACCAAAGAGGGGAATTTGTGGGAGTTTTTGGGTAAGAATATGACCTTTGGTCAGAAAGCCAGTCTATATTGGGCTCTGGGAGCAGGGCGTTTCTGGCAGACTGCCGGCTTGTTCTTGATGGGGTTGTATATCGGACGCAAACAATTATTTGTAACTTCCGAAAAACATACTCGTTTTTGGGTGAAGGCTCTTATCATTTCCGCTATCTCTTTTGCTCCGCTTTTCCAACTGAAAGAGTTGATTATGGCTAGTGACAGTGAACTCATTCGCCAGACTGCCGGAACTGCTTTTGATATGTGGCAAAAGTTCGCTTTTACATTTGTACTGGTTGCTTCTTTTGTATTGCTTTATCAACGGGATAGGTTCAAGAATTTTGTATCAAATCTTCGTTATTATGGTAGGATGAGTCTGACTAATTATATCACTCAATCTATTGCCGGAGCTATTATTTATTTCCCTTTCGGACTTTATCTGGCTCCGTACTGTGGATATACGTTGAGTTTGTTGGTTGGTTTTGTACTCTTTTTGTTGCAAGTACAGTTCTGCAAGTGGTGGTTGAAAGGACATAAGCAGGGACCGTTAGAGAGTCTTTGGCATAAATGGACCTGGATGTATTCCAAAAAATAAGGAACTCTGGGCAGGAGTTGCATATGCTATACGGAAGAGAGGAAAAGGCAAAAAGTAATTTGTCTTTTCCTCTCTTCCGTATAGGGACTGATTCTTGTTTCCCAAGTTTCCCGAATATCATAAAAAGGATATCAGTTCAGGATTATAATCAATTGTTTTTGCCTTCTATCTGAATTTGAATTGCTTGTCCTGTACGTTGCAGACATTCTATAAAAATAGAAAGATGATTGGTCTTTTGCATCAACTCACATATAATTTCCTTTTCTTCTGTGCACCAAGGTTCATAAGCACGTGGGAAAGTTTCACGTTGTTTATGGATATAAGGTGGAAGGACTGTTTTCTGAATGCCTAACTCTTGGACTTTTTGTTTTATACGGCAAATATCTTCTTCTGTACAATCATTAAAAGATTCTTTTGTAAAGAACCCCGGATATTTTTGGTCAATGTCAAGATTGATTGTAGGCTTAGATAGGGATTGAAAGGTTTTTTCTCTGCTTTCTAGTTCCTTTATCAGATTGTTGATGTACTCATCGGCTTGAACAGATGATACAACTATGGAACATTCGTGGCGGGAGTATTCTTTATGGCGGTTGGCAGATAACCAGTTGAAAGAACCCTCTATAAGTGTATGGTTATCAATGGCCAATGATTTATTGTGGATACCTTTTACTTCAATGAGGGTTGCGCCATTTTCTATTAATATGTTCCGTCCCTCTTCGGCACGGCTGAGCAACTGATTGGTTTTCGTATCATAATCTAGAGACGAATCGGTGTAGACTGTGACATCCACTCCTCGTTGTACCGTGTGGCGTATCAGCGGAACCAACTGGTCGTTTTCTATGGCGTGGATAGATATGAATGGAGATACAATCAGCAGACGGTGTCTTGCTTTTTCAAAAGCTTGGTGCAGAACCTGGATATGCTCTTCTGTGGTGGACAGACGAAGGGTGGGGTGGTAGGTGCACAGCGGAACTTCCTGTTGGTAAATAAAGTTGTTGGAAATCTCGTTGGATGGATCATCGAAAAGCCATTTAGCCATATTTCCTACCGGGGTGTTTTCTTCCGGATGGAAAATATTCATGTTGCCAAAAACAATGAAATGATGCTGAGCGCGCGATATCGCTACATTGAGCATATTGTATTTTCCATCACGCTCCATAAAAAGAGAATGGTCTTCGGGAGAGTTGACTGTTGAAAAAAGAACAATCGGACATTGGGCACCTTGCAGGGAATGTACTGTGCCGATGATCATATCTTTATATTTCTCATTTCCTGATATTTTTTGTATTTGATACCGTATTTCGGCTTCTTGGGCTTTAAAAGGAGTTACTACGGCTACAATTTCATGAATAGGCTTTTTATAGGTCTTTTCCAGATTATCTTTTTCCAGTTCCAGCCAACAGACAATGGCTTCCGCTTCAGCCCGGTTGAGGCGACTTCCTGTTTTTCCAGGGCTGCTGTAACTGTTGATGTGTACATATCCTTTGGAAGGGAGGGACTTGTATTTTACTTCGTTACCTTTTTTAGGAAGTAACCTGCCGTGGTAAACATAATCATTGCAATAGGCAATAATGGAATCTACGCATCGTCTGTGTTCGGTCAGAAAAGCTCCTTTTTCACCTTTTACTGTAAAATTACAGCTTTTACGTGCCAGTTTCATTATACTTCCGGAAGAAGAAAGGAAACCATTGTTTTCTAAAAAACGGTATTTTTCCGAGGACTGGTTGGAAACAATGCCCAGATTCTTTAAATTAATGAATGAATATTCATCAGAAATGGACCATACAGGCTCTATTTGTTGAATATCACCTACTAAAATCGCTTGCTTGGCCAAACTGAAGGAGGGAACGGCAAGTTCGGGTGAAACTTGTCCGGATTCATCTACAATCAACAGATCTATTCCATTGTATAAAGGAATATCCCATTTTCCGTTCTCCGCATAGGTCATATACTTGGGTAGAGAATGGAAAGTAGAGATGAAAACAGGCATTACGCAAGCCAAACGTTTTAATCTTTGGGTATAGGCTTCTTGTGTGCGCTGCTTGCCTTCATCGCACTTGCTTAACCGGTGAATAAACTCGGCTTCCCGATAATGTATGGCATACCAGAACATTTGATACCGATAGCTGATATCCAGCCTTACTGCCATGTCTTCTGTATAAGGCAAGTTGCCATACTCAGGGTTGGAACTTATTTTTTCGTAACGTTCTTTGAATTCTTCTGTCAAAGTCCACTGTTCTATTACTTTGTCGTAGGAGGGTAATGGCTCATGGAATTTGCGGATAAACTTCTGTAATATATTGTTTTCCTTCCGGTTTCCGTATTCTGTTGTTTCGGCAGCTTGGATACAGAGAATAATCTTTTTTTGGAGGGCTTGCATTTCTTTACGGAGAAATTGTCGGCATTTTGTTTCGTCTTGATAGTTTTTCTTGAAAAAGTTATTGAAGCATTGCAGATAGAATTGTTTGTACTCTTCTTGACGTTCAGGTGTATCGTATGCTGCCGGAAATCCATCCCCTTTGGGATTGAACATCATTTTGTACTGTTGTTGCAGCTCTTTTTTCCCTGACAGATATAAGCCTAATGTATCCAGTTCGGGTAGCCAGCGGTTGGACAACCGGGGATGTGTTGTGTCATTGGTTGTTTCCGCTTTGAAATCCTTCAGGATATTGGTGATTGCCTGATTATTAGCTGAACTTGCAACTATAATTTCCGGCTCTTCCGGATTGTTTAGAATATTATGAGCAAGTCTGTTTGCGATGACAGTTTGCAGAAAAGTGGTTTTTCCTGTTCCCGGAGGACCGTTGACGACAAAAATATCAGCACATTCCGGTGTTGTGTACATTGCTAGTGTTTCGCGTTGAGATATGGACAAAGGAAAGTCGCTGCTCATTTGTGCCCAGTGTTCTTGGTTGCAATATACTTTCCGGTTAGTTGGAATAGGAAGAGCGTTAGCAGATTTTGTTTGTATTAATAAATTCAACAGGGGATGTGGAGTGGTATTGTCATCTTTTAAGAGTTTGTCATATAGTGTGATTATGGGCTGTGCCATATTGCGCTCGGAGGCTTTTATGATAATGATTTCTGGATTATCATAGTAATTCATTGCGCTGAAAGTTTTGCCGGTTGCTTTCTTGAAAAGCTGCTCGTATGCTTGCCAATAGGCCTCCCATTTTGTTTCTTCAGTGTTAAAATTGGATAGTAGTTGATCTACTTTTGAAAGAGAAGCTATAGTGCGGTCATTGGCTGCATTAGGCTCCAAAAATTTACGAATAAATATTGGGATTCTGTCTGATTCGTTCCCGCATACGGTTAGTTTGCCGTCAGGCAACATGGTGGCAGTAATCAAGAAGGGATATTCCGGTCTTTCAGATTGGGAAGTCCAGCCGTTTTCAAATTCGGGCAAAAGAATACAAGGAGCAATCATTACTTTTTGTTTTTCATTGCTGTCTTCTGCTTTCCAATCAGGGAAAATAACAGGAATACTTTTGAGAGGAATGAATTTAAGTATCTTGTCACCAATGTTTAGGGTGATTCGTGGTCCTTTGAGAGCAATAGCTTTGCGCTCTGCATCTTGAAGACAAGTTTTCCAGTATTTTAGTAAGGTCTGGTCCATTTGTTTTTACGTTTGTGTGATGGAATAATTTACAAATATAAGAAAATAGGTGAAAAGAATACGGTAATTGGGGTAACATTCCTGAATTTATGATTTTTTTACATTAAGAGGGATTGGAGATGTCGGGATAATCATTATTAGCGGTAAATGAATTGGGATGAACGGAATAATGGTAATATTTAGTGGTGATGAGGCAAGAAACTTGCCTTTATGAAGCAAATGAAGCTAAAATAGACGAGAATTTATCTGTGTGGGGAGTGTGGATATACTAATTTTGCCAATAAATGAAACTTAAATCTATGATGAAAAGATTTGCAAATTTATTGGCTGTTTTTATTCTTTCTGTAAATTGTATTAGTGCCCAAAATCTAACTCGTTGGGTTAATCCGTTTATTGGAACCGGTGCTGTTCAATCCAGTCTTTCCGGGAATAATTATCCAGGAGCTACTGTCCCTTTTGGTATGGTGCAGCTGAGTCCCGATACTCGTGAAGCGCCTGATTGGGCACAAGCTTCGGGATATGATTATAATGATTCTATTATTTATGGTTTCAGTCATACACGTTTAAGCGGAACCGGTGCTTCCGATTTTATAGATATCCTTCTATTTCCTACCATGAGTGATAAAAGGAAATCGTCTTTTACTCATCAAAACGAACAGGCGCGTCCGGGGTATTATCAAGTATTATTAACGGATGAGAAGATTCAAGCGGAGTTGACGGCTTCTGTGCATGTAGGGATACATCGCTATATCTATTCTGATGGCGGTCAGTTGAAATTATGGTTGGATTTAGATCATTCGGCAAATAAGGAGAGTTGGAACCGCCGGATAATTCAATCACAAATCCGTGTAGTTTCTCCTACAGTAGTAGAAGGATATCGTGTTATTACAGGATGGGCAAAACTGAGGAAAATATATTTCCATCTTGAATTTTCCCAACCAATCTTATCCAGTCAGTTACATGATGGCAATCGGAGGTATGAGAATACTCCTGTCATTAATGGTACAGAACTGTGTGGATTATTCTGTTTCGACAAGAAGTGGAATAATGAATTGATATGTAAAGTCGCTTTATCTTCAGTTTCCATTGAAAATGCCCGGTTGAATATGGCAGCTGAGGTTCCCGGATGGAACTTTGAACATATTGCTTCTGCTGCCGAAGCCAGCTGGGAGAAAGAATTGAAGAAAGTCATCATCCAAGGTACCGGTTTGCAGAAAAAGATTTTTTATACAGCTTTATATCATACTATGGTACAACCTAATACGATGAGCGATGTAAATGGTGAATATATGGCTGCCGATTATACGACACGTAAGGTAGCCGATAATGAAGTTCATTATTCCACTTTTTCTTTATGGGATACATTCAGAGCAGCTCATCCGCTTTATACTTTGCTGCATACCGACCGCATTCCTGATTTTATTAAAAGCATGATGAGGCAATATGACTATTATGGTTATTTGCCTGTGTGGCAATTATGGGGGCAGGATAATTATTGTATGATTGGTAATCACTCCATTCCTGTTATTGTGGATGCTGTGCTGAAAGGTGTTGCAGGAGTGGATGCGGAAAAAGCTTATGAAGCGGTTCATAGCAGTTCCATCGTATCTCATCCGAACTCTCCTTTTGAAGTATGGGAGAAATATGGATATATGCCTGAGGACATTCAGACACAATCTGTTTCTATTACTTTAGAACAAGCTTTTGATGATTGGTGTGTCGCACAGTTGGCCCGGAAATTAGGGAAAGAAGAAGATTATAGCCGCTTTATGAGGCGTTCTGCTTTTTACCGGAATCTGTTTAATGCAGAGACAAAATTCTTTCAACCGAAAAATAAGAAAGGAGAATGGATGGAACCTTTCGATCCTTATAAATATGGAGCCAATGGCGGCTATCCTTTCACTGAGGGGAATGCCTGGCAATACTTCTGGTATGTACCCCAGAATATACCCGACTTGATTTCACTGACAGGGGGCAACAACGCTTTTACCGCAAAATTGGATACCTTCTTCACTGTCAATTATCAAAGTGGTGAGCTGAATGACAATGCTTCCGGTTTTGTAGGGCAATATGCGCATGGCAATGAGCCGAGCCATCACGTGGCTTATCTGTATGCTTGTGCGGGAGAACCTTGGAAGACACAGAAATATGTGGCGCATATCATGAATGAACTGTACAACGATTCTTCTTCGGGCTATGCCGGTAATGATGATTGCGGGGAAATGTCTGCTTGGTATGTGTTTGGCGCACTTGGCTTTTATCCGGTAAATCCGGTCAGCGGAGAGTACATTATCGGTACTCCTATGTTGGAGGAAGCGGCTATTCAGTTGCCTGATGGAAAGACTTTTACCATCAAAGCCCCACGTAAAAAGCACAATGAGATTTATATCCGTTCCATGAAACTGAAAGGCAAGAAATATACAAAGAATTATATTACCCATCAGGATATTATGAATGGCGGAACGCTGGAGTTTGTAATGAGTGCCACACCGCGAAAATAATGAATGGTTTGTTGTCCTTTAGTTTGATTATTTTATGAAAAGACTTATCGTTGTATATTTGTTGTTTATCAGTTTGAATGTACTGAATGCGTGGGCTCAGAAGTCTCCCGCAGATTATGTCAATCCGATTATCGGTGCTACAACCGCCGATGAAATGGCTGGCTCCGATCACGGACTGGGAAAAACATTTCCCGGTGTGTGCACTCCTTTCGGCCTGGTGCAATTGAGTCCCGATACAAAGACCGGAGGAGATAACGGCCCCGGGTATTCCTGGCATCATTCTACCATCGAAGGATTCAGCTTCACCCACATGAGCGGCATCGGTTGGTATGGCGATTTGGGTAATTTCCTGGTTATGCCTACCACGGGAGAACTGCATACGTTCAAAGGTACGGAAGAGAATCCCGAAAGCGGTTACCGTTCCCGTTACTCTCATGACCGTGAGGTGGCAAAAGTGGACGGTTATTCTGTGATGCTGGATGATTATGGTATTCAGGTGGAATTGGCAGCGGCTTCCCGTTCGGGAATGATGCGTTTTACCTATCCTCAGTCTGAGGTTTCCCGCATACAGATAGATTTGGCACGCCGTATCGGAGGTACTTCTACCGAACAATATGTAGAAGTGGTGGACGATTATACCATTAAAGGTTGGATGAAATGTACCCCCGATGGTGGCGGTTGGGGAGATGGGGCAGGACAAGGTAACTATACAGCTTATTTCTATTGCTGCTTTGACCGTCCTTTGAAAAATTTTGGCTTATGGAGTGCGGATATCCCCGAGGGAGTGGAACGTAAGAATGCTTCCAATGATGATCCGGCTTACCATGAATATATCAAGAATGCTCATGTATTTCCTCGGAAAAAGATAGCTCAAGGGAAACATCTGGGCTTTTATACTGAGTTCTCCACTCGTGAAGGGGAGCAGGCTTTGTTGAAATGCGGCATCTCGTTTGTCAGCATAGAGGGTGCGCGAAAGAATCTGCAAAGCGATATTTCCGATTGGAATTTTGATGGAGTGCGTCAGCGTGCCCGCAGGCAGTGGAATGAGGCTCTCTCGGGTGTACAGGTGGAAGGAGAGGAAAAGGATAAGACTATTTTCTATACATCTTTATATCACACGATGATAGATCCGCGTTGTTTCTCGGATGTGGACGGCGCCTATCCGGGGGCGGATGGCAAGGTGCATTATGCGGATAATTTTATCTATCGTACTATTTTCAGCGGCTGGGATGTATTCCGTAGCCAGTTTCCTTTACAGACCATTACCAATCCCCGGCTGGTGGACGATGAAATAAACTCATTGATTCAACTGGCGGAACTGAGCGGTAAGAAATATTTTCCACGTTGGGAATTCTTGAATGCCTATTCGGGTTGTATGGTGGGTAATCCGGCCGTTTCGGTGGTGGCGGATGCTTACAATAAAGGTATCCGGAATTATGATACCCGGAAAGCTTTGGAATATTCTTTGAACACAGTCCGCACATTTGGCAATAATGAGCAGGGATATACGCCGGATGATCTTTCGAAAACGTTGGAGTATGCTTATACGGACTGGTGTGTCAGCACTATGCTTCGTGATATGGGAAGGGAACAGGAAGCTGTGGCATTTGAGAGGAAGGCACAATCTTATCATCAGGTATGGTGTGATAGTGTGAAATGGTTCCGTGCACGTTCGGCAGATGGTAGCTGGATGCCGTGGAAGGGGCGGAATGTACATTGGCAAGGTTGTATAGAAAGTAATAATTATCAGCAGGGCTGGTTTGTCCCGCATGATCTGGAAGGATTGATTTCTCTTATGGGAAAAGAGTACTTTGAACGGGAATTGGTAGCATTCTTCGAGGGAGCAGATGAACGTTTCATGTGGGGGGATTACTATAATCATCCTAACGAGCCTGATCATCAGGTACCTTTCATGTTGAACTATACTTCGCGTCCGTGGCTCACCCAATATTGGACACGGCGTATCTGCCGGAATGCATACGGTGATACAGTGAACGGATTGTGTGGAAATGAGGATGTGGGACAGATGTCTGCCTGGTATATTCTGGCGGCTATGGGATTCCATCCTATTTGTCCCGGCAATAACCGTTATGAATTGACAAGTCCTGTATTCCGTAAAGTTATTTTGTCTTTAGATAATCGATATTATAAAGGAAGGACATTTACGATCATAGCACATCATAATTCTCCGGAGAATGTATATATCCAGTCTGTTTCCTTGAATGGAAAGCCTTTGAACCGTCTTTGGATTACCCATGAAGAGATAACAAAGGGTGGCGTTCTGGAATTTGTGCTGGGAAAAGATCCTAAGCACTGAATCCTCCTTTTATAGGCTGTAATTGAAGCAAAAGAGCCTAAAAATGGCGAAATATTCTCTACCTGATGGGAGAGGTATGTTTACTTTTGCCTTGGAAGAAACTATTAATCATGAAAAATATGAAACATTTTAAGACTTATTTGGGAGCAATGGCTTTGGCGCTTTCCGGATGCCAGAGTGCGACTGATTCCTGCGAAACTACAGAATTATGGTATGCCCAGCCGGCAGAAGTTTGGATGGAATCTTTACCTATTGGTAATGGACGCTTGGGAGCTATGACTTATGGTGGAATAGAGGAAGAGAAACTGGCGTTGAATGAATCGACAATGTGGTCCGGCCAGTACAATGAGAACCAGAACATACCTTTCGGACGAGAGAAAATGAACCAGCTCAGAAAGTTGTTCTTTGAGGGAAAACTATCGGAAG
>OIWP01002361.1_pt1 | contig 19476 bp, 18 predicted proteins | sample 1587661 | NCBI WGS metagenome assembly OIWP01 (sample SAMEA3888899, study PRJEB22519) | human gut metagenome | biome: human gut; feature: human-associated habitat; material: faeces | place: Denmark | collected 2010 | reverse complement strand
ATCAAGGTTTTAAAAGAATTTTAGAACAATAAAATGGGTAGTTTTTGACACTACCAATAAGCAGAAGGAAGTGGAGATATGAGAAGATTATATGGTGTGATGGTAGATGAAGACGTAATAAAGAAACTTCCAGGTAATGGAAGCGGCTATACAGCTGAAGAAATAGAAGCTATGGCGACACGCGTAATTCCAACATACAGAGTAAAACAAGATATGATAGATTATGCAAAGAAAATTTATAACAAACAGCATAATCGACTTGTAGAATTAAATTTTGAAAAAGGACTTGATCCTGATGGGAATGAAATAAGGGTACAGGGGCGGCTTATTTGCCGTAAGGTATTTGGGATTTCGGTAGACAAAGAAACTTTCGATCAATATCAACAAAAACGGTATCAGGTCTGCGACAAAAATTTTCCTATGAACATAGTGGAAATTTATGCTAATAGCAAAGAGGTTGAGACAGAATTACCGGAAATGTCAAAAGCAGCAAAAAAAATTATAAATGAAGCCATTAAAGAAATTAATACAAAATTTGGGTATAAAAATATCAGCGAGGAAGGAAAAAATATGAAGAAAAACCATTTATCAGATTATTTGAAGGAAATGCAAAAGTTAAGAGATGAAGCTGCAATGAGAACTCAGGAAATTGATGAACATTGGAGGGAAGAGCAGGAAAAATACAGTAAGGTCTCAGGAATCAATGAAGCTAAATTGAATGAATTGGAAAGAACAGAAGCACGTTCCAGATATCTGAGGGCAAAGGAAACACATGATACAGAATCAGCAAACTTGAGAAAAAAGGTGCAAAAAACGCTTGATAATTTACAGGAAGATTTTTATGCCCAGGTAGAAGAGCGGTGCAGGGCGAAATCCAGCGATTTAGATGATGTGGTAATTAAATTATTACATAGCGGCATCCAGCTATCTGAAAACGAATTATATGGACTCTTGGATGATGCAAAATACAATCCGACAATGACTCGTTTGATATCTGATCATATCATGAATAATGTGATTGGGAATAAAGATGTTTCCAAAGATTCGAAGCTGCGACCATTAAGAGAAAAAGCTTTTGTGTGTAAAAGAGCGGCAAGTGGAATAGAATACAGGCAAATGTTTGACAGTTTAAGAAGTTGGACTGAGAAAAATTATGCTACATCAGGAAGAGGATTCTCAGAGCAATACAACCAATTGCTGGAGAAGAGCATACTGACTTTTGACGCATACGAGGGCGTAGAGCATAAAAAGATAAATTTAGAAGATCGATTACCGGAAGAAAGTGAGGAATAAAATAGTATGTTAGTTTTAATTGGAATTTTTAGTTTTTTAACATTGATATGTTCCTTTTTTGGAATGTGTGCATTATTAGCAATTTATAGCAATCTGAAAGACGGAAAGGATAGATAGCGTGATAAAGGTAAACATTGATGAAAAAGAACTACAGGATGGCTCGCACATTGAGATACGAAAAAGAAAAGAAGGGATTGTCGTTGTTAAAATTCCAAAAGGTACTATGTTAAAAGATGTACTGATCCAGACTGACAGTATACATACAAATAACTGAATATAGAGTGTTGCGTTTAATGAAATGCAATAAAAGTTCAATGGAGCTGATTTCTTAGAGATAGGAGATTAGCTCTTTTATTTTTTATGAAAGACGAGGAAAACAAATATGGACAATATTTCATTAAAAACAGGAGTAAAGGAAATTGCAATAAGGAACGAGGATGATGAGGTAGTAACGATTTTAAAAATTAACACGTCAGATTCCAGCACATTTAATAAATTTAATCTCATTGCTGAACATTTACATGAACTGAGTGCTAAAAGCCAGCAGGAAATAAAAAAATGGTACGAGGATCATGGAAAACATGATCAAGATATCACAATAGAAGATGTATGTGCAATCAATAGCATACGTACAAAGTTTTTGAAAAACATTTGTGATGAATTAGATGAGCTTTTTGGAAAAGGAACCATAGAGCAGATCTATGGGAATATTATTCCAGATGAAGTTGCAATCACGGAATTTGTAGATTCTGTAACACCTATTGTAAGCAGATTTTTTAATGAGAGGATTGCTGAAAATAAGAAAAAATACAGTTCAAGCAGAAAACCAAATCAAAAAATAACTTCAAATAATTAAGGCGGTGGCTCAATGAGTGAATTTGATGGTGAGATCCGTATAAATACCAAAATTAATACAGCTGATGCAGAAAAGATGCTTATGAAGCTTGAAGAAAAAATGCAGCAAAGCGCAAAACAATGTGAAAAAATACAGGCAAAAATGAAAGAGCTGGCAAATCAGAAGATCCCGACAGAAGAATTTGCACAAGTACAGGCGCAAATTGAGAAAGATACAGCATCTTTGAACAAGCTTATTGAACGCATGGATAAATTTACAGCGTTAGGCGGTAAGACAGATAGTAAAGCGTTTAAAAGTATGCAATATGATGTAGAACAGCTCAGGAATTCAATCAAACAGGCGAAAGCTGATAAGCAGGCAATGCAGGCAGATGGCAGTGATTATATAAATCCGAAGACAACACCGCAATATCAAGAATTAAACACTCAATTACAGAATGCACAGAGTGAATTTAATAGCTTAAAAGAGGCAAGCAGACAAGCTGCCAGTGAGTTATTAAAAACAGGAAATAAGGGAAATACAAGCTTCTTAAATATTGGAAAAGCTGCAGAAGCAGCAAAAAAAGTTGTCGGTGGAGTTGCTTCTGTAGCAGGAAAAGTAAAAACGGCTATGGGAAACATGGCAAATAAGGCGGGGAAAGCTTTTTCCAAGTTAACAACGCATACGAAAAAATCTAACAGTGCGTTGAGTAGATTCGGGAATACAGTCAAACAGCTGGCCTTGTCTATGGTGGTGTTTCAGGTGATTTCCAAAACATTTAATGCGATGGTGGCAAGCATTAAAAGCGGTATTCAGAATTATGCAAAGTATTCGGATAAATTTAATGAATCTATGTCTGCTTTTAAAACGTCATTAGATAATTTAAAAAATTCTGCTGGTGCGGCCGCAATGCCAATAGTAAATGCATTGCTTCCTGGAATAACAGCCCTATGTGATGGATTAACAAGAGCGGCCAATTTTGCAAACCAATTGTTTTCTACTCTGGCAGGGAAAACTACATGGAGTAAGGCAGTAAGTCAACAGAAAGATTATGCAAAGTCACTAGATAAAACAGCCGGCGCAGCAAAAAAGACAGCTGGAGCTTTAGCTTCATTTGATGATCTAAATATATTACAGAAAACAGATAGTGAAAGCACAGGCGGTGGAACATCTACAGAACAGGTACAGTATACCGAAGAAAAGATACCAGATAGTGTCAAGAAAATCAAAGAGATGCTCGGAGAGAGTGACTGGACAGAATTAGGAAGTATGATTGCAGACAAAATCAATAAAGCAATGGAGAATATTGATTGGGAAAGCATTCAACAGGAAGCAGAACTGATTGGTACACGCATTGGAACGCTCATTAATGGTTTTGTGGCAGAATTTGATTGGAATCTTTTAGGAAAGACTGTTGCAGAGGGGATTAATACAGCACTTATATTTTTGAATACTTTTTTGACTACAGTGGATTGGACAGCAATAGGTTCGGCATTTGCTACAGGTATCAATGGATTTGTTACAAATCTTGATTGGAATTTATTAGGCACAACAATAGGAAATGGCTTTAATATGGCTATTGATAGCTTTTATGGATTTGTTAGCACACTTGACTGGAGCAAACTCGGCACAAGCCTTGGAGAAAGCATACAGAGTGCATTAACTACTATTGATTGGGAAACACTAGGAAAATCTGTTTCAGATGGATTTATTGGTCTACTTGATTTTATTACTGAAGCCATTTACGCAATAGATTGGAAACAGCTTGGAAATGATGTGGCAGCTGTTGTAAAAAATATAGACTGGGATGGTGTCTCAGATGCTCTTTTTGAGGGTATAGGTGCAGCGCTTGGCGCATTAGCAGCATTTTTACAGGGATTGCTGGAAGATGCATGGAATAGTGTTGTGGACTGGTGGTATGACGCTGCTTATGAAGACGGTGAGTTTACAATGGAAGGACTCTTGAATGGAATCACTGAGAAACTTACAGATATTGGCAACTGGATAGATGAACATATATTTCAACCATTCATGGAAGGCTTTAGAAATGTATTTGGAATACATTCACCTTCTACGGTTATGCAGGAAATGGGAGGCTACATAATTGACGGCTTAAAAGAGGGGCTTCTCGGAATATGGGAAAAGGTTGAATGGATTATTACAGAATTCAAGGAAAAATTAAAGGAAGCTTTTACAAATGCAAAGAACAATACTATTTCCATTTTTTCGTCTATGAAAACAAAAATGGTTGATATTTTTAAAGGTATGTGGAGCGGAATGAAAAATGTTATTAATACAATTATTAATGGCATTGAATTCATGGTAAATCGTGTTGTAGATGGAATAAATAATATGATAAATGCTTTGAATAGATTATCCTTTGATATTCCAGATTGGGTACCCCAGTTAGGCGGAAAGAGTTTTGGATTATCTATTCCTACAATTCCAACTGTAAGTATACCTCGCCTTGCCAATGGTGGTATTACGACAGGATCTACATTAGCCAATATTGGAGAAGCCGGAAGGGAAGCAGTGTTGCCACTTGAAAACAATACCGGATGGATGGATGATCTGGCATCAAAGCTTGCAAGCAAAATGCCGGACTACAGTGGTGCAAAGACGGTAGTTCTTGCGGTGGATGGTAAAGAGTTCGCAAGAATCAATCTACCGTATTTACAGGACGAAGAAATAAGGCTAGGAATTGTGGAAGGATAGGAACAAGCCTATATAGAAATAACTGCTTATAATAACTCGTATGAAATGATTTTGCGCAAGGGAGAGCTTTTATGAATAATAAACAAACAGTAATAGATATGGCGATGGAATTAGATTCGACAATTGGACAATATATAGCAGATGCTATTATCGATCATGTTTCTTACGATAAGCTTGTAAAGAAAATGGCACATCAAGGGAAAGGATTTCCGATTAGCAGGACACAATTTTATAGAAAAAGAAAAAAATTGTTAAAACAAATTGACGAAGAAAAAGTGTAAATCAGACATTACCAGATGTTATTACTCTGTCAGATGGATGTATAAGGTGATAAGTGGATGAATAGTAAAATCAAACTGAAGTGGAAAATATTCGCAGATGAATACATAAAGAATGGTGGAAATGCTACACAGGCATACATAAGCGCTGGCTATAGTGAGAATGGAGCAAACCGAAGTGCACAAAAGCTGCTGTCAAAAACTGTCATTTCACAATATATAGCGGAAAAAATGGAGCAAATTGAGAAAGAACAGCACCGGGATATCATGTCGCTAGCAGAAATCCAGGAGCGGAGAAGTAAAATCGCAAAGGGCGAAGTCGTGGACGGTCTCGGATTCGCCCCGGACTTCTCTGACCAGCTTAAGGCAATGGATAGTTTGGAAAAAGTTTTGATGATTGCGGAAAGACAGAAAGTAGAGAATGAAGAGAAAGAAAATCGAGAGAAAGCGGCAATGTGGACGATTCCGATTACAGACATAACAAGCGATTTCGTAGCAATATATCGAACAGTTCATGAGGCTTTTGCGGGAGAGGTTGATGTACATGAGATTATCTCGAAGGGTGGGCGAGGTTCTATCAAGTCGAGTTTTTGGGGAAATTTATCATATGAGACAATCAGACAGGATCCACAAGCTCATGTTGTTTATACGAGAAGATATAAAGTAGACTTAAGAAGCTCTGTTTTTAATCAGTTCATGAAAACGGTCATAAGATATCATGACCTTGAAAACTGGGATTTTAAACAATCCCCAATGTGTGCGGTTTATAAACCAACCGGGCAAATGGTCATGTTTGCCGGAGCAGATAAGCCTATCAGCTTGAAGTCATTTAATGTTCCATTTGGCTACGTTAAGATGCTGATCCACGAGGAGTGCGATGAGATGGCAGGAGTTGAGCAGATGGATAACATCGAGGATACATTTCTGCGAGCAGATACACCAGCACTCGACATAAAAATTTTCAATCCTCCTAAGTCAAAAAACAACTTTATGAATGAGTACACCGAAGAGTGCCAGAACAAGCCGCAGACAAGGATCTGTCACAGTTATTATTATAATGTCCCGGTAAAATGGTTAGGGAAGCGATTCTTCGAGCGTGCGGAATGGTTCAGGATTCACAAGCCATTATATTATAAAAACAACTACTTAGGCGAAGTAACTGGAACAGGCGGAGGCATCTTCGATAACTTAGAAATCCGAAAAATATCGGATGAAGAATTAATGACATTCGATTTAATAAACCACGGCTTAGACTTCGGATATACCCACCCACAGGTTTTCAGTCAGAATTATTATGATTATGAGACGGACACACTTTACATTTTCGGCGAGGTTTATTCTAAAAAGTGCAAAAACTCTACCTTTGCCAGAAAGATAAAGAAGTTTATGAATGTGGAGATCATTTGCGATTCTGCCAGACCGGACGGAATAGCAGAGATGCAGGACTGGGGTTTTAATGCGATTGGGGCAAAGAAAAGATGGGGGAGCGGAAAAGGAAGAGATTACTGCTGGGAGTGGCTTCAGCGATGTAATAAGATCGTGATTGATCCGGAGCGCTGCCCGAATACAGAAAGCGAGTTTAAAAAGGCAGAGCATGAACAGCTTCCAGATGGTTCATTCTCGGATGCTTACCCGACCTTAGAAGAGGATACGATAATGGCAAACATTTATGCATTGAACAGGATTATCATGACCAGCCGAAGGAATGACGGTCTTTATGATGATGATGTTGAAGAAGAAACTGTTTGGAATGAAAAGAATGTATAAAACACAAAGAAATTATGAAAATGTACAGAGAGCTTTATTTAATGGCGTAGGATGCTATGAAATACCCATGATAGAACCTACACAATTCGATAATGCAGAGTTTATAGGGTTCAATTATGCAAAAATGGCATGTTCATCATGGTTATTTGCATTCAGAAAATTCAGAAAAGTTACATGATCCATTAATCGCCGATGATAAGAAGCTGCTTGAAAAGGTAAAGAAGATATGGCATAATCGTGGCAGGTAAATATAGTTTAAGTCTGGTAGAATACTTGTTATAAGAGGTCTGCGTTCAAATCGTCGGTATTTACCCTAAATTTCGTGATTTTGTAAGAGGATGTACCATAATGGTATGTCCTTTTATATATTTATGGTAATGCATGATATACTAGGCAAAATATTGCTGTTAATCCTAATAAGTGAATGATACTATTATGATACTAAGAATTGTAACAGAGCTGATAAAATGCGTTAAAAATGACGTTTTTGCACCGGAAAACAACGGAAAACGCGAGAAAAAGCACGTAGAAAAGCATAAATAATAAAAGAGCGTCTTGCACAGATGAAATAGAACAATAACCGTCCAGTCTCCCTAGCCGGTGGCGTGGACGGTTATTTTTATGGCAGGGTGTGTCATTGGTTTGTTCAACATGCACAAATTACAGAGCGAAAATGTGCGAAAAAGCAGAAAACTTGCTTGAAAAAAAGACTGGAAACGAGTATTATATAGTATATATACGATTTTTTGTAGGAAGAAGGGAGTTGGAAGAATGGCATTACCAAGTATTTCTACACCAAAAGTGAAGACCGTGAATAAAGACTTAGAGGCATGGATCAGACTCCCTGCACTGGAAGAAGGAGAACACTATACGATCGAGTATCTGCACGATGTATTACGGGTAAACCAGATCACTTATGGAATTGATGAAGCACAGCTTCAGAAGATCCTCGATGAAGAAATCTATGAACAGGACGTACTGGTGGCAAGAGGCATACCGGCAGTAGAGGGACAGGATGGATTCTATGAGTATAAGGTGAATATGAACCTTGAGAAAAAGCCAAAGATACTGCCGGACGGATCCGTAGATTACTGGTCCATGTACAGTGTACAGTCGGTTCAGAAGGATCAGGTCATTGCGATATATCATCCGGCTGTAAAGGGAACAGATGGAATCGGAGTTTCCGGAAAACCGATTGCCGCAAGGGTTGCCAGAGAACAGGGAACACTTCGCGGAACCGGTTTTGGACGAAGTGAGGATTACCTTACCTATTTTTCGCTGATGGATGGGAAGATTGATATTGAGAATGATAAGATCAGGATCCAGCCAATCTATGAGGTGAGCGGAGATGCGAATCTTACTACCGGAAGCATAGATTTTACAGGAGATATTGTGATCCACGGCAGTGTGGAATCCGGAGTTACGATCAAGGCAACCGGAAGTATCACGATTGATGGAAACGTGGAAGCCTGTAATCTGGAAGCCGGTAAGGATATCATTTTAAGAAGTGGAATGGTCGGAGGGAACAAGGCACATGTCAGAACCAAAGGAAATCTGTATGCAAAGTTTATTGAGTATACAGTCATCCAGGTAGAGGGAGATATGGAGGCAGACGTATTGCTCAACTGCACAGTTGCGTGCAGAGGATCTATTCTGATCCAGGGCAGAACAGCGAAGATCATCGGTGGAGATGTCAGCGCAGTCAAGGGAATCAAGGCAACCACGATTGGAAATGACGCAGAGATGCGGACAGCTGTGACCGTTGGAGTAAGTGCGGACTGTATTTCAAGACTGAATCTGCTGAAGAAGAAGATGGATATTACCAAAATGGAACTTGATAAGATCGAACAGGGACTTGCCAAGTTCGAAGAGATGCAGAAGGAGCGCGGAGTAAGCTATAAGGAAGATCCGAGAAGAGTGGCACTCTTGCGTACCAGAATCCAGAATACGGCTACACTTGCAGGAGATGAGGGCGAAGTGAAGCGGCTTGAGCGCATGATTTCAGATGGGGCGAATGCAACGGTCTGTGTGACAAGAGATGTATTCCCTGGGGTATCCATAGCGATCAGGGATCAGGTTTTAAATGTGAAGAACAATGCAAAATGCGTGGAGTTCTATCATCTGAACGGAAAGATCTGTACGAGAACAGCTGAGGATTAACGGACAATAACAGGCAGAAGGTAAAAAAGATAAGATAGCATTTCAGGAGAAACGGGTTACAACCGTAAATTTCCTGAAATGCTATTTTTATATTTTATATTATTGACGAAAAACTACTTTATTTTAATGGAAATTTCATAATTTGACATTGAAAGTGAATTCTTCCTATATTATAATCAATCAGTGAGAAAGAAATGATCAGCCAGTCTGCAGTTAAGCATGTACAGGCGGATCAGGAGAGAAATGATCAGTCAGTACAGGAAAGGTACGGGAATTAATATGATAAATTTTGAAGAAGAATTGAAAAACTTTAAACCAAGTCTGGAAGTGGAAGAGGCAGAGCAGGCAATCTATAATCATGAGCTGACAGACATGACGGATGTTATGCAGGAAATGCTGCAGGAATTAAAGCAGCAGAACAGATAACAGGTAGATCACATGCACAGTGGCATGACAGATAGAGAGGTTTTTCATGAGATGTTATAATTGCGGTGCAGAACTTGGCAAGGGAGATAACTGTCAGAACTGCGGAACGAATGTAAAAGTATACAAAAAGATTTTGATGGCATCCAATGCCTATTACAATGATGCATTGGAGAAAGCCGGTGTCAGGGATTTGTCAGGGGCAATTGAGAGCCTGAAAATCAGTCTGCGTTTTAATAAATTAAATATTGATGCAAGAAATTTGCTTGGATTGATCTACTACGAGATGGGAGAAGTGGTGACTGCCCTCACGGAGTGGGTGATCAGTAAGAATTATCAGCCGAAGGATAATCTTGCGAGCAGGTACTTAGATGAAGTGCAGAAGAATCAGGCAAGACTGGATTCTGTCAATCAGACGATCAAGAAATACAATCAGGCATTGCTTTACTGCAAGCAGAACAGCCGTGATCTTGCAATCATTCAGTTGAAAAAAGTATTGTCGCTGAATCCAAAGCTGGTGAGTGGACATCAGCTTCTGGCGCTTTTATATATTCAGGAAGGACGCTATGATCTTGCGAAGAAATCACTGCGGAATGCCGGAAAAATTGATGCCAATAATACTGTGACACTGCGCTATCTGAAAGAAGCCAATGCAGCCTTAAGAGAGCAGAATCCGAGCAAGAAGCAGAAGAATGATGAACTCATTTCCTATCAGAGTGGCAATGAGACAATCATCCAGCCAAAATATCTGAAGGACAATTCTGCAGTCGGTACGATCATTAACATGGTGATCGGAATCGCAATCGGAATTGCAATCACCTGTTTCCTTGTGGTTCCTGGCGTGAGAAGAACCGTGATGAACAATACGAAAGCAGAAGTGCTGGATGCAAATAATACGATTTCTTCCAAGAATCAGACGATCACAAGCCTGCAGAGTCAGGTGGATGACCTTACCAGTCAGATTACGGATGCGAAGAACAGCGAGGAAGAATCTGCCAACAAACTGGAAAGCTATGACAAACTTCTGACTGCATATGAGACATACACCACAGGAGACATTGAGAAGGCAGGAGATGCATTGAGCAGTGTCAATGTGGATGACCTGAGTGCAGATGCAAAGAGTATTTATGATACCATCAATGCACAGGTGAATGCCGAATACATGGCTGCATTATATAAGGAAGGTTATGATGCATATTCCGGCAAAAAGTATGATGATGCCGTGAGTGCACTTTCCAAAGTCGTCGAGATGGATGAAAACTATGAGAATGGAAATGCACTGTACTATCTTGCACAGGCATACCGCAAGAACGAGGATATGGAAAATGCCAAAATCTATTATCAGAAAGTGGTAGAATTGTATCCAAATACAGAGCGCGCTGCAAACTCACAGAACTATCTGGATCAGAGTGAGACAGACACCGCCCGTTAATAAAAAGACAAACTGATATTAAAAAGTACGAAGGAGATCGAACCGGAAATTCCGGGGAGACTCCTTCTTTTTTTATTCATGACAATAAAATGTCTGCGGAGCGAGCATTCTATTGTTGAAAATCATAAGCAGAATGGAAAGAGAGGAACAAGAGCATGAAAAGCCAGTATATTATGGAAAAAGGATGTTTAGTTGTCTATGTGCCGCGTGAGTTAGACCATCATCAGGCAAACCGCATCCGCACGGAGACAGATCTTCTGATCGACACCTACCATGTCAGACATCTTGTGTTTGATTTTACAGAGACAGAGTTTATGGACAGCTCCGGGATCGGGGTGATCATCGGGCGGTGCAAAAACTTAGGCTATTCCGGTGGGGATGTGAGTGCGTGCCATCTGAACGAGCGCGTGGACAAGATATTTACCGTATCCGGGTTGAAAAAAATCATTCAGGTAAAAGAATAGGAGATAGTGGAGGAAGTAAAAATGAGCAGTCAGAACGAGATGAAACTGATATTTGATGCCAGGTCGGTGAATGAGAGTTTCGCCAGGGTGGCGGTGGCGGCATTTATAGCAGAATTAAACCCAACGTTAGACGAGATTGCGGATATCAAGACGGCCGTGTCCGAAGCGGTGACGAATGCGATCATTCATGGTTACCATGAACCGGAACAGAAAGTGGAACTCCTGTGTCAGATTTGTGGGGATGAGGTTTCCATCACCGTTTCGGATACAGGAGCAGGCATTGCGGATGTGTCAAAAGCGATGGAACCTTTTTATACGACAAAACCGGAGTTAGAGCGTTCCGGGATGGGATTCTCTTTTATGGAAGCGTTTATGGACAGGCTTGAGGTAGTATCCGAGCCGGGAAAAGGGACAAGCGTACATATGGTAAGAAGACTGGGAAATCAGGAAGGCTAGCCTATGGTGCGACAGGCGGAACTGATCAGACAGGCACAGGATGGGGATAAAAAAGCCAGGGACAAAGTCGTTTCGGACAACCTTGGATTGGTGCACGCAATTGTCCGCAGATTTGAAAAAAGAGGGCATGACAGGGAGGAACTGTTTCAGATTGGATGTATCGGGCTGATCAAGGCGATCGATCATTTTGATCTGTCGTTAAACCTTGCATTTTCCACTTATGCAGTGCCTATGATCACAGGGGAGATACGGCGTTTCCTGCGTGACGATGGCATGGTGAAAGTGAGCAGGAGTTTAAAAGAAAATGGATACAAAATCAGCAGGGCAAAAGAAGTTCTCACAACAGAGCTTGGGAGAGATCCGAGTCTTTTGGAGCTATCTGCCATGACAGAACTTGGCACAGAGGAGATCGTGATGGCATTGGACGCTAACCGTGGAGTGGAGTCCATTTACCAGCCGGTCTGCGGCTCAGACGGAGATGAACTTTTACTCATTGACCAGATTGGAGATCAGAGCGATGTCTATGAGGAGCCGGAGAAGGAGGCTGTTTTAAACAAAATGGTGATCAGGCAGCTGATGGATACGCTCGACGAGACAGAACAGCAGATCATCCGGCTGCGGTATTTTGAAAATAAAACGCAGTGCGAGGTGGCAGGAATACTTGCAGTGACACAGGTGCAGATCAGCCGGAATGAGCGTAAAATCCTTGCAAAACTCCGGGCAAAACTGGAGTTATAACGTCATTTGCCGGAAAGAAAATCTTGAAGAGCGAAACCATCAATGATATAGTGAAAGGAGGAAACTCAAACAATAACCGGCAGTGATAGCAGACTGACAGAGCGTCAGGAGAGAGGGAGTACAAGAGCAGATGAATGGAACACAGATCAGTGATACACAGAGGAATAACAGAACCGCATTGACAGGGCATACCATAGAAGCGTTGATCGTGGTCGTCTTTTATGCGTGCAGATTTATCAGGGGAGAGCGGAGTCTTGGATATTTTCTGGTGATCACGGCATTGGCACTGATCCCGGTCATACTGGGACAGTTTTTCTTTTTCAAGGACAGAGAGACAGGTATGATCAAACACACGGTAGGAATCGGATTTGCCATTACGTATTCCTTCATGGTGCTGACGACCGAGGAAGCGAACATTTATGTGCTTGTCATACCGATGATTTTACTTGTAAGTGTATTTAATGATGTAAAATTTTCCGTGCAGATCAATATAGGAACGGTTATCTTAAGCCTGATCATGACGATTGGTGGAGCTTTTACCGGAAAGTTCGGTTATCAGGGCAGCGATGAGGCAATCGTGCAGGTGACAGCCATGATACTTGTCGCAGTGTATTCTATCTATGCAGCGCAGACATCGAATGCAAACAATCAGCAGAAAATGGAGAATATTAAGGAAGCGCAGAGCAAGACAGAACTTTTGCTGTCCGATATTTCCAATATGTCACAACAGATGCAGAGTGGAATGGAAGATATCTATGGAAAAGTTGAGAACCTCAACAGTGCTTCTAAATTGACCAAAGATGCAATGTCAGAGGTTGGCAGTGGTACGACGGAAACCGCAAACGCTGTGCAGACACAGATGCAGCAGACAGAAGCAATCCAGCAGAAAGTTGAGATGGTCAGCAGTGTTGCGGAACGCATTAACCAGAGTATGCAGCAGACTTTGCAGGTACTTGAGAGCGCAGGAAAAGATATGGATGTGCTTGTATCACAGGTAGATCATTCCGTAGAAAAAGGTGACAGCGTTGCAGGACAGCTAGAGACATTAGACAAATACATTGAAGAGATGCATTCCATCGTGGAGCTGATCTCCGGTATTACCTCGCAGACAAGCCTTTTAGCTTTAAATGCAAGTATTGAGGCGGCAAGAGCAGGTGAGGCAGGAAGAGGATTCTCTGTTGTTGCGACAGAGATTTCCGGTATGGCAACACAGACCAAAGAGGCAACGGTACATATTACAGAGTTGATCGAGAATATTTCCAATGCGATCAGCGAGGTGGTTTCGGTGGTGCGCGAGATGATAGGTGCAATTAATGAGGAAAAACAGTCCACAGAGAATACTGCCAATAATTTTTCGGATATCCAGAGCAATACGCTTGATATCCAGGGCAACATGGAGCAGTTAAACAGCAATATTGAGGAATTGAAAACTGCAAATGAACAGATCGTGCATTCGATTGAAACAATCTCGGCAATCTCAGAGGAGGTATCTGCACACGCAAATGAGACAATGAGTGCACAGGAAGATAATTCGGATGTACTGAACAAGATCACGGATCGTATGCAGCAGTTGATCGAACTTACAAAGCAGGAGGCATAATAACGTGAAAGCTTACGATAATTATATTTTTGATTTATATGGAACGCTGGCTGATATCCATACCGAGGAGAATGATCCTCTGGTATGGAAAAAGCTGGCGCTTTTTTATGGCTATTATGACGCCGATTATTCATCGGAAGAATTGAAAGAAAGATATGCTGCAATCATTGCAGGCGAGGAGTCTAAGATGAAATCTGAGAAAAAAGATGATGCTCATGAAGCACATCCGGAAGTTCAGATTGAAGAGGTCTTTCAGAAGCTTTTTGAGGAAAAAGGCGTGAAGGCAGATCCTACACTTGCCGTTCATGCAGGGCAGTTCTTCCGGATCCTCTCTACCGATTATGTAAAACTCTATGATGGAGTGACAGATTTGTTAGAAGCATTAAAAAAGAAGGGCAAAAAGATTTATCTGCTTTCGAATGCACAGCGCATTTTTACAGAGTATGAGATGCACACGCTTGGAATCGCAAAGTATTTTGACGATATTTTTATCTCTTCAACCTGTGGGGTAAAAAAACCGGACAGCAGATTTTTTCAATTATTGATTGATAAATATAATCTTGATATAACAAAAAGCGTCATGATTGGAAACGATGGCATAAGCGATATCGCAGGAGCTAAGAGTGTCGGACTCGATACCTTTTATATTCATTCGAACATTTCTCCAAAGCTGCCGGAAGAGACCGTCATATTACCGGATGGCACTGAAAAAAAACGGAAGGTCATGCCGGATGCAGACTTTGTGTTAGATGGAATGGACATGGAGAGAGTCAGGGAGCTACTGCTGGGAGAATAAGAGGAGATTATCAGCGCAGATTACCTTCCATCCACAGTTCACAATTTCTTCACAAAATATTAGCACTCACCTCTTGACAGTGCTAACAACTCGTGATATAACATACTCGTAATAAAGGAAAACCACTGCGAAAGAAATTTCGTAACTGACAGAAGACGTTCCAGCCAGCAAGGTGGGAAGGTCTTTTCTTTCCATCAGAAAGTTTTTCAGAAGGTTTTTCTTTTTCACATAGATCACAGAGATAAATACGAGGGAGGTAAGCGTATGAACATTCAGAAATTTACTCAGAAATCAGTAGAAGCCATTAACGATTGTGAAAAGCTCGCCTATGAATATGGAAATCAGGAGATCGAGCAGGAACACCTTTTAGTCGCCCTGTTACGTCAGGAAGATGGACTGATTCCAAAATTAATAGAGAAAATGGAGATCCAGAAAGAACATTTTGTGGATAACGCAGAGCGCCATTTAGCTGCCCGTGTAAAAGTATCCGGCGGACAGGTTTATGTAGGACAGGATCTGAATAAGGTACTTGTCCATGCAGAGGATGAGGCAAAAGCAATGGGAGACGAATATGTTTCCGTGGAACATTTGTTTTTATGCCTGATCAAATATCCGAATAAGGCAATGAAGGAAATCTTCAAGGAGTATGGAATTACCCGTGAACGGTTTTTGCAGGCGTTGTCAACGGTAAGAGGAAACCAGAGAGTAGTATCCGATAACCCGGAGGCAACTTATGATACATTGGAAAAATACGGATACGATATGGTAGAGCGTGCGAGAAACCAGAAGCTTGATCCGGTGATCGGACGTGATGCAGAGATCCGTAATGTGGTTCGTATCCTTTCCAGAAAGACAAAGAATAACCCGGTTCTGATCGGTGAGCCGGGTGTCGGTAAGACGGCTGTTGTTGAAGGACTCGCACAGAGGATCGTCCGCGGTGATGTCCCGGAGGGATTAAAAGACAAGAAATTATTTGCACTGGATATGGGCGCACTGGTTGCAGGCGCCAAATATCGTGGTGAGTTTGAGGAACGTCTGAAAGCGGTTCTCGATGATATCAAAAATTCCGATGGACAGATCATCCTGTTTATCGATGAACTTCATACCATCGTGGGAGCAGGAAAAACAGACGGTGCGATGGATGCAGGCCAGCTGTTAAAACCAATGCTTGCCCGTGGTGAGTTACACTGTATCGGTGCGACCACCTTAGATGAGTACCGTGAATATATCGAAAAAGATGCTGCTTTGGAGCGTCGTTTCCAGCCGGTACAGGTGGATGAGCCGACCGTTGAGGATACCATTTCCATCCTGCGTGGCCTGAAAGAGCGTTACGAAGTATTCCATGGTGTAAAAATTACAGACTCGGCACTGGTATCTGCGGCAGTGCTCTCAAACCGTTATATTTCCGACCGTTTCCTGCCGGATAAGGCAATCGACCTCGTGGATGAGGCGTGTGCCCTGATTAAGACGGAACTGGATTCCATGCCGACAGAGCTGGATGAGTTAAACCGTCGTGTCATGCAGATGGAGATTGAGGAGACAGCTCTGAAAAAAGAGACGGATCGTCTGAGTCAGGAGCGTCTTGCGGATCTTCAGAAGGAACTGGCAGAACTTCGTGATGAATTTAACACAAAGAAAGTACAATGGGAAAACGAAAAGAAATCGGTTGAAAAAGTCCAGAAACTTCGTGAAGAGATCGAGCAGGTCAAGAATGAGATCAAGACTGCACAACAGAATTATGATCTGGAAAAAGCGGCAGAACTGCAGTATGGAAAACTTCCACAGCTGCAGAAACAGCTGGAAGTTGAGGAAGAGGAAGTTAAGAATAAAGATCTTTCGCTGGTACATGAGAACGTCAGCGAGGAAGAGATCGCACGTATTATTTCCCGCTGGACGGGTATTCCGGTCGCAAAGCTGACCGAGAGTGAACGTAACAAGACACTGCATCTGGACGAGGAGCTGCATAAACGTGTCATTGGTCAGGACGAGGGTGTCACAAAAGTGACAGAGGCCATCATCCGTTCCAAAGCCGGAATCAAAGATCCGAGCAAACCAATCGGTTCGTTCCTGTTCTTAGGACCTACCGGTGTCGGTAAGACAGAACTTGCAAAGGCTCTGGCAGCCAGTCTTTTTGATGACGAATCCAATATGGTGCGTCTTGATATGAGTGAGTATATGGAGAAATATTCCGTGTCCCGTCTGATCGGAGCGCCTCCGGGATATGTTGGTTATGAAGAGGGCGGACAGCTCAGCGAAAAGGTTCGCAGAAAGCCGTATTCGGTTCTTTTGTTTGACGAAATTGAAAAGGCACATCCGGATGTCTTTAATATGCTTTTGCAGGTGTTAGAGGATGGTCACATTACGGACGCCCACGGCAAAAAGGTGGATTTTAAAAATACGATTATCATTATGACATCAAATGCCGGCGCAAACCGGATTATTTCTCCAAAAACACTTGGCTTTGGACAGGTGAAGACGAGCGAGGAGGAATACAAGAAGATGAAGGAAGGCGTGATGGAAGAAGTGAAACATATCTTCAAGCCGGAGTTCATTAACCGTGTGGATGAAATGATTGTTTTCCATGCCCTTAATAAGGAAAATATAAAAGATATTACAAAGATTATGTTAAAGCAGTTTGCAAAACGAGTGAAAAACCAGATGGATATGGAACTTTGCATAGCAGACGATGTGGTTGATTTTATTTCCGATAAAGGCTTTGATAAAGATTACGGCGCAAGACCAATCCGCCGTGCTTTGCAGACCGAACTTGAGGACGTTTTGGCAGAGGCTGTGCTTATGGAAGATATTTCTATCGGAGATACGGTGGATGTTTCGCTTTCTTGTGAAGGAACGAAGAAGAAAATTGTAGTAAAAAAGAAGACTTTTGCGGATGAGAAAAAGTGAAGAAAAAATCACAAAAAAGTAATGGCAAAATAAGTCGAAATATTGTATACTTGAAGTATAAAAAAGATGCTGCAATGAAAAGGCGTCAACGAGTGAACGAAGGAGGAATCACAAGATGGGCGTAGTAGAAGAATTGATTCGCAAAGATGCGGATGGGACGTTAAGCTTTGGCAATTATTTGCTGGATACGAAGACGAAAAAATCGGATTTTGCATTCGAGGGTGCAACCTACAAAATCAAGACCTTTAAGGAAATTACCAAATTGGAGAAGAATGGTACGTTAGTGTATGAATCGGTACCGGGTTCTACTGTAACAAAGTTTAAGGGTAATCCGGATGTGGTTGAGTTTGAAGTAGAAGCACCAAGCGATATCAGTTTCACGCTTGAGATGGAACCATCCACCGAGTATAAATTGGTTGTTGATGGTGTGTCGGCAGGAAGAATCCCGACAAATGTCGGAGGCAAACTCAATGCGAGTTTATCTTTGAACGAAGGCGCGAAATCCAGCGTTAAGATTGTAAAGTGCTGATAAGTATGGATACCTCGGAAAAGGAAATGAAGTGATTTTTGGGCACCGGCAAGAATTTGCCGGTGCTTCTGCACATTATATCGTGGGAAAGGTGACTATGGCGAAAGAAAAGACAGTATTTTTTTGCAAGGAATGTGGTTGTGAGTCCTCAAAGTGGGTTGGACAGTGCCCGGCATGCCATGAGTGGAATACGATGGTGGAAGCACCTGCTAATGGCAAGCGGGGAAGAACTTCTTTAAGTGGCGGACGCCGCTCTGTGCCGATGGCAGCAAAGCCTGCTAAAATGAATGAGATTGAGACGCAGAAAGAGTGCAGACGACCGACCGGTATGAAAGAATTGGACCGGGTTTTAGGCGGTGGTATCGTACCCGGCTCTTTGATTTTGGTAGGTGGTGATCCGGGAATCGGAAAATCCACTCTGCTTTTGCAGATGTGCCGTCTGGTGTCCGCTGAAGGTACGAAAGTGCTTTATGTCTCCGGTGAGGAATCGGCAAGGCAGATTAAACTCCGTGCCGAGCGGATTGGCAAATTTACGGATGATTTGTATTTGTTTTCAGAGACATGTATTGGTACCATTTTACAGGCGGTGGATGAGGTGAAGCCGGAGGTGTTGATGGCCTTAGCTCGGATGGCGGTCATGACCTTTGTAAAGTCCTCGGCATTGAGTGTAGTACCGAAGGCGGTATTGACAGCGGTGATGAGCTGCTCATCTGTCTGATCCTCCGCAAAGCAGCCTGCCAGCTTGGAAACGAAATCCGTTTGTTCGGCATAGTCGGAAAGCGCCAGCACATACAGCACCTGCGCTTCCTTTGCTTTTTCTGCCGTAAATCCTGCGGCTTTCATTTCATCCTCGATGGCGTACATGGTATTCTCCACCGCCTGCAGTTTTGCCTTTTCTTCGGCGGAGAGGTTTTCTACCACCAAGGTCTGAAGGCGGTCGGTGTCGATCTCGATGTCACCGTTGAACAAAGATATAACGGCAGCCACCGGCATAATGATGATAATGATCACACCGAGGACGATGCCGAGAACGGTGCGCCGCAGTTTTTTGTTGGTGAGAACAGCGACGGCTATCTTTTTGAGAGC
>OIWP01002357.1_pt1 | contig 19484 bp, 18 predicted proteins | sample 1587661 | NCBI WGS metagenome assembly OIWP01 (sample SAMEA3888899, study PRJEB22519) | human gut metagenome | biome: human gut; feature: human-associated habitat; material: faeces | place: Denmark | collected 2010 | reverse complement strand
GGAATATCCGCTATAATAATAATATCTTTGTGTTGAAAGGAACAACTGTACTATGGATAGCATGATTTTACTGGTCGCAATGATCGCGGTGTTTTACTTCCTCATCATTCGTCCGGAAAACAAGCGCAAGAAGCAGGCGGAAACGATGCGCAACAGCCTCAAGAAGGGCGAACGCATCACCACCATCGGCGGTATGGTCGGCCGCATCGTTCAGGTGAACGACACGACGGTCGTCTTCGAGACCTCCGAGGACCGCGTTCGCATCGAGGTCGCAAAGTGGGGTATCCAGTCCACCGAGTCGATGGAAGCCGCTGCTGCGCAGAAGGGCAAGAAGTCTGTTCCTGCCAAGAAGGACGAGAAGAAGGAAGAAGAGCCTGCTGCCAAGGCTGAAGAACCGAAGACGGTCGAGGCGGCTGAGGTGCCTGCTGCAAAGGAAGAACAGAAGGAAGAAAAGCCCGGCTACGATCCTGAGATCAAGTAAGGCGAAAAAGAAAACGGCATAAGAAAACCTCCCCTGACATACGCTCATGTAGGCGAATGCAGGGGAGGTTTTTGCGTGGAAAAGACGGTGAACACCGCGTGGTACGCGAAAAAATGCGCGCTGGGTACGCTTGTGTGCTGCGGCACGGAGCTGGTGCTTTTGATGCTGGCATCGGCGCTGATACTGCGCGGTGCGATCAGCGAGGAGATGGCGAACGGCGCGGTGCTGGTCTGCGCGGCGGTCGCGGCGTTTTTGGGCTGCATGATCGGAGCGAGGAAGACAAGCAAGCGTGCGATGATGACGGCGGGCTGCGCGGCGAGCGCGTGGGTCACGATGCAGGTGATCGGCTTTTTTGTTTATGATGGGTTGACGCCGGAGCGGTCGCTCGAGCTGGCGGCGGCGATGGCGGTCGGCGCGGTGGCGCCGCTCCTACTACAAAGAAATGGGAAAAAGGGGAGAGGAGCCAAGGCGCGCGCTCGCCGCAAGCGCAGGTGAACATAAAGCAATAGGCGTATTCACACGTTTTTGATCGGCGGTGGAGGAAATGCGGCGCGAAAAGCTGTAACAACTTGCACAAATGGAGCAAGAGCGACGGGAAAATATGACTTTTTCTGACTTGGGTGGTGAAGCGGAGAACTGCTTCCAGATATGGGGAACGGGTACGAAAACCACCCCATATCTTGGTAAAATGCCACCGCTTTTTTAATTTGTTTCAATAGTCTACATAATACAATTTACATAATATTTTGACATAATTAACAAAAATGGGAAAAGTTGGCAATTCCGCTTGCGAAAAGAGTGCAAACGGCCTATATTTATAGGTACGTTCTATCGTTTTGCTCCGTGGGCAGAATGCCGCTTCCCTTCACGAGGGGTGACATACTTGCTGAGTCGAACGAACAGAAGAGACCGCCGCGGCGCGCTGCCGCAGCGCGTGCCTGTGCCGATGCTGGTGTTATCGGCGTTTATTGTGTTTGGTGTGATCCTTGGGTACGTGTTTGCGCTCCGGTCGCTGCAGAGCGCGGGCGGCGAGCTGAAACAGTATTTCGACGCGTTTTTATCGGGCGGCGTGAACAGGCCGTTTTCGGTAAGGGCGCTGGGCGAAACGCTGTTGTGCTATTTCCGCGCGCCGGGTATCGTGTTTTTGCTGGGCTTTGCGTCCATCGGCATTGTGGCGGTACCGCTCGTGTGTGCGTGCCAGGGGTTTCTTCTATCGTACTCGCTGTTCTGCTTTGCGCTCTCGCTCGGGCGGGGGAGCTTTCCGTTGCTGCTGGCGCTGTTCGGCATCCGGCTTCTGGCGGTGCTGCCGTGCACGCTGCTGCTCGGGAACGCGTCGCTTGACAAGTCCCGCGCGCTGCTGTCGCTTTCGCTTGGCGGCGGGGGACGGGGACGCGCAGTCAGCTACGGGAGCGCGTACTGGTACCGCTTTGGCATTTGTTGTGTGTGTTTGTTGTTTGCCGCTCTGCTGGAGCTGTGGCTCGTGCCGCAGTTTTTGCTGCTGGCGGCGTCTTGAGCTGTTTTTTAGGAAGGAGGGGTGCGATCATGGCCGACCTTTTGGCGCAATACGAAGAATATCTGGCCACGGAAAAGCACGCCTCCCAGAATACGCTCAGCTCCTATATGCGCGATCTGCACCAGTTCGCCGTGTATTTGGACGAGTTCCACCCCATGCCGCTGCCGCAGGTGACGCAGGAGGTCATCAGCGGCTATGTCGCCTGGATGGGCGGCAAGGGCAAGTCCGCCGCGACGATCACGCGCTCCATCGCGTCGATCAAGTCGCTCTACACCTACCTCCAGATGACCGGAGAGGTCAGCGCGAACCCGGCCAAGGGCGTTGCCGCGGTGAAGGTGGAGCACAAGTTCCCCGAGATCCTCACGGGCAAAGAGGTCGAGCTCTTCCTTGACCAGCCCCAGTGCGTGGACGCTAAGGGCTACCGCGACCACGCGATGCTCGAACTGCTGTACGCCACGGGCATCCGCGTCTCCGAGCTCATTTCGCTCAATGAAGAGGACGTGAGCCTGAGCGCGAGCTTCATCCGCGCGCAGAGCAAGGGCAAAGAGCGTATCATCCCGCTCTATCCCGCCGCCGTCAAGGCACTTTCGCACTACATGAAGGAGGTGCGTCCGCAGCTTTTGGCTGATCCGGAGGAAACGGCGCTGTTCGTCAACATGAACGGCGAGCGCATGAGCCGCCAGGGATTCTGGAAGATCGTCAAGCACTATCAGGAGACCGCCGGCATCTCAAAGGACATCACGCCGCATACGCTGCGTCACTCGTTTGCCGTGCACCTGCTCGAAAACGGTGCGGACCTGCGCTCCATTCAGGAGATGCTGGGCCACGCGGACATTTCCTCGACGCAGATCTACACGCATGTCGTCAAAAAGCACCTCAAGGACGTCTATCAGAAGGCGCATCCGCGGGCATGAAAAGAAAATTGGAAGGCCGCTCTTTGAGCGGCCTTTTTCATGCTGTGATTTCTCGTTGCATTTCGGACAGTTGTTTGATATAATTTCTAAATAAGTATCGTGGGAGGTGATGCGCATGCGGATACTCGGCATCGATCCGGGCATCGCCATCGTGGGCTTTGGCCTGATCGAAGCGGACCGCGGCAGAACGCAGCTATTGAATTACGGCGCGATCACCACGCCCGCGGGACTGCCGCTGGCGCGCCGCCTCGTGCAGATCGAGCAGGACATGGAAGCGCTCATCGCGCAGCTAAAGCCCGACGCCATCGCGGTCGAAGAACTGTTCTTTTCGAACAACATCACGACCGGCATCGCCGTGGCGCACGGCCGCGGCATCATTCTGTGTACCGCGGAAAAGAGCGGCGTGCCGCTCTACGAATACACACCCATGCAGGTCAAGCAGGCCATCACCGGCTACGGCAAGGCCGTGAAGAAGCAGATTCAGGAGATGACCCGCATAATGCTACACCTCGAGTCCGTCCCCAAGCCCGACGATACCGCCGACGCCCTTGGCATGGCGATTGCCCACTGCCATTGCAGCCGCAGCCGGTTGATGGGGACACCGGTGAGATAATCCCTTGCCTTCCCCCAAGTGGGGGAAGGTGGCCCCGCAGGGCCGGATGAGGGATGAGGTTTCCGCAATCACCCATTTGCGTGCGGTACCCGACAAGTTGACCCTCGGGCGCCTTCCCCCCCCCAAGGGGAAAGGCTTTCCACCATACAAAAGAAGGATACACCATGATCTACTGCCTTACCGGAAAAATCATCAAGAAAACGCTGGATTCCGTCGTCATCAGCTGCGGCGGGGTCGGCTATTTTGTCCAGATCCCCGCCACCACCGGCGAGGCCCTGCCCCCCGCCGGGCAGGAGGGGACCGTTTATACGATTATGAACGTCACCGAGAACGACGTCTCGCTCTACGGCTTTGCTGCCGAGGAGCAGCGCGACTGCTTTAAGATGCTGACCGGCGTCACCGGCGTCGGCCCCAAGGCCGCGCTGTCCATCCTGTCCATCATGACGCCGGAAAAAATCGCGCTGGCCGCGTCCAGCGGCGACCACAAAGCGTTCACCAAGGCCGCGGGCGTCGGGCCGAAGCTGGCCCAGCGCATCACGCTGGAATTGAAGGACAAGGTCGGCAAGGGGCTGGCCGCGGGCACGGGCTTTTCCGGCAATGTTGCCGCCCCGGCCCCCAGCTCTGCACCCGCGCAGGCCGTCGCCGCGCTCGTCAGCCTGGGCTATGCGCCGTCGGACGCTGCCGCTGCCGTGGCCCGCGTCGACGAGACCCTCTCCGTGCAGGAGATCATCACCATCGCGCTGCGCAGTCTGTCGCGCGTGTAACAGAAGGGGAGTGCCGAATTGAACCAGGAATACACCGTGGACCCCAGCCGTCTCGTCAGCCCCGATATGACCCCCGCCGACACGGAGGAAGTCAGCCTGCGCCCGAAAACCCTGGACGATTACGTCGGTCAGGAGAAGGCCAAGGGCAACTTAAAGGTCTATCTGCGGGCGGCGCAGCAGCGCGGCGAGCCAATGGACCACATCCTGCTCTACGGCCCGCCGGGCCTGGGCAAAACCACGCTGGCCGGCATCGTGGCGCAGGAGATGGGCGTACAAATTCGCATCACGTCCGGCCCCGCCATCGAGAAGCCCGGCGACCTAGCCGCCCTGCTGACGAACCTGCAGGAGGGCGACATCCTCTTTATCGACGAGATCCACCGCCTGTCGCGTCAGGTCGAAGAAGTCCTGTACCCGGCTCTCGAGGATTTCGCGCTGGACATCATGATCGGCAAGGGGCCGAGTGCCCAGAGCATCCGCATCAATCTGCCGCGGTTCACGCTGGTGGGCGCCACGACCCGCGCGGGCCAGCTGACCGGGCCGCTGCGTGACCGCTTCGGCATCCTGCTCAAATTAGAGCCCTACAGCCCCCGGGAGCTGGGCCGCATCATCCTGCGCAGCGCGGGCATTCTGGGCGTGCCCATCACCGAGGAGGGCGCGCTGGAGCTGGCCCGCTGTGCCCGCGGCACGCCGCGTATCGCCAACCGTATGCTCAAGCGCGTGCGCGACTTTGCCACCGTGCAGGGAGACGGCACAATTGACGAGGAGACCGCCATCGCCGCCCGCAAGTGGATGGACATTGACGAGCTGGGTCTGGACGAGCTGGACCGCAGTGTCCTGCGCGCCATCATTGAGATGTACGGCGGCGGCCCCGTCGGTCTGGAGACGCTGGCCGCAGCCCTGGGCGAGGAGAGCGTCACCCTGGAGGACATCTGCGAGCCGTACCTGATGCAGATGGGCATGCTGACCCGCACGCCCCGTGGCCGCTGTGTGACCCGCCTTGCCTACGAGCACCTGCACATGGCCGTGCCGAAGCGCTTTGACGACGAGGATTCCGGCCAGACGAGTATGTTTTAAATAAGGAAACGTGCGAGCTATAAGCGAACGTGTAGAGCCCTTCCGGGCACTGCCCGCAAGAAAGGCACCCCACGAAGTGGGGTACTCCCCACAGTGTGGGGAGATGTCGCGGAGCGACAGAGGGGCCCGGGTCCGAAGGACTGGCCGAGTTTACGAGGCCCAAGGGGCTCTGCCGCTTGGCCTCAACCACAAAATTCATCGAACCAACACATATAGCAAAGGAGAATCACCTATGCGCCCTGCTGATTCCTGGCGGGATTATGAGCTGCTGGACGCTACCAACCACAACCGGTTGGAGCGCTGGGGCCAGACCCTGCTGATCCGTCCCGACCCGCAGGTCATCTGGAAAAACGACGAGACCAGCCCGCTGTGGGCCAAGGCCGACGCTGTCTATTACCGCTCTGCCAAGGGCGGCGGGCAGTGGAATTATCACAAAAAGCTGCCGCAGAAATGGCAGATCCACTGGAACGATTTGACCCTGATCGTCAGCCCCACGGGCTTCAAGCACACCGGCGTTTTCCCGGAGCAGGCCGTGAACTGGGCATGGTATCAGGAAAAGATACGGCAGGCTGGCCGTCCCATCCGCGTGTTGAACCTGTTCGGCTACACGGGCGGCGCAACGCTGGCGTGCCTGGCCGCGGGCGCGTCCGTCACCCATGTGGACGCCAGCAAGGGCATGGTCGCCTGGGCGCGGGAGAACGCTGCCGCCAGCGAGCTGGCAGACCGCCCCTGCCGCTGGATCGTGGACGACTGCGCCAAGTTTGTGCAGCGTGAGATCCGCCGCGGCAGCCGCTATGACGCTGTCATCATGGACCCGCCGAGCTATGGCCGCGGCCCGGGCGGCGAGATCTGGAAGCTCGAGGACAACGTCTACGACCTCATCACGCTGACTGAGCAGGTGCTGAGTGACGACCCGCTGTTCTTCGCCATCAACTCCTACACCGAGGGTCTGAGCCCCGCGGTCATGGAATACATCGTCAAAACGACGCTTTGCCCCGTCAAGGGCGGCCACACCCACTGCGACGAGATCGGTCTGCCGGTCTCCGCCACAGGCGGCGTGGTGCCCTGCGGCGCAACGGCCATCTGGGAGAAATAAGCCATGCCGAATCAGGAACCGATGATCAAAGTACAGGACGTCCGCTTCCGCTACGACCCCGAGCAGCCCAAGTACGCTGTGGACGGCGTGAGCCTGGACATCCGCCGCGGCGAGTTCGTCGCCGTGCTGGGCGCGAACGGCTGCGGCAAGTCCACGCTGGCGAAGCACTTCAACGCCATTCTGCTGCCCGAGGCCGGTACTGTGCTGGTCGAGGGCATGGACACCCGCAACGAGGACCATCTCTACGATGTGCGCCAGAAGGTCGGCATGGTGTTCCAGAACCCCGACAACCAGATCGTGGCGACCATCGTCGAGGAGGACGTGGCCTTTGCGCCGGAGAACCTCGGCGTGCCGCCCGAGGAGATCCGCACCCGCATCGACGAGGCCATGAAGCTGGCGGGCATCTATGAAAAGCGCGAGGCCGCGCCGTACAAGCTGTCCGGCGGACAGAAGCAGCGCGTCGCGATTGCGGGCGTTATCGCCATGCGGCCCGACTGCCTTGTTATGGACGAGTCCACCGCCATGCTGGACCCCCATGGCCGCGCGCAGGTCATGAAAACCATCCGCCAGCTGCGAGCAGCGGGCATCACGATCGTGTCCATCACCCACTACATGGAGGAGGCCGCCCAGGCAGACCGCGTGCTGGTCATGAGCCGGGGCCGCATCGTCATGGAGGGCACGCCCGAGCAGGTGTTCAGCCAGACCGAGCGGCTGCACGGGTATCACCTCGATGTCCCGCAGGCCGCCGAGCTGCGAGACGAGCTGGTCAAGGCCGGGATCCCGATGCCGGAAAATGTCATTACCCCCGACGCCTGCGCGGAGGAATTATACAAGCTGCTGAAATAAAGGAAGCCTTCCCCCTTGGGGGAAGGTGGCCGAGGCCCCGCCCGAGGCCGGATGAGGGGCGAGCTTGCCGAGGTATCCCATTTATGGGAAATCGCCGCGAAGCCGCCCCTTCATCAGTCGGCGGGCGGAGCCGCCGACAGCTTCCCCCTTGAGGGAAGCCACTCTGACGAAAAACTCCCACGTATGCCGGAACGGCACCGCAACCGGGCTGTATCCGGCGGGAAAGGAACAACTATGTCCGAAATCATTCGTGTTGAAAACCTGAGCTACATTTATAACCAGGGTATGCCAGACGCGACGAAGGCGCTGGATGACGTGTCCTTCACCGTCGAGGAGGGCGACTTTGTCGGTATCATCGGCTCGACGGGCAGCGGAAAATCCACGCTTATCAGCCATTTCAACGGCCTGAACCGCCCGACGTCGGGCCGCGTTCTTGTGGACGGCAGGGACCTGTGGGAGCAGGGCGCAGACCTGCGCAGCTTCCGCTTTCTCGTCGGCCTTGTCATGCAGTACCCCGAGTACCAGCTGTTTGAGGAGACCTGCGCCCGCGACATCGCCTACGGCCCGCGCAACATGGGCCTGGACGAGGCCGAGGTCCAGCGCCGCGTCAGGGAGGCCGCCGCGTTCGTCGGCCTGTCCGATGAGCTGTTGGAAAAAAGCCCGTTTGAGCTTTCGGGCGGGCAGAAGCGCCGCGTTGCGATTGCGGGCGTCATGGCCATGCATCCCCGCGTGCTGGTGCTGGACGAGCCCGCCGCCGGTCTGGACCCCGAGGGACGCGACACGATCTTGAGCCAGATCCGGGACTACCATGAGAAAACCGGCATCACGGTGCTGCTGGTCAGCCACTCGATGGAGGATATTGCCAAGTACGCCAACCGCGTGCTGGTCATGCACCGCGCCAAAATTGCCATGTATGACACGGTGGAAAACGTCTTTGCCCGCGCGCAGGAGCTGCTGGATCTGGGGCTTTCGGTGCCGCAGGTCACGCAGATCTTTTTAAAGCTGCGCCAGATGGGGCTGGACATCCCCGCGGACGTCTACACGATCCCCTATGCGGTCAAAACGATTCAAAAGGCGCTGGCCGCCAAACAGGGAGGTAGGGCAAATGCTTAAAGATATTACGATAGGTCAGCATTTTCCCGGGCATTCCATCCTGCACCGCTGCGACCCGCGGCTCAAGCTGGTCGCGACGATTGCCTATATCGTCGTGCTGTTTGTGGCCCCGAACCCGCTGGGGCTGGCACTGTCCATCTTGCTGCTGGCCGCGCTGTACAAGGTAGCACAGATTCCCGGCAAGATGATTTTGAAAAGCCTAAAGCCCATCGTGCCCATCGTGATTTTTACAGCGGTGCTGAACCTGTTCTTCGTCACGGGGCAGGGGGAGCCGCTTGTACACTTCTGGGTTTTGAACATTTACGTCGAAGGTGTCAAGTATGCCATCCTGCTGGCGGTGCGCGTCTGCGCACTGATTGCAGGCACGAGCCTGCTGACCTACACGACCAGTCCCATCGTGCTGACCGACGCCATCGAGAGCCTGCTGCGCCCGCTGGCGAAGCTACACTTTCCCGTGCATGAGCTGGCCATGATGATGACGATTGCGCTGCGGTTCATCCCGACCCTGATCGAGGAGACGGAAAAGATCATGAACGCCCAGAAGGCCCGCGGCGCGATGCTGGACAGCGGCACATTTACCCAGCGCATCAAGGCGCTGGTGCCGATCCTGATTCCGCTGTTCATCTCGGCGTTCCGCCGCGCCGACGAGCTGGCCATGGCGATGGAATGCCGCTGCTATCACGGCGGCGAGGGCCGCACCCGGCTCAAGCAGCTGAAATTCACCGGCGAGGACTTCAAATGCCTGGCGGTCATTGTCGTGGCGTTGGTGGCCATTGCCTGCACACGGTTCTTTGTGCCGGGGCTGGCGTAAGAATCAGCCGCCCTGTAGGGGCCGGGCATGCCCGGCCCACAGCCTTCCCGCAAGCGTCTGCTTGCCTTACACAACCGGGCCGGGCATGCCCGGCCCCTACCTGGTTCTGACATGAATTATTTACTTTGGATTTCCTACAAGGGCACCCGCTATGCCGGGTTCCAGGTCCAGCCAAATGCGCCCACGGTCTGCGCGGTTTTGCAGGACGCGATGCAGGCGGTGTTCGGCTGCCGCCCCGACGTCAAGGGCTGCTCCCGCACCGATGCCGGCGTCCATGCGCGGCGTTTCGCGCTCAGCTTCTGCTATACTGGCAAAGTGCCGATGCAGAAAATCGTGCCCGCGCTCAACGCCCACCTGCCGCCGGACATCCGCGCAGTGGACATCCGGTCCGTGCCGGACGGCTTCCACGCGCGTTACGCCGCCCACGCCAAGACCTACCGCTACTACATTTTGAACGCGCGGGTGGATGATCCGTTCACCTACGACACCTGCCACAGGGTAGGGGCAGCGCTCAATCTGCCCGCCATGCAGGCCGCTGCGGCGCAGTTCATAGGCACGCACGATTTTTCCGCCCTCTGCGCGTCCGGGTCCAGCGCCGCCGCCCACGGGGATACCGTGCGGACGATTACGGATTGTACTGTTGTACAAAACGGCGATTTGTTTACAATTTCCGTGACCGCCGACGGTTACCTCTATAATATGGTGCGCATTCTGGCGGGCACGCTCGCGGACGCGGGTCTTGGCAAGCGGACGCCGGAGAGCATCCCCGCCCTGCTGGAAAGCGGGGACCGACGCCGGGCCGGGCCGACGCTGCCCGCAAAGGGGCTGTTTTTGGAAAAGGTCGATTACCCGGAATTGGATGATGTTTAAACATGTTCTGTAGGGACGGGACATGTCCCGCCCGCGGCCTTCCCGCAGGTTGTCATTTCCGTACAGTGGCGGGCCGGGCATGCCCGGCCCCTACATTTCTACACAAAATACGAAAGGAGGGGCCCACCTATGAGTAAGGCGGACAGAGATCGGCAGGCATTGCTGCAGCGGCTGGCGCGTGAGCAGAGGCGGGCCCTGAGCGCCGCCGCCCGTGCCGCCGCCCGCGACGCAGACCGCGCCCGCACGCCGCGCACCGCTCCCACACCGCGGCGCGATGACAGCCCGCCGTCCCGGACGTCCGAGCAGCCGTCCGCGCAGAGCGCCGCGCGGCTCAAATCCCTGACGCCGCTCTACAAGCAGCGCCAGCAGCGGCGGCTCACCGTCCTGATCGTCATTATCATTGCGCTGGCGCTGGCGCTCACCGTTGTGACCGGCACACTGTCGGCCTCGCTGGCGCTGCTGGGTGATGCCGTGGACAGCGCGTCGCTCTACCTGAACCGCGCCGACGGCGGCTGGCCGACCACCACCGGCATCACCGAGCCGCTGCAAATCGAACCGCTGGCGGATGGCTTCGTCGAGTTGGGCAATGAGGATGTGCTCGTCTACTCGGCCTACGGCTCCAAAATTCTGAGCCTGCAGCCGTCCTACGCGCGGCCCGTGCTGGCTGTGGGCGGCACCCACTTTGTGGTCTACAACCGCGCGGGCAGTGAGCTGACCGTATGCAGCCGCACCCGCACGCTCTACACACAGCGCTTTGACGAGGACATTCTGCTCTGCGCCATGTCAAACAACAACTCGCTGGCCGTCGTGACCGACGCGGACCGTTTTGCCGGCTGGGTACACATCTATGACCCTTCGATGCGGGAGCTGTACAGCTGGCGGATGCCCCAGTCGATGGGCACACCGATCGCGCTGGACTTTGCCCCCGACAACCGCAGGTTTGCCTCGGGCATGATTGCCGCGCGGGACGGGCAGCTGAACTGCTCGGTCTACTTTATGAGCCTCGACTCCGACACCGAGGGACTGCTCTACACCGCCGACGCGGGCAGCATGCTGCTGCGGCTGGACTGGCAGAGCGAGAACCGCGTCATGGCCGTGTTTGACACCTACATTGCGGTCATCGACCCCCGCACCGCCGCCGAGGTCGCACGCTACGACTACGGCGGGGCCGCGCTGCAAAGCGTTGCGCCCGGACGCCGCCAGACCGCGCTGCTTCTGAACGTACACGGCGGCAACAGCCTGGTCACCCTGTCCGAAAGCCTCACCGTTATGTCGGAGATTCCCGCACGGCAGGCGTTTGCGGTCTCGGCCACCGACACCGACATTTATCTGCTCTGCCCCGATGCCGTCGAGTGCTACGGCTACGACGGCGTGCAGAACTGGGTGCAGACCGGCCTGCCGTCCCGCCCGCTGGCGGTCCTGCACGGCAAGCAGACGCTGGTCTTTACCGGCAGTCAGGCGGATGTTTTGGCGAAGCCAGCCGAGTAGCTCCGAAGCCATCCCCCTCGGGGGAAGTTGGCCCCGCAGGGCCGGATGAGGGGCTGCCTTGCCGCAATAACCAATTTGCGGGCAATAATGGCAAGGTTCGCCCTCATCAGTCAGCGGGCGGGGCCGCTGACAGCTTCCCCCTCGGGGGAAGCCATTCAACCCGCAAGTAATCCAACAGAAAGAAGTACCCATCTATGTCTTTTTCTCCCGCACTTGTCTATGATTTTATTTTTCTGGCCGTATTTTCCTTTGCCGCTGTCAAAAGCTGGCAGAAGGGCTTTCTCGCCGGGCTGACCGAGCTGATCGGCGCGGTGCTGGGCGTCGGCATTGCCTCCTGGGGCAGCCGCACGCTGGCCCCGGAAGTCTACCTTAGCTTTTTCAGCGACTCCGTCTCCACCCGGGTCGAACAGGCCGTCGCACAGTCGGGCGGCGATATTGCCGCTGCGGTGCAGGGGCTGGACTTTCTGCCGGAATCCATCCGTGCCGCGCTGGCCGCGGGTCTGCAGACTGCCGGGGACCAGCTGCCCGAAAAGATCAACGCCCTGCTGGAGCCGCTTTTCCTGCCGCTGGTGCAGGCGTTGCTGTTTGTGCTGCTCTGCATGATCGTGCGCTGGGTGTTCGCCCTGCTGGTGCGGCTGATGCGCGGCGTCAATCTTATCCCGCTGGTGGGCGGCGCCAACCGGCTGCTGGGTCTGGTGCTGGGCCTTGTGACCGGCGCGTTCGACTGCTGGCTGCTGGCGCTGCTGCTCTGGTTCGCCGCCAGCATCACCACCGGCCAGATCGACTGGCTGACCACCGGCGTTTTGCAGCGCAGCGTCGGGTACAGCCTTTTTGGTGCGTTCAACCCGTTTTTGCTCCATTATTAAACAAATTCTGAACAAGCCCCGCCAAAACTTGCAATTTGGCAGGGTTTGTTTAATAATAGTAGTGTAGCTGCGGTGCGGCGGGCAGGGGACTGCCCGCCCTACGTAGGGGCGGATTTCCTATCCGCCCGCCGGGCGTCGAGAACGCCGCCCCCTATAACAGTTTATCGCAATCCCACGTGCCTCTTATCGGGCACTTTTCATAGAGGTGAAGTAAATGCTTTGTGTTAAATGCCAAAAACGCCCCGCTGTCGTGTTTGTGCAGCGGCTTGAAAACGGCAAGACCGTGCAGGAGGGCTACTGCCTGACCTGCGCCCGTGCCATGCACATCCAGCCTGTGGATGATCTGATGAAACAGTTCGGCATGTCCGACCAGGATCTGGAAAACATGGAGGAGCGGATGTCCAGCTTTTTGCAGGAGGCCTCCAACTCCGGCATGCTGGCCCCCATGATGAACGGCGACGACACCGACGCCGGTGACGAGCCCGCCCCGCAGGACGATTTTGTCCCGGGCGGCAGCCCCGTGTTCCCGTTTGGCTTTGGTGCGCGCCAGAACAAGGACGACGCCAAGCCCAAAAACGGCAAGAAGGAAAAGGCTCCCCGCCGCAAGTTCCTTGAGACCTACTGCGAGAACCTGACCCAGAAGGCCCGCGACGGCAAGACGGACCACATCATTGGCCGTGACCGCGAAATTTACCGCACGATCCAGATTTTGTGCCGCCGCCAGAAGAACAACCCCTGCCTGATCGGCGAGGCCGGTGTCGGCAAGACTGCGATTGCCGAGGGTATCGCCCAGCGCATTGCCGAGGGCAAGGTCCCCGCGCGTCTGCAGGACAAGGAAATTTACCTGCTCGACATGACGTCCCTCGTCGCAGGCACCCAGTTCCGCGGCCAGTTTGAGCAGCGTGTCAAGGGCCTCATCAGCGAGGTCAAGGCTGCGGGCAACATCATCCTGTTTATTGATGAGATCCACTCCATCGTCGGCGCGGGCGACTCCGACGGCTCTATGAACGCCGCCAACATCATGAAGCCCGCGCTGTCCCGCGGGCAGATGCAGGTCATCGGCGCAACGACGTTTGCCGAGTATCGCAAGTATATCGAGAAGGATTCCGCGTTGGAGCGCCGTTTCCAGCCCGTCAAGGTCGAGGAACCGTCGCTGCTGGACACCATCGAGGTCATCAAGGGCATCCGCGTCTACTATGAAAAGCACCACTGCGTCCGTGTGTCCGACCCCATCGTGACGAGCATCGTCAAGCTGTCGGAACGCTACATCACGGATCGTTTCCTGCCGGACAAGGCCATTGACCTGCTGGATGAATCCTGCGCCTGCTGCAACCTGCGCTATCCTGAAATTACAGAGCTCATGGAGACCCAGCGCACCGTGGCCGATTTGGAGACCCGCGAGCACGAACTGGAGAATCCCGAGCCGCAGAACGGCCAGGACGCTGCCATCGACTACGAGGCACTGGCCGCGGTCAAGACTGATCTGGCGAAGCAGCGCGAAAAGCTGCCCGCCCTGCAGCTGAAGGTCGCGGAAATTGAAGTGACCATGGACGACGTCGCACAGGTCATTGAGCTTTGGACCGGTGTGCCTGCTGTGAAGATCAAAGAGACCGAGTATGGCCGCCTGCAGGGGCTGGAGGATGCCCTCAAGGCGCACATCATCGGCCAGGACGAGGCGGTCCACGCCGTGGCCGGGGCCATCAAGCGCGCCCGCGCCGACCTGTCTGGCCGTCACCGCCCGGCCAGCTTTATCTTCGTCGGCCCCACCGGCGTCGGCAAGACCGAGCTGGTCAAGCAGCTGGCCAGCCAGCTGTTCGACACCGTTGACCCGCTCATCTCCATCGACATGAGCGAGTACATGGAAAAGTACGCGGTGTCCCGCCTCATCGGCTCGCCCCCGGGCTATGTCGGCTACGACGAGGCCGGGCAGCTGACCGAGAAGGTCCGCCGCCATCCCTACAGCGTCGTGCTGTTTGACGAGATCGAAAAAGCACATCCTGACGTTATAAATATCCTGCTGCAGATTCTGGACGAGGGCAAGATCAACGACGCGCAGGGCCGCACGGTGGACTTCTCGAACACGGTCATCTGCATGACCTCCAACGCGGGCTCCACCGACCAGAGCGGCGCGACGGGCTTCGGCAAAAAGGCCGAAGTCGCCAGCGCGGACCGCAGCATGAAGGCGCTGCAGGAGTTCCTGCGCCCCGAGTTCATCGGCCGTGTGGACGAGATCATTACGTTCAAGCCGCTGAGCGAGGAAGACCTTGAGAAGATCGCCGCGCTCATGCTCGACGAGTACAAGCCCGGCCTGGCCGCGCACGGCATCACGCTGCACTACACGCAGCCCGCGCTGGCGGACATCGTAGCTGAAAGCTCCACCAAATACGGTGCGCGTGAGCTGCGCCGCACGATCCGCAAGACCATTGAGGATCCCGTCTCCGACGCGCTCGTCGATGGCCGCCTGGATGGCCGCGAGGTCACGCTGGAGCTGGCCGACCACGACGGCAGGGCCGTGCTGGAAATTTAAGGGGCGCACCATGTACAGAAAACTGGCTGCCCTGGTGCTGGCCGCGGCGCTGCTGTGCAGTTGCTCGGCCCGCGTCACGGTACAGCGTTATCCCGCGGAGTTGCCCCGGGCCGAAAGCCCCGCCGCCACCCCGACGCCGGAGCCTGTGCCCACCTTTACCGAGGAGCAGAAGTCCTACGGCAGCGCCGCACTGCTGACCGATGCCACCGTGCTCGTCAACGTGTTTTTGAACGACGCCGCTCACGGGCATACCTGGGACGCCGAGAGCCGCGCTGCCGCCGTGCAGCGCACCCAGCTGGCCGTGGACTGGATCACCGAGCAGGCCGCGGGCTACGAGGCCGCGGTGAATCTGATCTGTGATCGCAGCGCGGACGGCAGCGATTCAACGCTGACACGCAGTTATCTTGTGCAGTCCGCCATGCAGGGCGGCGAAAATTCCGAGGAAAGCTCCGCTTTTCTCGACGAGATGGATACGCTGTGCGCATCGCTGGCCGCCGACAGCCGTCTGGCTGCCTACGGGGCCCGGCACATCGCGTTTTTGTTCTTCCTGCCCATCAGCGGGACATCCTTCACGATGGCTCACTACGCCGACGACGGCGACAGCTTTTATTATGAATACAGCTGCCTGTACAAAACCGACGCCTACACCGACGGCGAGGCGGAATCCCCGGCGACCTACGCCCACGAGATCCTGCATCTGTTCGGCGCGCCCGACCTGTATGAGGGCAGCAGCGACCCCTACGTCGACGAGGCACTTGTCAGCTATGTGGCCGACACCTACCCCGGCGATATTATGCTGAGCACCTATGAGGACGACGGCTCAAGCCGGTTTGACGCCATCACAAAGGAGATCAGTCCTCTGACGGCCTACTGTCTGGGGCTGACCGACACCTGCCCCGAGCTTGCGCAGTTCCCCCTGCTGGCCGACATGACCCCCGGCGTTTTCTCTTACGGAGCCGACGGGGAAACGGGGAGCGCGGAGGCCGGCGAGAGCTGGCCGGGCGCGGTAGCGGTGTAAGGAAAGTAAGCACCGCCCGGAAGTTTCTCTCCCCCAGGCGCTGTTGCGCCAGCCCCCTCGCAGAGGGAGGTGGCCCGCAGGGCCGGAGGGCGAGAGCCTTCCCGCAGGCAGCCGGTCACCATACACATGCGGGCCGGGCATGCCCGGCCCCTACAGCGGTGTCAAGCCGGGGAAGGGAGGTCACACCCATGCTGAACGATACCTTTCCGCTGCGGGTCGAAGCGATCCCGGCGGCACATGCGTCGGAGTGGCGCGCGGACGACTCATTCCCGCCCAGCGAGACGCAGGCCTGGCAGCTGGTCTTTGTGCGCAGCGGCACCATTGAGGAACGCTGCGATGCCCGCCACGTGCTGCTGCGGGCAGGCGGACTGCTGTTCCACCAGCCGGGGGAGGTCTTTGCTATGACCACCGTCGGCGAGGTCCCGCCCGAGACGCTGCGCATCGACTTTTACTGCACCGGCGCGGCCATGGACCGTTTCCGCGGCGCGATGTTGCACACGGAGCCTGCCGAGCAGCATGACCTGAACTGGCTGGCAAATGCCGCCAACGAGCTGTTCGACGCCGCCCCCGTGCCGGGCGGACGGCCTGTCTTAAAGGAGGAGCTGCCCTTCGGCGCGATGCAGCAGTTCATCATCCATCTGGAAAATCTGCTGATTTTGCTGGCCCGCCGCTGCCGCCGTACCAAGCGCCCCGTGGCCCGCGTCCGGCGGGAGCGCCGCCAGAACGCGCTGGTCGAGGACGCCCGCGCCTATTTTGCCGAAAATCTTGCGCATGAACTGAAGATCGACGACATCTGCACGGCGCTGGGCTGCACGCGGCCCCAGCTGCAGCAGGCGTTCCGCGCGCGGCTCCACCGCACGGCCATGGAGGAATTCTCCGCCATGCGCATCGAGTACGCGGCCCAGCTGCTGGCCCGCGGGGCATCCCCCGGCGAGGTCGCCGCGCAGATGGGCTACTGCTCCGGCGCGTATTTCAGCCAGAAATTCCGCGCTGCCACGGGGCACACGCCGTCCGCCTACCGCCGCATTCAGCAGGGGCTGCCCGCACGGCGGCAAAACAGGCAACAAAAAGGCAAATCAGAATCAAAAACTCCTATTGCAGAAACTCCGCAGAAAGAGTAGAATACAAGCAAAGAGAGGCGAGCCGCCCGGTTCGCACGCAACAATATCATATAACATAAGGAGACGACTGTTATGGCAATTCTGGTTAGCGGTGGCGCCGGCTACATCGGCAGCCACACCTGTGTGGAACTTCTGGCCGCAGGGTACGACATCGTTGTAGCCGATAACTACTACAACTCCTGCCCCGAGGCCCTGGCCCGCGTCAAGAAGATCGCTGGCAAGGACTTCCGTTTTGTCGAGGCCGACATGACCGACAAGGACGCCGTGGAGAAGATCTTTGCCGAGAACGAGGACATTGACTGTGTCATCCAGTTCGCCGCCTACAAGGCCGTCGGCGAGAGCGTTTCCAAGCCCATCGAGTACTACTCCAACAATCTGGCCTGCACGCTGAACATTCTGGATGTCATGCGCCGCCACAACTGCCACAACATCATCTTCTCCTCCTCCGCCACGGTCTACGGCGACCCCGCCAGCGTGCCCATCCGCGAGGATTTCCCCGTCGGCGGCACCACGAACCCCTACGGCACCACGAAGGTGTTCACCGAGCGCATCCTGACCGACTGCTGCCACGCCGACCCCGAGCTGAACGTTGCGCTGCTGCGTTACTTCAACCCCATCGGTGCGCATCCGTCCGGCCTGATCGGCGAGGACCCCAACGGCATCCCCAACAACCTCGTGCCCTACATCGCCAAGGTCGCTGTCGGCAAGCTGGAGAAGGTCCACGTCTTTGGCAATGATTACCCGACCCCCGACGGCACCGGCGTGCGCGACTACATCCATGTTGTCGACTTGGCCCGCGGCCATGTTGCTGCCATCAAAAAGCTGGAGCAGAAGCCCGGCCTGTTCATCTGCAACCTGGGCACCGGCCACGGCTACAGCGTGCTGGACGTCATCAACGCCTTCAGCAAGGCCTGCGGCAAGGAGATCCCCTATGTCATCGACCCGCGCCGCCCCGGCGACATCGCCGAGTGCTGGTGCGATCCCTCCAAGGCCAAGCGTGAGCTCGGCTGGGAGGCCCAGTACGGCATTGAGGAAATGTGCGCCCACAGCTGGAACTGGCAGAGCCACAACCCGGACGGGTATAAGACTGCGGAATAAAGCTGCATAAAGTTAAGAATGCCCGATGCGGTGATGAGCCGTATCGGGCATTTGTTTTGTATGCCTTCCCCCTCGGGGGAAGGTGGCCGAGGCCCCGACCGAGGCCGGATGAGGGACGGGTCTGCCACAGCTGCCCGTAAACGGGTTGCAATGGCAAGGTTGCCCCTCATCAGTCAGCGGGCGGAGCCGCTGACAGCTTCCCCCAAGGGGGAAGCCTCCCTCCTTTATACATACATCTCCTGACTTCTCGGCGGGAGCTTGGGTACGGCGGGCAGGGGTGCGGCAGCGGTGCGCCAGGCCGCGGGGGAGAGGCCCACCTCCCGCTTAAAGACGCGGCACAGATAATTGGCCCCGGAAAACCCCGTCAGGCCCGCGATCATGTCCAGATTGTACTCATCGGTCAGCAGCAGCGTCTTGACAGCCTCGATGCGCACATTCGTCATGTACTTGCCCGGCGGCACCCCCATCTCCTGCTTAAAGACGCGCACCAGATGGCTTTTTGTCACGCCGAGCTGCTCGCTCAGCTCCTCAACGCCGTAGAGCGCCATATAATTCTGGCGGATGGCCGCCACGGCCTCGGCCACAAGCGGCGGCAGGGAACGGGCGGTCTCGTCGGCCTTGGCTGCGGCGCAGAGCAGCGCGTAGGCCATGGGGGCCGTCTGCGCGCCGCACAGCTGTGCGATCAGCTCCGCCGCGCCGGGGCAGGCAGCGCCGTCCGCCCAGCGCGCCGCCCCCAGTTGCAATAAGTAGGCGTCCGCGCAGTGGCCGGTCAGCCGCACGGCCAGCAGATGGCAGTCGCTCTGCGGCGTCAGCACCAGGGGGGCAGGGCCCAGCAGAATATCGCCGCTTTGGCCCGGGCGGTCAACGCCGTCCAGCAGGCACGCCCCGCGGGAAAGCACCCCCACCCACAGGCCGGAGCCGGTCAGGGTAAGCGGCTCCGTTCCGTCCAGTTCAGCGACTTCGGCAGCGCTGCAATATATTTCCGGGTCAAATATCAATTTCAGCACCTCTATATCAATAAAATGCTATTTTCAAATAGATTATAACCTGTTATTATAGTCATGTCAACAGAAACAGCCCGCTCTACCCGGGCTGAAACCCACTGAATATATTTTGGAGGATGAGCATTATGGCTTCCATCAGCTGCCGTCACGTTAAGAAAGTTTACCCCGGCAATGTTGTTGCTGTTCCCGATTTCAGCCTTGAGATCGCCGACAAGGAATTTATCGTTTTCGTCGGTCCTTCCGGCTGCGGTAAGTCCACCACCCTGC
>OIWP01002353.1_pt1 | contig 19506 bp, 10 predicted proteins | sample 1587661 | NCBI WGS metagenome assembly OIWP01 (sample SAMEA3888899, study PRJEB22519) | human gut metagenome | biome: human gut; feature: human-associated habitat; material: faeces | place: Denmark | collected 2010 | reverse complement strand
GCAAAGATCGAGACTTAAAGATACAAAGACAACGGGTACTTTATCGGGGGCTTACTTATAGCCCTGATAGCAAACAAGATAATAAACACTCTTTTAATCAGTCAGATAGCAGAAACGGCGATTCTCTCTTGTCTATCTTTTCACTGATAGATGGTAACAACTACGATGCAACATTAGCAGAAGATTTACAAGCACAGAAACGTAAGAAGAAAGGGGTAAGACGATGATTGAATAGCAAGAACTAAGAAACGATATAGAGCGTTACCTAATGGAACGTTTCAAGTATCGTAAATCGCTTGTTTGCCTGACAGTAGATAATATTATTGCCACTCTCGTCTCATCCCTTGAAAAAAATATTTTTCACTAACAGAACTCTTTATATTATAGATAAAATATTTAGTTGATAACATAAAACACCTCATAAGTGTCCACTTTTTCGTGGACACTTATGGGATGTTATAGCAAATTCAAATTGTTTTGTAATTCAATAAATGTCATGAATCTATATTTTATATCATTCCCTTTGATGAAAGGTATTGATATAGATTCATTTGTTAAAAAAACATATTCAAAACTATATTTTTCTATATCATCGTTGATTCCAAGAGTAGAGAAAGCTTTCTTATTATCAAGTATCCATGCATTACGTCTGTCAACTTTAGGTATCCAAGGTGCATCTCCATCAATAAACTTCAGCAACTCGAGATGCATTTCATACGGAGTTCTTGGCTCATTTAAATACTTACATTCAATGCTAATAATACGCTTATCATCATTGTTAATTATTAGAGTATCAATATCTCCAATATCTTCACTGTTTTTCAAAAGTCCATTAGGTTTTATTCCAACTTCTTTTTTTATAACAACAGCTTTATCCTTTAACTTTTCGTTAAAAAAGGAGTACACTTCATTAGTGAATTCTTTCCCGTTTTCATGGTTAATCTGAGATAGATAAGATTTCATCTCTGCACTGTCAGCTTGGAACCTACCATAAGAAATTAAAGAAGCGAGATTAAGCATGAAATCATATAATGACCTAGCACCAAAATTAAGATACCTATCTTTATCCTTCTGCGTAATAACCATCGGCTTTCTTAATAAAGACAGTTTTCGATTATATCTCCAAGGATAAAAATCTTCATTTTTGAACCCATGCTCTTTTACATTTTGAACTTTTCCTCGATTAAATAAGCTAAAGTTCGATATATATGTAACTATTGTTTCTTCTTCAATACTATATTTCTCTATTAAATGAGTTATGAAATCCTGCTCTTTAATTACACAAACAGATTCTTCTTCATCAAAAGCCAATCTTATGGCTACTTGAGTTATACCAACACAATCATCATAGGATATTTTAAATTCAGAATGAAATGCTCTATCAAAATCTGTTTCTTCGTGTTTCGTTTCTGTTTTAATCTCTGGTAACGAAAAAGTTTTTGATAAATATTTATTTCTGTAGAATATATTTTCATTGACTTTAGATTGTGTATAGCGAGATAATACGTTTTCATCAAAACTTTTTTCTGTCCCTATTCTTCCAGATTTAAGAAGAGATATTTTCGTGTCCGTAATATTAAAATTAAGACTGTCACTTACAAACCCCCAATTGATAATATGAATCATATATGCCACACAGCTATCTAATGCTGCAATATCTAATTTTTTAGTTCCATTGATCGGCTCAGCCACAATATGTTCTATTAGGCATCTCAATGCAAGAGATATTTCTGTATTCTTTTTGGATTGCTTAGATACCTGAGCATGAATGTCCGTATAATTCTTAAAACATTCTATTTTAGGAATGATTTCAAGGTTATACGCCTCTCTTTTTTGGATAGCCGCCTCATATAATGATAATAGCTTTTGAATAATATCTTCCCCTTCATAATCTTGTAGCAAAATACGCAGCTTATTGTAAAAATGCAAAACCACATCATTTACTAATTTCTTTTTAGTTTTAGTATCTAAATTATCCTTAGGTTTATATGGCTTCTCTGTGAGTATTTTGCCCAAATCGTCTAACTCCCTATTTAAAGCATATGGAGATGATAATTTTAATGTCACAACATTCTGTGGAATAATTCTTATATCATAATCAGATATCTTAAAGATTAATTTTTTCTGCGCTGATAAGGGCATATTGTCTTTTAGGATTGCCTCAATAACCTCGTAATTGTATCCAAGTTTGCTCCAATAAATATCACATATGGCATACAATATTTTTTGCATTAATATTCTTTCTGCATAATTGTTTTCAGGTATTAAATGATATAAGAAAAATTTATCCAAGTTAATAACAATCTGGTCCTCAGATATATTTGAGGATATTTTGTCAAATAAATCAGCTTTCTTGTCAAGAGATTGAAACGTTTCAAAATAATTATCTGTAATATCATCTAAATTTATTTTTATTTCAATGGGGCGTGAGAGAAGTGGTAGATGTTTCTTTATTTGTTCAGATAAAACAAATAACCAATAGGCAATCGCAATACATATTTCAGATTCAAACCTTTCTTTTTCATTTTGTGGTTTAGCAAAAGGTTCTAATGGTTCTATAAATACATTAGAACCTAAAGATGGTGTTGATACCAAAAAAGGATTAAGCAATGATTTTGTTGTATATATTGGTAGTATGGCAGGAAGATTCTCGCGAGAAACAGGAATATATCCTCCATTAACGGTTTCACATAAGTGAATATCATCTTTTTGAACAGCTTTAACTCTAAAATCAAGGGAATTTCCTACAGATATAAGGAGCCAACTTACTGGGTTATCATCTGTGGCATAAAAACTTTCATCATTATCAATAAAATATGTAATATTATCTAAAAAAAAAGGAGTTCCTAAAGTTATACTTTTTAAGGCATTAGAATAATTCCAAAAAGTTAAATTGTTACATTTATCAGATTTACTCAATACTTCTAACTCATAAATACACATAGCAAGAACATTCCAATCAAGGTTATTCGGACATCTTGTAGATTTAGGACGTCCAATGCCTAAAGATATATTCAGATTGAGTAAATGATTATGAGATAATTTTTTATCAGATTTCAGCCTGTTGTAAACTTTTTTAATATGGGAAATTATTGCTTTATCTGAATCTTTATTCTCTACATATTCTAACGGTTTGTCAATATTAAAACCAATCCCATTATCGTAAAAGAATACAACATAGGCTAATTTGTCACTATCAAAAATATAAAGTCCCTCATAAATAGGCAAGTGTGTTTCTTCAAAAGTGTAATCTAACCTGCGAAATCCCATATTGTATAACATGAAATCAGAATGCTGCCAACAAGAATGGGAATAAAGACTTAATACCTCATCAAACTTACCATATTCAATGGTTTTTCTTAATAGGCCATTAAGAGCTGCATATAATAAATTAGTTGGAGATAAAATTATGTATTCCTTAGAATCTGAATCGTACAAGATTGGTTTGTGTATGATTGGATTCTCATCAGGATTAATATTGTTCCATTTTTCTTTTTCGGGGTCTAATAGAAATAAGTTTATATCAGAAATATTCCCACCACATGAAATCGCTAATTGTTCCATATGGAGGACGGGTATTCTAAAAATGTTTTTTCGTTCTAAATACTTATCTGGAACATATATATTATTTGATTCTGTATCAACCCCTCTCATATTCCGAGGATATTCCAATGCTTTGGCAATATAGTCTGAGATTGAAAGTAACAACAACGCAGGAGACAAACATGAACGAACAAAGAAACTTTCAAAATCTCCCATAGAAATAACATTCATCAACTGTTGCAGAAAATATATTTGTCCTTGTGCCAGTCCTGAAAATATTATCTTATTACCAATAGGAGTCATTATATTTTCTGTGAATAGATTCTCAGGAGGATCTTCCTGGGTATTATAAAGAAAGTGTTTTTCAAAGAAAGATTTAAGCCCAGAAGAGTTTATCTCTATTCCTTCACCTTGTTTGCCTGAAGCTAATAATAAACATTGAATACTCTCTAGCCTAATATTTTTGCCATGATTTTCTGGAAGAGCCTGTAGATAACTCATTACAGATAATATATCCGATTTATCGTATTTCAATAAGTCTGTTATGTCCTCTTTGTCTTCTCTTTTTTGATAAGCCATATAGTTTGATGCGAAACTATCAAAATCCATATCAGGCATTGCAGGCACAGCAGCAGTTTCTTTATCAGCGCAGCACTTTTTATATTTTTTTCCACTACCACAAGGGCAAGGATCATTTCTTCCTATTTTTACCATCTTAAAATGTTTTATGCAAAAATAAGAAAAAAAATCCCTTATCACATTAATTCAACAAGTTATTTACGATCCTGATTTTTAATGATATGTAGAATTATTTTTTCTTCTCGGATAAGAGCTTTTCCTCTCTCATTTTGATATGGTTCGAGAGGATTTTCATAACTTCTAAGATAAACTATAAAATTATGCTTATCAACTGATTATCTTTGTAATCGCCATAACTGTTACAGCGTGAAAGTTTTACGCCAATTCTAATAAGGCCTTTTTGTCGACAGAACAAGATGCTCCCAACCTCTCTCAATATTTTATTTTGTTTCCAAAACGCACTATATTCACAGCACAATAGAAACAAAATAAAGAAATAACTTTTTGGGAATTTAAGAATCAACTATTCGATTTAGCATGCTTCAATATCCATCAGATATATGCATGGCAGCCCGATTTTGATCGAAATAATCTTACCCGCCAAATTAAGAAAGGATATCTTATCCGGTTACAGTAACAATTAATGTGAAATTTTATATTTTGTAAATATGAAGAAGAATAGCTATCTTTGGCCTCAGTATTCTCCATGAGCAAACTACCGCAAAAGCACGTAGCAAATTAGTGGGATAATTCATGGGATATTGAAACAAAAAATATAAAGTTTTAAATATCAGCGTAGTAACTCCGTTAGAAGAATCCCAAGCGATATTGAAACAAAGAGATATTTGAAAAAAGAATCGTTCTTATAGCAAGCAAAACGATAAAACATAATCGTGTGCTAAATCATGTGGATTTCCAAATGGAAGAAACTATAAAACGGTGATTATCAATAGAGAGAAGATAACAGTTCTCTTGCTGGTGGCACCACATTTAAAAAGCAAAACAATATTAATCCCTGATTTTTTTCAAAATTCAGGGATTTTTCTTTTTTTGGAACAGGTAAAATCAATAGGAATGAGAATCAACATAAATATGGTACCATTCTGCAATTGATTTTGGTACAGCATTTATTCAATCATCATCTCATGTTAAGCAACAGCTTTTCGCCCACTTGTAAATTCATTTAATGAACAAACTTTTTCTATAGCAAATATGTTTTCTAATATCCTAAATGAATGATAAATAAAAATGTTTCCATTAGGCATTTTTTCTGTATGACAAAGGACTAATTTTATAAAGAGACAGATAAATGCTCATTTGTTATATTCATTTATTTATAGTTTTATATAACAAATCATGTAGATATGGCAACAATAAAAATCAAATTCCGTACCTCTTCCGTAAAAACAAAAGAAGGCGTATTATTCTATCAAATCATTCATGCCAGAGTAACCAGGCAAATCAATACCGGCTATAAAATTTTTCCTTCAGAATGGGATAAGCATTTGGCTTGCATCATTCTTCCGGACAATAATGACATAAGACGACGTTTTCTCGCTCAACTAACAAGCCAAATAGCAGAAGACATGCATAGACTGAAAAATATCATTTCAAAGCTTGAACATTCGGGCAATCCTTTTACCTCCGGAAAAATAATAGAGCTATTCCGTATTCCCCCCATCAATAAATACAGTTTTCTATCATTCGCACAAGATCTTATTGTACAACTAAAACAAATCGGCAAAGAACGCACTGCCGAGTCTTATGCCTCAGCATACAACAGTTTCAAGCGTTTTATGGACAATAATGGTGACGTTCTACTTGAAGATGTAAATTCCAATCTGATGATAAAATATGAAATATACCTTAAAAACTGCGGTGTCTGTCCAAACAGTTGTTCATATTATATGCGGAATCTCCGAGCAATATACAATCGTGCTGTAGAAAAAGAGTTAACACAACAACAATATCCGTTCAAGTATGTATATACCGGTATTGACAAAACAGTAAAACGAGCTGTATCTCTAAAAACAATTCGCCAAATACAAAATTTAGATCTGAGCACAAACCCTTTGATGGATTATGCAAGAGACATCTTCATGTTCTCGTTCTACACCCGCGGAATGTCATTCATTGACATGGCATATCTGAAAAAGAAAGATCTGCAAAATGGAGTTCTGTCCTATCGCAGACATAAAACCGACCAACAATTGTTCATTAAGTGGGAAAAGCCCATGCAAAAAATTGTCGATAAATATAACACTATAGAAAGTCCTTATCTACTACCTATCATCAAAAATAACGGTAAAGACCCAAGAAGAGAATATAAAAATGCCTCACATTTGATTAATAGAAAACTGAAGGTAATAGGACAAATGTTAGAGATCCCCGTCACACTAACAACATATGTCGCCCGCCATGCATGGGCAAACATTGCCAAGAGTAAGAATATCTCTATCTCGGTTATTAGCGAAGCTATGGGACATGACTCCGAAAACACAACACGTATTTATCTAGCCTCGTTAGACGCCTCCATAGTGGATAAAGCAAACAGTATTATACTTAAATCATTATAGTATACAAAAAAAGTATTGGCAGGGCTGACCCAAAAGTCAGCCCTGTTTAGTTTTCCAATGCTACATTATTAATAAATAAGATTATCATGGCTCTACACAACGGATAAAGCATGCATCACTTTTAGGTGTTTCTATTTTATTTTCACCAGTAAGAGTTGCGTAAACATTACTTTTAGAAATCAGATTAAAATCAAAAGAGAAATAATTAATATCCCACGCCATAATATCACTTTCTCCATCGCGTCCTGGTGGATACACCCGCTGTAACCAATAGATAGCCCCCGGACGCATATACAAATCATAAAACAAAGGTTTCTCATCACCTGCCGTCATATTGAATTTATCACTACGTCCAGCAGAATAACGGAGTACAACTGTATTCTTTGTCTCACCATGTATATAGCCCTGACCAGTAACTACGCCCTGCCAATTTTTCATATCACCATATCCTTGTTTTCTATGTCCATAGCCTGACGCTCCTATCGGAAAGAATAGATTCCGTCCATTCGTTTTATTATATATAAAACAACCACGCATACCATATGTGCCGGAACTGCCATAACGATATCCGTATATTTCATTGATATCGGAAAGTGTTTCCTCAGCATCATCACCATAGAGTACACCATAGCCCATTTCTATATCCTTGCTTTTATACAATACATTATAATCATCGTAATTGGCAATTTCCACTTCTTTTCCATTGATTCTAGGCTTTTCAAAAGGGGTATTAAAAGGCTGAGATGTGATTTCATCCCACAATTTAGTAGTCTCTTTTCCAGCAATCTTTAGTGGCTTGGCTTTATCATCTTTAAAGTCTTTCGGCTGTACTTCTATCCAATATTCTTTCTCATGCTTATTACTTGACGCATCAATTGGCTCATTCAGATTTCCCCACTTAAACAATGACCCTTCTTCTACTGGCGAATCTGTTTCCTCCGTAGCAGTTTTCATATTAAACGTATGCCAAGCCCGTCCTTCATCAAGCAAAGCTACAGGAGCATAGCCCTGGCGGACAAATATAAGGTGATTGCAAGTATTGTTGTGATAGCTGACACGAATAACGGCATGGCGGGATTCATTTTCTGTACATGTACCATTGAAAGTAATTTTGAAATCAATTACTGAACCGGAAAGCCCCTTAAGTGTACCATGTTCATCTATACTCGTATACTTGTTACTACTACTTTTTTCTAACTTCACAAATCCTTCGTGTGTTGTCGCTGCAACAACAGCTTCCCAAGCCCCCTCGGAAGTAAATTCTTCGAAATTTGTAGCATTCTCCCGTGCCAAACGTTTTAAAACGACATGGAAAGGCTTGTCATTATTATGCCGTCGATATATTCCTTTAGGATTGACTACGCGACGTACCTGGAATATATCAACTATTTCTGTTAATGGCTCACCCTGCGATAAAGTAGCGGTTATTTTTGCCTGACGCCGGTAGGCTACATATGGATTATTCCCGGTATAACTAGTTTTTGCGATCATCTGTTTCGCACGTGTATATAAAGGTATACTCATATGAAGTATATTCGTCCCCTCTTCTTTACGCACAGAATAATTACCATATTCAGTATCTTCGTGAATGCCTGGATCTACGGCATATTCGCGATTTCCTCGTTGAGTTCGGTTATAGTATTCTTGGTTGCTTTCTGCATAAACAATACCCGAGCCTTCACTAGCATCTTTTTCTGTTGTTGTAAGTATGGTTGCAGTAGTACGGCGCAAAGAAAGAAATCCATTCCATACATTCTTGCCTTCCAAATCAAAATGATAATAATCAAAATTATTAGCATCTGCACCAATAGGCGCCCAACCATTGTTGATTATTTCCGCTTTCACACTTTCCACTTTCGCATAACCTGGATTTATTTTTATAGGCAAATCCATCGTTCTGTTATATAAATAGGAAATATAATAGGGATTGGGCACCTCAATACCTGGTTCCGGTTCAGCATATTCGATATGCCAGTCTGCATCATTTGCAAAATTTTTAAATTTCAATGTAAGTTTATAGTGATGATTACGTTCGGCATCATAGTTTGTTGTAATGTTTTTGCCAAGCATAAAACGGTATTTAATATCACCACTACCTACTTTTTCTTCATTAATAGAACGATAATAAGCGTCTACTTCAATATATGTACCATAAGGCACGTTATCTTTTGGCCTATATTTTGAATAATCTTTGTCCGGCTGTTGCAGATGAGGAGGTAATCCGGGATGATCCAGTTCTCCATCTTTATCTGCATCCTGGCGCTTATCATATGGCTGGTCTCCCTGCATATTCTCAAAGAAAAACAAAGCATCAGCTGCCTCTTCGTGTCCATATTTAAAAGTTCCATTTTCTTCACACGGATAATAAGCTCTTCCCGTAGCTAAACGCACCGGATAAGATTCGTCAAATGCAGGTGGGGTAGTTCCTGTATAATACTTTATAATTTCTCCGTCTTTTATTAAGGACGATTGTTCATTTTCACTTGGTGTGTTTGTTTTTCCCAAGTAGCAATTAACAGGAATATCCTTTATCTGAACCGATTTCAAGTAAATAAAAACTCCTTCTTTCAATCCACTGGCATCATAAGCAATGGTTACTTTGGAAGCTGCGCGGCGAATCCATGCATGCAATTCCATATCTTTCTTGTTTATAGCTATCCGTGAAGCTTCCGTATTGCGGTTAGCACCCGCAGGTGTATTCTCTTTTATTGTGAAGTAGCCAAACATCTGATGGTTTTTAGTAGCTTTTGTCACTTTTCCATCAGTAGTTTCTTCTGTCGAGAACCAGTTTTCTGCTTCCCATGTCAGATTAATCGATTTCAGTTTATCGACTGTTTGTATATTATCTTTTTCCGATTCAGCCAAGTTACCCATATTTGCTACCGCATACATGTAATAATAGCCGTAAGGAACTTGAGCTAACTTGAAGGTAGCCCGCTTGGTTTTGGTTTCCGCCGTTTTGTCTCCTTCCGCATCTGCGTCTGTACGGTCAATATCATCAACATCGAATTTATCTGTAGTTTCCGTTGAAGCAGTACCTTTCGGAAGAAGATAGTACGATTTCACCAGATTTCCTTCCTCATCATACAGCAACACACAAAGATCATTGATGTCTTTGATTACATCTCCTGCCGTACGAGTGTTTACATCCAGAGCCGGCCGAAGAGGAAGAAACTCTACAGTAGCACTCACACTGACTTCTCCTTCCGGCATTCTTTCGCCTTCGTTGTTCAGCCAATCATCTGTACAGGCAGTCAAGACAAATATCAGCATACCTGTAAGACTATAAATAATGTTGCGTTTCATATTTTCCTGTATAAAGTTATTTAAGGAAATCTTTCCTTTCATTTTTTATAATCCGAAATCGGGTTCTAGTGTGATTCCGGTATAAGGACGCACATCTACTATGCAATCCATTGCATGTTCATTAATTGTGATATTTACCACCACATGTGTATTTCGCGGCAACTGTGGAAGATTTGGCAAGTAACTTTTCAATTCTGTTCCGTTGACACCCAAAGTCAGCAGATAAGGGTTTTCCTTATTGTTGTCATCACTATGCTTCCCCTCCAACAGGTAAATCGGTTGCTCATTGGTTTTCGTATTTTCATCTCCCGGGAGTAGTTGCCCTTTAAACAACGATGACGCATCATATGTATAATACCCTTTCAAAGTAGGAACATCAAAACTATTTATGTCCCAGAACTTTGTTCCCTCCGTCGTTTCTCTCTCTATATATGTAGCATTATGCGGCAAGTAATACTCCCTTTCCGCCATTTTATCAATAGTCAGTTTCGTGATCTCTATGGACCGGCTGCTTTCATTCGTCATATTGAAAGTAAATTTAACAGCTGCTCTCGTTATGGAAAGCTCACGTTCACAATCCTCGGCAGGCACATCTACCATATAAAGTCCACTCATCGGCAACGGCCCGTCGATTCGTTCCGTATTACTGCCTAGCCGAATGGTTAGGTTGGATATATAATCCGTAAAGAATAAGCTTCCGGGCTGAATTTTCTCAAAATCGCACTCTACCAATTTACGTTTCGGAAAAAATCCCGTTGTCTTTATTTCCGTAGCTTCATTTGCAAACAAATAAATTCGTTTCTTTTCGTTTCCGATAACCTTCATCGGCTCGCTATAACAATCAGTAGATGCAACCTCCAAATTGTAAATCCGGTTATGTTCCACTATATTATCATTGTTACGTACTACAATAATACGCAACGTTTTCATCTTCTCATTATCATTTACCGGAGACTCTGGATAGATATCACTGGCCCGTGTACCCGATTGCGATATGTCAGACAGGGCAACGCTGATATTAAGATTCACTAACGGCACTCCCCTGTCAAACATTTCACTATCTGCATCATGAGCACACCCCCGAAAAAGGAGAGAAATAGCCCATGGTATAATGATATATGCGATTTTCTTCATTGTCCTATATCGTTGATTCTGACAGTCCAATCGTTTATCTTAATATAAGTTTTAATCCATTCAAGATTCGGGCTTAAGAAGAATATCATTGACCATTCACTTTCACGATCGAGAAACTCCTGCGAATCCATGCTTGCATACAGATCACTCTTAAGCATAAGCAAATAGTTAATAAGTGGAATATTGATAATTTCCACACCATCTGCTTTGCGACGCACCGTCAGCTTAGGTGAGTACCAGTCACGCACCATCAACCGTGAAGTAGATAGTTCGGCATAAGCTACCACCACTTCTCTTCCCTCATCAGTGAATCCTGCCGAAGCTTGCCCTTGCGCCCATGGAGTGTATGTCACCATACCATTCTCAAGCAAATTATTATCGTAACTGAACAGTATATTATCATCGGTAATTTCAAATTCAAATTTCTTATCATCTACCGGCTCACCATTCATTTGTTGCAACACAACACGAATATTATTGGTGTTCTTCATCATCTCAACGGTGCCTTCACTGTAAAGGTCGGCAGTTGCGAGAGTAAGTTCACCCCAATACAAACCATGCAAGTTCTTTCGTCTGGGATTTGTCAAGCATTCCGAATCCAGTTCCACTTGCAAATCGGTATATCCAGTTCCTTCTCCGGGTGTATACTTCATAAGGAAAGAGCTCTTATTACAAGCCAGACCACCATAAGCTACGAAATGATAATTTCCTTGTTTGAGGTCCAGCTTCATGCGATAATTCTCGTCCTGCAACTCCGTACCCGTCACTATGCGAGTATCCACATAATTGCCATTTTCATCATAGACCAGCAATGTCAGACAATCCACCTTCTTAGCAAATGCATTGGCATATTCCATATTGTAGTCGTAAATGAAGCGTAGTGACACGCCATGCGGACATGGAGCAAGATCTTCATAAATACGTTCACACGATGAAAAGGCAAAATTTATCAGTACGATGCCAAGCACCGTACTGATAAACCCTGAAATTATATTTCGTTTTTTATTATGCATCTTTGGTTTCTTAAAAATCGATATTATTGACACGAACCACCCAAGGCAATACATCTACCGAAACTGTCAGATAAATATCACCTCGCTCATCCGGAGTATCAGGGCCTGGGTTATCAGGGTCATTATCTGAAATACGTGGATGCCCAAGACGGGAAATGTTAGTTACAGCAAGTTTATAAACATTGTTGCGAACTACAGCAAACTCCATCGGAGCCATTTCACCTTCCACACCATTGTCATTGTGGCGATTCCAATAATAATAGTAGCAATAATAGCCCCAACCACCGTCTTTGTCCTCGCTTGACTGATAGATGGTTATGCCGGCATCAGTAGCTGCTTGTCTGAAATCACTGAGATAAGAACCTTCAAGTGTTTTGTTGTTTCTGTCCCAAGTGTTCCATTTAGAATTAGCACTACTTTCATCTTGAGGGCTAGCATCCCCTTCCTCACCTGTACCACCGGTACCATATACAGCCACATAAAGCGGATGAGAACGACTCCATGTTTTGGTCTCTTCGTTGTATGCAACAGCTTTCACTGCTTTTCGCACATTTGGCCAACTTACATACAAATTGCCGCCAAACATATAAATAATCGGATCTTTATAAGAATCACGCTTCAAATCAGAAGCAGTGTAATTAATAACTTCTGCCAAGCGCTTGAGATCTTCGTCAGAGCTATTAGCAGCATCTTCAGTAGCTATCATTTTTCCTTTGAAAACAATACCGGTTGTTATACCGTTTACCTGTCTGTCAACCGGTCCCGGAATTGTATTCTCCGTTACATATCGCCATATACGATAATCACCATATTTGTTACCAGTATTCCAGCTATTATCTGTATCTGCTTCACCACCAAGAATGTTAGATAATAAATGTGTGTTCCATTGATCTTGCTTTGTATTGTCTATTGAGCCGTCAGCTTGAAAGAGAGGGTAATTAAAATACTCACTTAATCTTGCTGTCTCAATGCCTTGATTCTTCTCGGTTGCCCACACATCCACGACATAATTACCAACAAGATGAGTTTCCCCACCTCCCGCAACGGTAAACCAGGGCTTTTCCGGGCTGCAAAGACTAGCTTGTGCCGGAGGTCCATTATCAGATACCCGACGCAAATAATAAAAACTATTATTCATATTCACCAAAGCCATTTTACCTAATTGAACGTTTACAATGTAAGCACCAGGTGTTCCGTCCGGTGCAATATCTTGTACAACCGGATAGGTATTGCCTTCCTGAGGACGTATATTTTCAGGCAAACTACGACTACCATCTCTAAAATCGAAACGTGCCATTGCGCGTTCTACTTTCACTGCACCACCTACACTGTTGTCTACTTGTGACAAACTTCCCGCATTGTTTATTCCGGAAAGATTAAACGGAGTAGCTTCATTATATAACAACCAGTCATTCATCGTATTAGGAAGCAAGCGTTTGGCTATGGAATAGTTGGACATCAGGAAGCTGCCACCTTCATTCTTGCTCCATATCTTTCCTAATTCCTTATCGTCACCCTTGCAAATTGCATTATACCATGTCGTATTCTTATATTCAGTTTTACTGATAAGTTCTACCAATTCATCTGTCGGGTTACAAAATATAAATACATTCACTTCCTTTTTATCAGTTGGTGTTTCTGTATCATTATAGAACTGAGACAACTGTGTTTTAGTTATTTCGGAAGTTCCGATATAAGCCTGTTTATTTGCGGATTGTTTCATCTTGTCCGACATGTCACCAAAAGCAATGAATGCATTATCCGTGCTGCGGGCAAGTACCACGTACATTCTTTTCACATTGTTCTCATAATCTTTACCGATTTCGACACCAACATTGCTGCCACCACCTTCAACCGTATTACTACGCGAACCGGGTACAGACGGCATAGTTACCTGTACTGTCATGTATGCCTTATCTCCCTCATAAACAGTAGGGTCAAATTCTGTTTCACCTAGTTTATCCTCAGCACAACCTGCTGTGAGAACTACGGCAAAAAGGCATAAAAAATACTTGCTAATTCTTTTCATAATCTGCAACTTTGAATGAATTAATAATTTCTATGTTTTTATATTTAGATCCTGTTAATGTTTTATCTCTTCTATTTGCTTTAACATCTCCTCCGCATCAGCCAGCCCCCTATGTGCAGCTTCAGTAAACATTTTTTCTGCCATATCAAACTCCTTCTTCAAGGCAGCGTATGTTCCCCGACCATAAACAGCCTGAGGTGAGTTTCCAGCTTTCTTCAGATAATATTCCGCATTCTTCATATCCCCCCTGTCCATTGCGGCATTTGCAGCATTCAGATTAGCCACTTCATCATCAGGGAACATACGTACAGCGACTTCGAATGTTTCATTATATTCTTCACTCCCCAGTTTCATATCCTGTGCAGCAAGATACATCTCGTTCAAACTTAACTTCTGTGGCTGTGTCTTAATCAGACGTTTGATTTCGTTGATATCAGTATAGGTACGCACTTCATATTTGACTGCATAGTCTGAATGACGAAGCCCCGGATAAACCTCTTTCAGTAAGAATGCATAATCTTTGGGAAAGGCAGTCTTGATGCTACGTTCTTTTGCATCTGGTTCCAGGTTACTGCGGATTAATGCCAGAATACCTGCTTTGTTTTCGAGATACGAGTTTTCCACATAACGTTCGAGTCCTGCCCAATCTTCCGGCTCGTAATCGGTAATGAATAGTGAATCGGCAAAATCGTACTGTTTGCGTACATACTCTTTCAGTGTTTTCGTTCGTCCCATCGCCAGACGTTCATTATTCGAATAGGGACTTTCAGGCGAAGCATATCCTTTAATGCTGACAGAGATAATCCGTGTATCCACATCATTCTTCACCGCATCAATAGTATTAAGTATCTTTTGCAATTCAGTCGGATTACGACGATAATTCTCATGAATTTCTGTTCGGTTCACAGGAAAGTCAATATAAGCCGAACCTTCCAGTACATTAATTTTCGGTTCAGCTTTCGGACGAATGTATACATAGGCAGGCACAAATTCTTTCGGCTCCAACTGAAGTACCAACAGAGGCTCGTTGCCATCAACAAGTGCCTCGCCGCAACAACCGCATGTTTCATTGCCCGTACTGAGCATGGCACGTTTCATCCAATCGGCATAAGGTACGACTGTACGATATTTGACCACAGATACTTTGTTTTTTTGATAAAGCATCACATCATCCGTACACAAGCCATTGCGTAGATGATGATAATAGCGGTTGCGACCAGCTATCATCACCGAAGGTAAGTTCAATTCATTACCTTCTCCTGACAATCTAGGCGTAAGAATCACTTCACGGTTACTTTTTACACTCAATGCCGAAACATCAATATCCATTGATACGAACAATTTATCTTCCGAACGAGACACGGCAAGGTCAGATACTGTCACATTACCGCCCATTATTGTTTGAGCCTTTGCTCCCATCATCAAGAGTAGGAATAGCAAACTACTACAAAATATTTTTGTTATTCTATTCATATCCGTAATTTGTGTGATTTAAAAAGTATATATAAGATTGACTGCCGCTTTTGTAGGTCCAACATAATTATGCGATTTTCCATCGGCTATTTTTGTACCGCATTGGGTACAGGGATAACTGTCGTAGCGAGTATAAATCCAGCCCAAACCTAACTCCGCTTCCAAATTCCAACGTTTGTTCAATATCCACGCATAACCATAAGCAATACCACCACCGGCAAACCAACCTTGATAACGACGATCAGAAAGCACAGATAAATCTGTTCCAAGAAATGAAATATGATTGTTCAGATTACCAATGTTATACTGCCCACCCAAAGCATGAACACCAACAAAATGACCAGCGAAACGATCACAAAACCAATAACGCCCTTCTGGTTGTAGAAGCCAATGTTTCCACTTACGCTCATGTGAAAAAGTCCAGCCATTATAGTTGGCGGAAAGATCAAATGTCCATTTCGGAGCAAGGCCAACTTCTATTCCTGCATTAACAGTTGCAGTAACATCATACAATAAATTGCTTTTGATTGCTACTTTCTGACAATGTACTTCTGTGCAAAGAAGCACAAAAATCATAATTGCATACAGTTTCAATTTGTTTTTTTTCATATATATAAGTATTATATATTACTAAATTCACACATACACGCATACAATTCGAATCCTATTTATCCTATATATCGGAAATAGAAATATTTTAGACATACGTTATATATCAAATCAATGTTACATACATCTTTTCAACACCCCTATATATATGAGTAGAAATAAATGACATTTCAAATATATCTCTTCCTAAGAGAAGTTTCCAATCTGTAATATAATTGTAATTAATTGAATTTCAATGAATAATGAATTAACTAGAAATATGTATAGATTACAAAGTTTTGCAAATCCCCTAGTTTTTAATAGTTTAGCTAAAAAAAAAGTTTATATTTTACATTGTCATTTACAATATTTTATATAATTTTGCAACAGATTGGATACATCTCTTAGGAAGAAAGGTACTTAAATTGTATATATACTAGAACTAATATCCGCATATATTCAATTTTGCATATTGCCGGTATACCTAATAATGAATATTTCAATTTCTCATTAGGAGATAAACTCTTTGTCTTAAAAGTCAGCACTAAAGAGAAGAACACGGGATATAGCTTTGTTCTTATCATTATAAAAGAATACATTATGAAGTTCCCTCCAAAAAATATTCCTATAGTATTTGGATAAATCGAACCTTTTCCATATCTTTGCACCGTCAAAAAAATAAGAGCAATATAGGTTAAACATTTAACATATATACAATCTATTTCTTTGATTATAATGTGATAATAATTGTATTGTTAATCAGAGTTTTACGAATAAAAATTTTCAAAGCTCAATTTTCAGCAACATCACATTCAAGAGCGGAATGTAGCGCAGTTGGTAGCGCACTACGTTCGGGACGTAGGGGTCGGGCGTTCGAGTCGCCTCATTCCGACAAGATAAGGGTTAGCTTACTGAGATTCAGAAAGTTAATCCTTATTTTTTAAAACAGCCGGGACGAAATCGGGACGGCGGGTATGAAGTACTGATCATCCATCGGATAATTCAATAATCAATTTCTTTTTCGTTCGATTCCTCCCTATTTTCAATTTAATTTATTTGCACGCCAATAGATTCATTTATATCTTTGTTACCAATATTTCATTTAATCCCATTAATTCATCAACCTATTACATCATGAAAAACAGATTCCACCTTTTAGCCACAGCGGTAGTTTCCTTGTTATGTGTTAGTTGTGCAGAAACTCAGGTTTCTCAGTCCGGAAGTGAAAAAGCAGTCAATCCCCCTATTATGGGTTGGAGCTCATGGAACGCTTTCCGGGTAGATATCAGTGAAGATATTATTAAGAATCAGGCCGACCTGATGGTTAAAAAAGGTCTGAAAGACGCAGGATATCATTATATTAATATTGATGATGGTTTCTTCGGCGAACGGGACGGCAATGGAAAGATGCAGACCAACAAAAACCGTTTCCCGAATGGCATGAAACCGGTCGCCGACCATATACATAGTCTTGGAATGAAAGCCGGTATTTATACAGATGCCGGCAACAACACTTGCGGTTCTATCTGGGACAACGATCATGCAGGAGTAGGTGCCGGTATTTACGGACATGAGCAACAAGACGCCCAACTCTATTTCGGCGACTGGGGATTCGACTTTATCAAGATAGACTATTGCGGCGGAGATGTACTGGGCCTGAATGAACAGGAACGCTATACTTCCATCCGGAACAGCATCGACAAAGTAAACAAGGACGTCTCTGTCAACATCTGCCGTTGGGCTTTTCCCGGCACATGGGCAAAGGATGTAGCTACTTCATGGCGTATCAGCGGTGACATCAATGCACATTGGGGGTCATTGAGATATGTGGTCGGCAAAAACCTATACCTGTCTGCCTACGCCAAAGACGGGCACTACAATGATATGGATATGATGGTCATCGGTTTCCGCGACAACAGCAAAGTAGGAGGAAAAGGACTTACCCCGACAGAAGAAGAAGCTCACTTCGGCTTATGGTGTATCATGAGCTCGCCTCTGCTGATCGGATGTAATCTGGAAAGTTTGCCGGAATCTTCTCTTGAACTGCTGACAAACAAAGAATTAATCGCTCTGAACCAAGACCCGTTGGGCTTGCAGGCATACGTAGCACAACATGAGAACGAAGGCTATGTACTGGTAAAAGACATCGAACAAAAACGTGGTAATGTACGTGCCGTTGCTCTTTACAATCCATCGGATACTGTTTGCAGCTTCTCCGTACCTTTCTCGGCACTGGAGTTTGGCGGGAACGTAAAAGTACGTGACTTGGCAAAACGCAGTGATTTAGGAAATTTCTCTGATGTCTTTGAGCAAACGCTTCCTGCACACAGCGCTATGTTCCTCCGCATGGAAGGCGAAACACGTCTGGAACCGACATTATATGAAGCAGAATGGGCATACCTGCCAATGTTCAATGATCTCGGCAAAAATCCGAAAGGCATCATATATGCCGCCGATCAGGAAGCTTCCGGAAAAATGAAAGTAGGTTTCTTGGGCGGACAACCAGAGAATTACGCAGAATGGCCGGAAGTATACAGCGCAGACGGCGGACGTTACCAAATGACGGTTCATTATTCATTCGGCAAAGGAAGACAACTGGAGATAGATGTCAACGGCATCGTAACCAAAATCAAAATATCCTCCGGCGAAAGAGTGCCGGACGGCGCTTCCGTGGTTCTGGCCGATCTGGATGAAAGCTTTAAATTCCGGACTACGCTCACCAGGGAGGAGAAGAAGTATGTGGATATCAATGATACGGTTTCCCTGAAGCTGGGTAACAGCGGCAGAACCGTGGAAGGACAGGTTGCCTATCTGGCGGAAAGCGAAAGCACGCCGGGCAGCTATGACGCCATAGTTTACCTGCCCCCCGGCGAAGGCGCGGTAGGACAGAGCGGAACCATGACGGCTTCCTCCCAGTCACAAAGCTATCCCCTGACTATTCCGGCAAAGGCGGTTTATACTGATAACGGCATTTCTTATGTTTTTGTACTCAGAAAACAGCAGGGAATTTTGGGGGAAGAACTTGCCGCAAGCCGCGTAAACGTAAATGTACTGGACAAGAACAATAAATTTGCCTCCATTGAAGAAGGAACAATAGATGCGGATACGGAAATTATAGTAGATACGACAAAAGCCCTTGAAGAGGGGGCGGTGGTACGTTACGGCAGCAGGAAGGAATAGCGGTTATTTTTTACTGTTAATTTGAAGGGCAACCGTCTATCGGCAGCACCTATATAATATAATCATGGCTCTGCCTTGCCTGATT
>OIWP01002345.1_pt1 | contig 19611 bp, 19 predicted proteins | sample 1587661 | NCBI WGS metagenome assembly OIWP01 (sample SAMEA3888899, study PRJEB22519) | human gut metagenome | biome: human gut; feature: human-associated habitat; material: faeces | place: Denmark | collected 2010 | reverse complement strand
AAATATGCCTTATTGGGGGCAATGGCTTCGTCTGTAGTTTGTCTAATGAATTAAATAGTAACACATAACATATTTGAGAATAGAATAAATGTATTCAATTCTCAATGGAGGCCATCATGAGCAACTATTATCCAGATATCAGCCACTATCATCCTGTACGTAACTGGGGAAAAGTAAAGAGCAATTGTCCGTTTCTTATTGCAAAAGCGACCCAGGGGACATCTTATATTGATGAAACGCTAGATACGAATATAAGAGAATGTGAAAGAAGAGGTATTCCATATTGGTTATATGCATTTTTGAACAGAGGGGATGAGACTGCACAGACCAGATTTTTAGTGGAAGTGTGTAAAGAGCGGGTAGAAAAACATTTTATAGGATATGTGCTTGATGTGGAATCCGGAAATACGGAAGACGGAGTGGAGAGTGCCCTGAATTATTTGAAAAGGCAGAGACATAAGATGATGCTTTACACAATGTATTCTGAATACGAAAAATATGAGAGAATTATTCGGCATCGCCCGAAAAGATGTGCCTGGTGGGAAGCGCGTTACGGCTTAAATGACGCTGTGTACCGCCCTAGATATAGTACGCACAAAGGTGCAGATCTGCAGCAATTTACTTCCAATGGAACCTGTCCTGGAATACCCGGAAGAGTAGATTTAAATCGGATTACCGGACAGGGGAAGAAAGAACGCTGGTTTCGGAAAGCAGGAAAATGTGACTAGAGCGTGTCTGAAGCATGCTCTAAAAAATGCATGAAAAAACAGAAGCAGTTTTGTAAAATATTTGGTATAATAGATATATAAAATTTGTAAAGAAAAGTAGGGGATTGTTATGAACAAAGGAAAAAATAAAGGAAAGATACAAAAGAGCAGGCAAAATGCAGAGGGAAGAGAGGCGGGCTCTTTTTTAGGGAAAGTGTTTGATTCCTATCATAAATTTCTTTCCAACAAGGTCATAAATTTTGTGATAAATATGATTTTAGCAATTGGAACCGTACTTCCTTTTATGATGAAAATATGCAATAAAGTTGCATTTACTTATGAGGTAAATGATGATGCAGCTATTGTACAGATTTTAGATGGTTCTTATACAGGAACTCCGGATGGACATGCGATTTTTATAAAATATCCACTATCATGGATCATAGCAAAGTTATACGAGTTAAATCCAAAGCTGCCCTTTACGGTTCCGGCAGATAATGGGACAAACTGGTATGTGACAGCAATTGTTTTATTGGAAGTTTTTGCACTTACGGTGGTATTATTTCGAATATTAAATTATTTCCGGTGTAACAGAATTTTGATATGCTTTTTCTACACTCTTGCATTTGTTTATGTGTGGATGCCTTGTTTCTTTCATCTGACATTTTCTACAGTTGCTGCATTTCTTGGATGCATGAGTCTGTTATTTACTGGATTTGCAAAAAAAGAGGAACTGTGGAGACCGTGGAATTTACTTTGTCTTGGTATTTTAGGAATGTCGGCATATTGTATGAGAAAACAGTGCTTTTATATGGTCATTCCATTTTTGCTGATTGAAATATGGTACAAATACAGAATGGATTTCTTTCGTTCTGTTAAACCGTGGTTCATTTTCGGAGTCTGTGGTGTTTTAGGAGCTGGTATATTGTTTTTAAATACCCAGATGTATGGTTCAATGGGCTGGAAAAATTATTTTATTTATAATCATGCAAGGGCTTATATGCAGGATTATACGGGGATGCCGGATTATGAAGAAAACGAAGATTTTTATCAATCCATTGGTGTGAGTGAAAATGCACAAAAAGTATTTAAAAGTTATAGTTACTGTCTGTATGATGACTTCTCTACAGAAACTATCGAGAAAATTTATAATTATCAGAAGACACAAGAGCCTCAGTTATCATTAGAGCAAAAAGCAGAGAATGCAAAAGAAAAAGCATATCGTTATTGCGTGAAGAAAAAGCAGACAGGAGAATTCTTGAAGTTTTCTGGATTTTATGTGTGGTTCCTGATTGTTCCACTCACGGCAGTCACGTTGTTATTTAAATGGAAAAATGGATTTTTAAGATGGGTTTCGACCTTTCTTTATGGAGGAACCTGTGCATTTCTTATTTATATAGAATGGATTTACCTTGCAATGAACGGACGTTTTCCGCAAAGAGTAGAAGAAAGTATTCGGTTATTGATGCTGAGCGTTGGATTTATGATTGTATGTCATTTGCTTTCTTTTTGGAAAGATACTTCATTTATCCGTATTTCTGTTGTTATTCAATGTATTTTACTGGCAGTTATTTTACATATGGGAGTAAATGGAAGTGATAGAATACAAGCGATACAGGGAATACAGGCTAGAAGAGAGGCAGGCAGTGGACAAAAAGCAGAAATTGCAGCCTACTGCGGAAAACATAAAGAAAATTATTATATTTTAGATACACAAAGTTTTGGCAAGCCTTCTGGTGTAAAAGATGATCTTCATCAGGGAAACTGGTATATGTCGGGAAGCTGGACAGCATATTCTCCATTATATGAAGAAAAACTTGCGAAAGATGGAATTTCTAATTTAGGAACAGGATTTTTATTAAAAAAGAATGTATACATTATAACAAAAGGAAAGAAAAATATTTTGAATTTATTAGGACAGGAAGATACAGAGCATCTTACATATAAAGCGGTGGATGAAATAGAAGCCAGCGGGAATCTGTTTTTTGCAGTATATAAAGTGTCACGAAGTGTAAAATAAAGGAGAAAAAGTCATGCCCAAATTATATAAAAAATTAATAGATATTATCGCGTTGCTTTGTCTGGCTGCTATTTTCCTTTTTACATTTTCCTATTTAAAAAGCTGGTGGACGGAAGAAATAGGAGAGAAGAGGCAGGAACAAAATATCTGGAAAGAGAAAAGAACAGGAACCTGGTGTACGATAAAGAGTAATTCTTTAGATGGTGTCCCAATTTATGATGAGGCAGGAGGAAGTGTACCGATTGGTTCCCTGCCAGAAGGAAAACTTTGTGAATTAACAGATAGCACGATAAAAGAAGGAAAGAAATGGGGAAAGGTAAAATATGCCGGCCTTTCCGGCTGGATGAAAATGTCGTATTTTAAGTATATTTGCCAGGAATCAATTAGTATACAAAAAGACAGTCAGATTTATATTAATGTTTCAACAGAAAAGGGGATTCGTATGTATCAAGAACCAGATGTTACCTTTGATGCAGTATTAAAGGGAATTCCTTATGGTGCAGAATTTATCGTCCAGGAAACCAGGGACGGCTGGGGTAAAGTAAGTAATAATGGAAGAACCGGCTGGATAAATCTTTATTATGCAGGATGCTATCCAGAGAGCAGTAAAGCAGCCTGGAAAGTAGAGACATTAAGCAGTGCCCAGCAGATTAACTTTCGGGAAAAACCGGGAGAGGATCAAAGAAGTATCGCAAAAGTCCCTGAAAATACGTATCTTGAAATGAAAGAATTTAAAAACGGTTGGGGAAGAACGGAGTATGGAGGACAGGAAGGCTGGGTAAAATTATCGTATCTGACACCATGCAAAAAGAAAAAATGATAAAAAGACTCGTTTGATTCACTAAGTATTGCATCAAATGAAAAAGCGTTATAGAAAAGGATATTACAGAGGAAGCAGCAGATAAACGGGCAAAAGATTTAATTCACCTTCTCTATCCACAGCACAGAAGCCATTGCCCTCAATAAGGCATATTTGTGGTCTCGGAGCAAGTGTTGGATGTGAGCGCATAAGCGAACATTCAACACTTGCTCCGAGACCACAAATATGCCTTATTGAGGGCAATGGCTTCGTCTGTAGTTTGTCTAATGAATTAAATAGTAATTCTGTATACATTTTGACGCTATATTTCTTTTGTGCTATACTGATTATTAATAAAAAGGGAAGTCGGCTCTATTAGAGCCTATGGGGGCAATATTATGAAAAAGACGATTAACAGAATTATGAACTCGTATATTCAGTTCTTTAAAATAAAGAATTTAAACGTTCAGATTGTACTGACAGACGATATGTATACCTGTCAGAAAAAATATGGATTTAATAAAGAAGACTCTCAGACTCTTGATGAGGCAACTGCCCGCAAAAACTGGAAGCATGTAGCTGCCTGTATGAAATATCCAAAGCATATGAACGAGCCGTTTACACTGATTTTTAAGGAACCATATTTAAGACGTTCCCCACTTTGTGAAGTATATCGTCTTGTCTTCCATGAACTGACACACATTTGTGATTATAGAGACTATGCCCGACTTAATCACCTGACTTCCTACAGACAGTTATTTGATGACCCGGAAACAGTATTGTTCCAGCACTGGTCTGAGTATCACGCAGAACGCCGGGGCTATGCCGCATGGCTGAAACACCGCTACGGTATTCGCGTTAAATACGACATTAACAATAGTAAAGTTGATATCTTACATAAAGAAACAGTAAGTAATATTCAGTATTACGGCGAGCATTACACCAACACCGCCGAATACGGCTCTACCCGCCAGATTTATTTTACAATGCATCTTCTGGCTCGTATGAGTATCTGGATGCAGATTCTTCCTTATCAGATGAGTGATATTTTATCGAAAGACCCATTTGATTATAAGGGAATTGAGTGGATTAAGAAGCTGATGTATCTTTTCCATAAGTATCCGAATATTGATCAGATGAATGATCATTTTATGGAGATTGCTAAGATTGTTGCGGAGAATTTTTCACTTTCCAGAGAGGAAATCTGGGAAAAAGTTTCTTGATAAATTCTGATTTGCCGCAGGCAAAGGAGACGCCCCCAAAGAGAGAAGGAATATAACGATGGAATTTTTAGATATAAGAGATAAAAATGGGAATCCCACAGGTGAAGTAAAAGAACGTTCCTTAGTTCATGCCGATGGAGATATTCATGGAACTTCTCATGTATGGATTGTGCGGAAAAATGAAAAAGGCAGTTATGATTTGCTGTTACAGAAACGTAGTGAAAATAAAGATGCATTTCCAGGATGCTATGATATTTCTTCTGCAGGACATTTACCAGCAGGTCAGGATTATCTTTCTTCTGCATTAAGGGAACTGGAAGAAGAACTTGGAATTAAGGCAAAGCCGGAGCAGCTTCATTTTATGGGACTCCATGAGGGATGTTGCGAGGAAACATTTTATGGCAAGCCTTTTAAAAATCACGAAATCAGTCATGTTTATTTGTATCAGGAACCTGTTAATATAGAGGATTTAACCTTACAGAAAGAAGAAGTTCAAGAAGTATGCTGGCTTGATTTTAAGGAATGCTGCAAAAAAGTAAAAGATGGAGATAAAAAGTATTGTCTGTTTCCAGAGGAACTTTTGATGATAAAAAAATATTTACAATTCTATTTAAAATAAAAAAAACGCATCGACGTCATCAATATGACTCGATACGCACCATATAAAATCTGCAAAGCAGTTAAAGGGGAAAATTAAGATTTATATTTAAGGTCTCACCACAATGGTTCAACTCTTCTTTTCAACGTTTCTTATTATATAATATTTTTCTTTTTTTTCAATTCACAATCTTCACAAAAAAATTTAGTTTTACTTCTTTTTTGTTAGGCGATTTCACATTCCATTGAGGTTTATTATCAAAATTGCCCTCAATTCCTGCTTTTCATCTATTTTTATTGTATTTCTTTTTCTTAACCTCATGTCAAAAAAATTTCTATTTATGCCCGAAAAATAGCCGAAGTCACCGCATTATCCTCTATTCAAACTGATTTTCTTTTGTTATAATAAAATAACAGAATTTAAGTTGGGAGGGAAGCAGTATGCAACATATGACGTTAAACAAGATTTCTATTGAACACATTACACTCGAACATATCGGTTTTGTTCATCACGGATTCGGCGTTGACTTACCTGATTATCTTCTGTAAGAGTCGTTTAGTTTTATTAAAGGAAACGGAACCGAAAGAAGGCATTATGTAAAACTGCTTCGTATCACTGCACGATAAATGCTCAACCGCATCTATTGCTTGCTAGAGCGTGTTATTACATAATGCCTTCTTTCGATTCCTGTCCTTAACAAATTACTATTTAATATTCTTCAATGCCACCATTCCGCCTCTCTTATACATACCCGTATTCCAAAGTCTTTTAAAATCAACAGACAGAGCTTCTCCATATGTATGATAATTTAAGTAAACTCTTTCTTCTAAGTTGATGCCTTCTTTAATTTTATTTTTATTCATTTCATTTGCCTGAATGGAAGCTGTGTGGATACAAGAATTTTTTATTTGACGCTGCTGGACTTCTTCTTTTTCTGTTTTATATCCTGTTATACAAAACCAATGCCAATTCAGATCCTTAAATTCCTTATCCCGATGACGAAGCATGAGATAAATTACCGGAAGATTTCTCTCGATTGCTTTTTTCACAAATTTCTCAGCTTCTTCATATGGTTTATCCCCATCTAGAGTCTCAAATTCAGCCCCATATCCACAATCCTTTAAATATTGTCCACACCCATCTGTAAACATAGAAAGTTTTGTGACTCCTCCGACTCTTGGATGAATATAGGGTTTCATTTTCATGGAGAAGTCCACATATTCTTTTCTAGTGAGATTTAATGCATCGCCGGGATAACATTTTTTCAGACCATAATTTCTCGCCAGGCAAATAGATAAATCGCAGGCAGCTAATGCACCACAGCCGCCAAGATACATCCAGAAGTCTGTGCACCATTCCTGATTGCCGCCGGGGGTTCCTTCTATCTGAAAATAATCAATATTTTTTTCCTGTTTCATAAAGTGTTCCTCATTTATTACTTTTCCAACTTCTATATTTTCTTGTTATTTCTCATATATTCTTTATTATATATACAATAGCTATTAACCAGTAGTTCTTAAACTTATCTTAATTATAGCTGGTCTTTTATATCAGATGTAAGATGACGCACATCTTGCAGAAAGCATTTTTCAAACACCCTCTAGTAATTACGCTTAATACTGTATTGATTAAATCACATAATCGATCCCGTTATTGCCACGCTCGCCACCGCTCCTGCTATCGTCGCAAACATCGCTCCTGGTAAAGTCCAACGTGTTTTTTTTATATTTACACTCATGTAGTAAATCGTAATTGTATAGATTACCGTCTCTGTACAACTCATCATGATTGAGACAATCATTCCAAGCCTTGAATCCGGACCATATTCTTTAAAAATATCAAGGACAAAGCTGACCGCTGCCGATGAAGAAAATATTCTTACAATAAATACGGGAATAACTTCTACTGGAATGTGCAAAAGCTTTCCTGCGGGAGCAAGCAGTTCTGAGAAAGAATCTAATGCTCCTGATGCACGAAAGATTCCTATCGAAACGAGTAATGCTATCATTGTCGGCGCGATTTCAATAACAATCTGAAAACCCTCTTTTACTCCCTTTAGAAAGCTTTCATATACATCATTGCGATTAAAGAAGCCATATACAACAATATAGAACATGGTAAATGGCACGATAAAATCCGAAAAATAAAGAAGAAACTTCACTGTATCCATCTCCGTTTCTTCTTATTTTTTCTATTATATTTCTTTCCATTGTATCTTGTTATTTCCATTATTTTAATGAATACAATTCCTGCTATGGTAGAAATCATTGTCGCACAGATTGCTGGAAGTACAACCGCGGCTGGATTCACGGAACCGTACTGGCTTCGATAGGCAATCATGTTAATTGGAACAAGCTGCAGCGATGAAATATTCAAAACAAGAAAAGCACACATCATATCAGAAGCTCTGCCCCCGCCTTCCTCCAGCTTCTGCAGCTCTCGCATCGCCTTAAGCCCAGCCGGGGTCGCCGCCCAGCCTAGCCCAAGAATATTAGCTGCCATATTAGCCGCTATATATTCATTAGCTTTATGGCGGGGTGGTATGTCTGGAAATAACCAGTGGATAAAGGGATACATTGTCTTTGCAATCTTTTTCATAAGACCACTCTTTACCGCTATTTCCATCATGCCGTTCCAGACACCGATAACTCCAAGCATAAAAATACATAAATTCACCGCCTCTGTTGAAGATGAAATAAAACTTTCTGTTATCTGCCCCATTGTGCCATGAAATGCCGCAAAGAAGATTCCTCCGGCAATCATAATCACCCACAATATATTCAGCATAAACCACTCAAACTCTCTCAACCTTTTTCTTCATTATATTGTTCCTGGCTTGTACGGTATGCTTCCATATCAAAGTAACCAAACTGATTCTTAACGGTATGTTTAATCTGATACATCGCAAAATCCGCATACTGCATAAATATCTTGCTGTCTGTCGTATCCTGTATGAATGTCCATTATCTATCTTTTATACACTCTAGGAACTCTCTTTCCTACATCACAAACAAATTCATAGTTAAAGCTTCCGGCAAGGTTCGCCATATCTTCAACACTGATATAATTATCCCCGTCTTTACCAATCAAGGTAACAGTATCTTCAAGCTTCACATCTGGAATATCTGTAATGTCTACCATCATCTGATCCATGCACACTCTTCCGACAATCGGTGCCTTCTGTCCGTGAATCAATACCCAGCCTTTGTTAGAAAGACTTCTTGCATATCCATCCGCATATCCAACAGATACTGTAGCAAGACGGCATGGATGTTCAACAATATAAGTCGCTCCATAACTTACACCTCGTTCCATCTCTGGCTCCATAATATTTACTACATGAGAATACCAGCTCATGGCCGGTGTCAGATCTAAATTAGAGAAATCCACTTCATCAGAAGGATACATTCCATAAAGAATAATACCCGCCCTTGCCATATCATAACGATGGTCTTCATATTCCATGATAGCGGCACTATTACAGATATGTTTTACTGGAATTTCAATTCCCGCTTCATCAAGTAACTGAACAAAATGATCATATCTCTCCATCTGACTTTCTGTGTATGCCTTATCTGTCATATCTGCACAGGATAAATGGGTAAATAACCCCTCAATCTTTATATTGGGCAGCTCTGCAATCTGCTTTACAATCGCAAGCCCTTTCTCATCTGGAGATAAACCGATTCTTGTCATTCCGGTATCTAATGCGATGTGAATTCTCGCCGTCTTTTCTGCCTTTACGGCAGCTTCAGACATTGCCTTAGCCGTATCATAGCAATAAATCGTCTGATCTACACCATACTCCAAATTCTTATAATAAAGAGAGGGGGAATTATAGCCAAGAAGCAAAATTGGCTGTTTTAATCCAGCCTTTCTCAGTTCTACTCCCTCATCAATTGTAGCAACACCAAAATAATCTGCAATATCATTTAAATAATGTGCTACTTCCACTGCACCATGTCCATAACCGTCAGCCTTTATGACAGCCATAGTCATCGCATTATCTCCTGTTTTCTTTTTGATATTTATATAATTCTCCCTAATTGCTTTTAAATCAATTTCACAATAGGTACGCAAGTATTCTTCCATTATGTTTGTCCTCTTTCCCTTACTTCTACAGTAATCCTGTAAAATCATACTTTACTCAGGTTACTGTACATATCTATATTATGTCACATTTGGTATACTTATAAATGGGCGCAAAACACCCCTTATAAAAAAGTCTGTAAACAAATAAATTCTACCACATTTTTTCCTATTGTGAAGTTTTTTATACAGAAAAAATTCGGGAAATATAGCATCTCCCGAATTCTTTCAATTATTTCACTTTTACTATTTTACTTTTACTATAATTACTTTCTTTTTTCCATCACTGGTCTTTACAGTAATTTTACATTTACCTTTTTTCAAGGCCTTAATAACACCTTTTTTTGTTACTTTGGCAATCCTCTTATTGGAAGAGCGATACATAATCTTAGCAGTAGAAGATGCTGGAATCTTCTTGGCTTGTATTTTATATTTCTTTCCCTTCTTTAAAGTAACTTTTGTCTTCTTCACTTTTAAAGACTTTGTTTTTATTGTTTTCTTAACTGTAGAACCTGAAGCTGGCTTCGTCTCTGGCTTCTTTTCGGATGTTCCCGGCTTCGTATTTGGCTTATTCTCGGATGCTCCCGGCTTTGTGTCTGGCTTATCTTCAGAGCTGCCTGGTTTCGTATTATCCTCTTCATCAGAACCATTTACTTCTATCACATACTTGCTCACATCTGGAACTTTTGTAATACTTGACCAGTACAACTCAGAAATTGTTCCATAGTTATCCTTGATTTCCTTGCCGTTTAGTAATGTCCGATTGGATGTCTTAGCAAGCGTTACCCCATCTGCGATTGCTTTTCCCGCAGTAGAACCTGTTTTTGGTATACTGCTGCAGCCACCTTGTGCATAAACATTTTTTACAGAAACAGTACCATTACCGCTGATAGCATCTGCGCCATCATCATATGTACCGTTACCGCCAAATGCAATTAATGTTCCCTCACCGGAAATACTTCCATTATCCAAAATAATTCCGCTGCCGCCAACGGATGTTGTTGCGATATATCCTCCACCAAATACCGCTACTACGGAATCTTTTTTAATATCTAAGGAACCATTCTCAATACGGATCGCCGGCTGCCCGGAAAGACTTTTTCCTGTTGTTTCATCCTGTCCGGTTGCTGCTTCATCTCCCTTTACAAATACCTGCCCATCTACGGTAACCTTTCCTTTTACAACAATAACAGGATTCGTATTCTGTCTGATGATATGTCCATTTGATATAAAATTGGTGTTAGAATAAATAGATGAATTTTCTAAAATTGCTCCATCATTTAAAATCAACTGTCCATTAATTGAAGAACCTGTGAGAAACTGACTGCCATAATCATCATAGTTTGATGAGAACTTACCGCCACTTTTCACTTCAATATTTCCATGAATAGACGAATCACGAAGAACAAGCTTTCCACCATTTTCTACAACAATATTTACGCTGCTGAAAACTTTCATATTTACAAGAGTAAGATTACAGCCATCTGGAACAATCAATGTCTGTACTGGACTACCATCTACAGCATAACCAAGTTCTCCATAAGTTCCACTTGTATGAGAACCGTACCATGCCTTAATATCCTTTGGTACCGTAACTGTTTCGTTCTCTCCGCCAAAAGAAGCAATTGCCCATGGCTCCATATCATACATATACTTTCCATCCGCTGTCTGCTTACAATTCTCAAGTTTAAGCTGCTTTGCAAGTACTTCTGTACGAGTATAAACTTTAAAATTCAGCTCATTACTTGTTGCAGTACGACCGCTCTCATCCGTTACTGTTACACTAATTGGATAAGAGCCGGCTTTTAACGGTTCCCCTGATAAAGAAAGAGAACTGTCGTGGACAGAATAAACACCTTCCATTCCGCAGGCTTCTGTATCAATATTTATCTTTGTTCTGTTCTTATTTACTGTGATTACTTCACTTAACGGCTTCCAGTCGCTGTTCTTCGGCTCCTGTCCATCAGGAAGAACTGCTGCTTCAACAATCACATCACTATTTTTATTTGTCGTAACAGAAGTAGAAGCTCCACTGATTGCATCATATTTCTTCTGTCCTTCTAAAGCACTTTCAAAGCTTCCTCGTATTCTTACATGAAGCGTATTCATTCCATCAGAAGGTCCTGAAGGAGTCTCTGCATCTGAATCTGTCTTTTTAACAGTAAATGTATCTGCTGTTGCCTTTATCACACGTAAGTACAGCGTTTCATAGCCTTCACTTTCAATCGTGAGAATATTTCCACTCTTTAACATACCATCAGAAGAACCATCAAAATAAAGTTTATTTTCATCTGTATTTCTGTAGTATGCTTCTCGTCTCATTAAAGATAAACGAGAACTTGCTTCTTCCCACTTTGTTTTATTTACAGAAACACTTTTTATTCCTTTGACATAGTCAGGTGCATCCGCAAAAGAAAGACTCTGAAAATCATAAACTACATTTTCTTTCATTGCTTCTACATTGCCGACACTGGCAGAATTTGCAGAGTTTGCCGCAAATGAAGGAATAAAGGATAATGTAAATAAACACACTCCCAAAACAACACTGGCTAATAAATTTCTAACCTTCCTATTCATATCCGGTTTCTCCTATTTTACAGTTACTTTAACAACTGCTTTCTTTCCACTTGCTGTCTTAACAGTAATCTTGCATTTACCTTTTTTAACAGCCTTTACAACACCGTTCTTTGTTACTTTGGCAACCTTCTTGTTAGAAGACTTAAATGTAACTTTTTCTGTCGCATTGGCTGGTTTTAATTTTGCTTTAAGTTTAACTTTTTTGCCTTTCTTTAACACAATACGCTTTTTGTTAACAACAACTTTTTTGGCTTTTACAGTTTTCTTATCTGGCTTTTCTGCTGGTTTTGTATCATCTTTTTTACTTTCTGTTGTTTTGTCTGCTGGCTTTGGATCTTTCTGCTTTAAATCTCCATATTCTGCTCCACATACTTCACAGACTGCTCTCTTTGTTGTTGTAGCTTCGCCACCTTTATGTGCTTCTTTTTCAGTCGTAGTATCACAACCTTCATTCTGACATTTCTTCCAGTGATAAGATCCGTCAGACTCATATTCATCTCCATAGTTATGAGATGCGCACTCTCCGTACTCTTCTCCACAGAAATCGCAGACTGCTTTCTTCGTACAAGTAGCTGTTCCGCCTGTGTGTTTTGTGTGGATGGCAACTTTTTTATAATCTTTACCTACTTCTAATACTAAGTCTTTATATCCTTCTGCAGAAATAACAACTTTGTTAGTATCTTTTGTAAATTCCTTATTTCCTATTGTTATATTAACCATGTTCACATTTGCTCTAAATGTATCTTCTTTCATAAAAAATGTATTATCTACTTTAGTATAAGGTTCTGCATCATTTACTTTAATAGATGTAATCTTTTCCATCCAACTTTTTGTATTTTCTGAATTTGCAGTATATTCAGAATATTGAATAAAATACCATTCATAACCAAGATCTTTCTGAAGTGTTGGAGTTTCCGTTGGTGCTTCCTTCAATTCTACCGCTGCTGTCTCCTCAGCCTGTACTGCTACCTGTGGTGCAACTGTTCCCACTACTGTCATTGACAGGCACATAGCGCATGCCATAATGAATGAACTAATTTTTCTCATTTGTTTCTCTCCCTTTCTCTCTCTCAAATAAACTTAATAAAAAAAACAGGTTGCCACTTAAAACTAATTTATGTTACTTAATTCTAACATTAGTTAGTTTATTTAAAAGACTACCTGTTTTTATATTCCATGTCAATTCTACAGTTGATAACATTTCTCAACTATAGAATTCTTAAGAATTCATTTATTTAATTTTTAGAAAAAAGGATTACTCTTTTAACAATTCCTGATAAATATCCCTCTTACTTACTCCGCGGTCTTTTGCTACCTGTTTCATCGCACTCTTTTTATCCATCCCTTTTTCAAGATAATGTTCCATATGTTCCTGCACAGTAAGCTGATTCCACTCCTGTTGTTTTTCTTCTTTCAGTTCTTGTAAACTCTTTCCCTCAAAGATTAAAACATACTCCCCTCTTGGCTCGTTCTCCTCATAATAAGCAATCATTTCATCGAGAGTTGACTTGCGCTTCTGCTCATATCGCTTCGTCAGTTCTTTACATACCGTCATATTTCGGTTACCAAGATATTCCCTGCACTCTTTCAAAGTCTTCTTTAAATGATGCGGCGCTTCGTAAATAATAATCGTTCTTGTCTCATTGCGAAGATTCTCCAAAATCTGTGCTCTTTCCTTCTTGTCATACGGTAAAAATGCTTCGAATGCGAATCTCCTTGTCGGCTGTCCGGACATAGTAAGTGCCGTAATGCAGGCACAAGCTCCCGGAAGTGATGTAACATTAATTCCCGCTTCATAGCACTGTCTTACAAGTTCCTCTCCTGGGTCAGAGATTCCCGGTGTTCCCGCATCTGTGATTACTGCGATATCCAGTCCTTCTCTTAATTTATTTACAAGATAAACTGCCTTATCGACTTTGTTGTACTCATGATAGCTCGTCATCTTTGTTTTTATCTCAAAATGATTGAGAAGCTTGATACTGTTTCTCGTATCTTCTGCCGCTATCAAATCCACTTCTTTTAAAATTCGTACTGCCCGATAGGTCATATCTTCGAGATTTCCAATCGGTGTCGCACATAAATATAATGTTCCTGCCATTTTAATTCTTCATTTCTCCATATATCTGATAAATCTCATCGGTATAAGAACCATCCTTATTGTATACAATTAATGGGGGTTCTACCGTAATCCTCTGCTTACCACCTTTTGCAGCATCAATCAAAACCATATTTGGCTCTTTATCTACATAAGGATGTACGAGACGCATCCTTTTCGGCTCTAATTTATGCTGTTTTAATGTATAAATAATCTCCGCTAAGCGAAAGGGTCTGTGCACCATATAAAAATGGCCGCCTGTTTTCAACAGCCATTTTGCTGCCTTTACTACATCTTCAAGGGAACAGGTAATCTCATGTCTTGCAATTGCCTTTGCATAATCTGGATTCGTCAGACCATGTTCTCCTGTCATATACGGAGGGTTACAGGTCACCCAGTCAAAACTCTCCCTCTCATAGTCTGTCTTTATATTACGAACATCCCCCTGTACAATATGCACTTTTTCTTCCTGACCATTCATCTTCACAGAACGCTCTGCCATCTTGGCAAACTCTTCCTGATACTCTAACCCCTCTACATAAGCAAGCGGATATTTACCCTCCATCAGTATTGGAATAATTCCTGTACCGCTACACAAATCAATCCCTTTACTTTTCTTTTTAACTCTGGCATAATCAGAAAGCAGTACCGCATCAATCCCGAAGCAAAAACCATCTGTTTTCTGGATAATACGGTAATCCTTTATCTGGAGATCATCAATACGCTCATTTTCTTTAATTTGTACATTCTCCATATAAGTATCCTATTTTAAATCTTCATTTTCAACTACAATTAAGTGAAGAACCCAGCAATTATACTACCAAAGAACTCTTCTTAATTTTTCAAACTTCTTATATCAACAAAACCAAAATTTGAGTATTATAAAAAATTATGAGGAATAAAACAATAAAAATAACAGTAATTTTTATTATTTAAATTCTCTTCCCTTATTTCTCTTCGTTTCATTAAAGCTTAGACTTTCTTTCCTTCTTCTCCATCGCCTCTAATTTTTTAAGCTCATCATCCATTTTTACTTTTTCTCTGCGCTTCCGAGGACGGAAAATCAAATCATCCACTTTATAATCTACGAGTTCTTTTTCTCCCTTTTCATCAGTAACTACGAGCTTCACTCTCTGTCTTAACACGCTGACTTCGTGAACAACACCTTTTACTCCCGTATTCGTCTTTACTTCATCACCAACATTCGGAAGCTTACTGTTCAGATACTCATAAGTATCCTGCTCATTTTTCAGACAGCACATCAATCTTCCACAAACTCCTGAAATCTTTGTAGGATTCAGAGAAAGATTCTGCTCCTTCGCCATTTTAATTGATACTGGCACAAACTCAGATAAAAATGTATTACAGCAAAGGCTTCTTCCACAAATACCGATACCACCTTTAATTTTTGTCTCATCTCTTACACCAATCTGTCTTAATTCAATTCTTGTCTTAAAAACTGAGGCTAAATCTTTTACCAACTCACGGAAATCAATTCGTCCATCCGCCGTAAAGTAAAATAATACTTTATTATTATCAAATGTATACTCACAATCAATGAGCTTCATTGCAAGCTTATGTTTTTTTATCTTCTCAATACAGATTTTATAAGCTTCTTTGCTCTTTTCTTTATTATTTTCCTGAATCTTATCGTCTTCTGGTGTTGCGATTCGGATAACTGGCTTTAAAGTTGCAATAATCTTCTCATCGTGAATCTCACGATTTCCTAAAACAACTCTGCCGTATTCTACTCCACGCGCAGTCTCCACGATAACATTCTGTCCAACTTCTACCTCAAACTGCTCTGAGGCAAAATAATATATTTTACCATTATCTCTAAAACGAACTCCTATTACTCTGGCCATTTCTACCTCCTGTTCTTCTTAAAACTCTCTTCTCGCTTCTACAATAAGCAACTCTAAAGTTGCGTCAAAATTCACATTAGACTTTATGCGGACTCTGGCACGATGAATTTTGCCTATAACATAATCAATTGCCTCTAAATCTAATTTATCTACCTGCTTTTTCAGATACGCATACTCATTTTTAAAAATAATTTTCTTTTTGGCAGCTTCAGCATTCACTGAATTATCTGCTTTCAGTAACATAATATCCCGAAACCACATCAGAAAAATATCGAAAAAGTCCTCAATTCTGTTTTTATACTTTTTATATTCCTTTACTTTATCTGCAATCTCGTAACTCTCTATCTCATGGATATACCGCAAAATGGACAGAGTCAACTCCTTTAAATCCTGAAATTCTTCTGAAGAAATGATTGCTTCTGCCTTTCCTATATTTCCAAGAGAAAATCCTGCTGCAAATTCTGCTTCTTCCTTAGAAACACTACATTTTTCCACCAAGTATTTCTCAACAGCTGTTCCGGGTACCGGTCTTGTGGCAAGAAGAATACATCTTGAAAGAATTGTGTCTAAAAATGCTCCTCTGTTCGTAGTAAGTAAGAAAATAACTGCATATTCCGGCGGTTCCTCAATCGTCTTTAAGATGGCATTCTGCGCTGCAGCATTCATCTTTTCCGCCTCATCTACGATATAGATTTTATAAGGCCCCTTATATGGCATAATTTCTACTGTATTAACAATCTGCTCCCTTATCTCACCAACACTAATCACATTGGGCTTTTCATGAGAAACCCAAATTACATCCGGATGATCATGGTATTCCATCTGTATACAAGATTCACACTTTCCACAGGATTCCACCAGACCCGTAGTTTCCCGGCCTTCACACTGCAATATTTTAGAGAAGGCCTCGGCAAGCATTTTTTTCCCACTTCCCTTATCCCCCTCCATAATATAGGCATGAGAAATCTTTTTATGATGCACAGCAGTAATAAAATGCTCTTTTATTCTTTCATTTCCTAAAATCTCATTTAATTCAGCCATGACTTTCCCTCAAAATCTTTCTGTTAATCATCTTAATTCTTCTGCTAATTTTCTATTGGTACCTATTCTTTTATTGTTTTTTCTCAATGAATTCATGTCTATCGATTCTTCTTCTTCAATAATTCATCCACATGATTCCGAATCTTTTTCTGAATCGTATCAATGGATCTTCCACCATCAATCTTCATAACTTCCGGCCTGCCTGAAAGGACTTTTCGATATCCTTCCGATACCATATGATGAAAATCTATACCTTCCTGCTCCATACGATCAAGATTCTTCTGCTCTTTCTTTCTACGAAGTCCTTCTGCCTCTGATAAATCAATAAAAAAGATTCCATCGGGACGATAAATGCCGATTCCCGGCGCATTTACAGCCGAAACTGTAGAAATACCAAGTTTTCTTGCAATTCCCTGATAAACGATAGAAGAATCTACAAAACGATCGCTTATAACGATTTTGCCCTCTTCTAATGCTGGTCCGATTACTTCATGTACTAACTGCGCTCTTGATGCCGCATAGAGAAGCATTTCTGTTACTGGAGACATTTCTTTGTGTTCTGGATTCAGAATAAGCTGTCTTATTTCCTCTCCGATCACTGTTCCCCCCGGTTCTCTTGTTATGAGACATTCATAGCCTGCTTCCTCTAAGTATTCTTTTAATAAATTTATTTGTGTGGTCTTTCCTGAACCATCCGGTCCCTCCATCACAATAAATAATCCCTTCATCTAATAAAATCTCCCTTCAGAAGTACATGCACTTTTATTATCTGAATGTTATCTGACTTCTTCATCGTATTTTAGTCATAGTACTTTCAAACATGCTCTGGTACAATATTTTTATCATACTGCTTTTGCTATACTATCTATAAATCTTTTAGAACGATAATCTTATTACAGGACAATCCAAGTACATTATATCCATTATATAAATATTGACTGATATTTTCCACTGTTTCTTTGAGTATTTTTTCTCCAGGAACTAATATTGGTACTCCCGGCGGATAAATCATGACATATTTTCCTGAAACTCTGCCAGTAGAATCAGCCAACTCAACTGTCTCCATGGCTTTTCCCCGGCACTGCCAGGATTCTATGATTTTGGGAGGATATATTGTCTGCTCATTTTCTTTTTCTTGTATAACCTTATAGTGGTTATGAATTTTAGTTTCTATTTTGGGTTTGTTTTTATCACAAATTTCTATTTCAACTTTATCTTGGTTTTGGATGGCAATTTTTGTCTCATTTACAGCCTTATTTAAACTACGATTTTCCTTTTCTTTCTCTTCACACATTTTATCAATCTCAGAAATTGCCTTCCAAAGCTCATCAAAATCTTCCTTTTTATCACAGATAGAAGTCATGGCAATCCCATAAGTCAGGTTCTCCATCTCCAGTTCAATGTGATATTTTTCATATAATAACTGAAACAGCTCCTTTCCATTTATTCCGCAGCCCTTTACTGAAAAGACCAATTTCCCGTTATCATATGCAAAACAATTTAACTTTTTCTGATTGAGCAGGCTTATTTTTTTGAGTTGTTCACATTTTCGGCGAAAATTTTTAAGGTTATCCACATATTCGGCGAGTTGTCCCTGATTTTCTTTCATATACATGATTCCGTACTCAGCAGAAGCCATCAAAAGATACGATGGACTTGAGGTTTCATAAATATCGATGATTTCCTCCACCTGCTCTTTTGTCACGATGTCTGAGCAAAGATGAAGAACTGCTGTCTGCGTAAAGGAAGGCAATGTTTTATGCGTACTTTGAATCACCAAGTCAGCACCTTCCTGAACGGCACTGTCTGGAAAATACTTATGAAATATGAGATGCGCCCCGTGTGCCTCATCTACAATCAAAGGAATGGCATACGGCCGAGTTACTTCTTTAATCCCTGCTATGTCGCTCACAACTCCTTCATAAGTAGGTGAAGTCAGTACAACTGCCTTTATATCTGGATTCGCCCTTAATTCCCTTGCTACGGCTTCTGGCTTCATATCCTCGCATATATCATACTCGGCAGAAACATCTGCATAGCAATAGACGGCCTCCAACTGTAATAGCCTGATACAGTTATAGACCGCCTTATGACAGTTTCGCCCTATTAAAATCTTATCTCCCTGTCTACAGACCGAAGAAATGGATACCAGAATCCCAAGGGTACTCCCTCCAACAAGATACCATGATTCCTTACTTTTAAATATATCTCTTACAAGATTCATGGATTCACGAATAATGCCCTCTGGCTCATGAAGATTATCGTAATCTGTTATCTCTGTAATATCCATTTTTTCTACACCAAAAAAAGCCCCAAAATCAGCTCTTTTGTGACCTGGCATATGAAAAGGAATTCTTTTTTCTGACTCTAATTCTCTTAATTTATTATAGATTGGTGTATTCATAACTTATTTTTTATCTCTTCATCCTTTTAACTCTTCTTAGAATTTATGCTTTTTAAATTTATTACCACTTACCAGCCGACTATTAATAAGCTTATTAGACAAAAAAAATAGCTCAGTAAATAAAACATTTACTGAGCCTTCATGAGACATCGGGGATTCGAACCCCGGACAACTTGATTAAAAGTCAAGTGCT